>RCMY010000242.1_pt1 | contig 51031 bp, 48 predicted proteins | sample 2041341 | NCBI WGS metagenome assembly RCMY01 (sample SAMN09708234, study PRJNA481090) | Marine sediment metagenome, whole genome shotgun sequencing project.
CCACTGGACGAATCGAGAATACGAACCTTGAAGTCGGCGAGGCGGACCTCAGCAAGCGCAGGGAAGCGGTCGCCGACGGCGGCTCGGAAGGCAGCGTCGAGGGCGTTAACTGGGCCGTTTCCTTCGCCCGTTGCGACAACCCGTTCGTCGCCTATTTGCAGCTTGAGCGTTGCCTCGGTCTCGACCCCGTCGTAGTGACCAAGCGGATTCTCTGAGAGTGCCATCTTCTCGCCGGGTCGGTGCTCCACAATTACGCGGAACGACTCAAGCGTGAAGTATGGGTTTGTCCAACCCGTCGCTCGCCGCATGAGGAGTTCGAGCGACGCATCGGCCGCCTCGAAGTGGTAACCGGCGTGCTCTAGCTCTTTGAGTTCGTCGAGCACCGTCTTTAGCTGCGGACCAGTGAGTTCGAGCCCGAGACTCTTCGCCTTCAGCTCAACGGTGGAACGACCCGAAAGATCGCTTACCAAGAAGCGGGTTCCGTTGCCGACAAGCGAGGGGTCGATGTGCTCGTAGGCGTCTGGCCGGCGAGCGATAGCTGACGTGTGGAGGCCAGCCTTATGTGCGAATGCCGACTTGCCGACGTAAGGCAGTGCATCGTTTGGTGGCAAGTTGACGAGTTCAGCGACGTGGCGGCTGACTTCGGTCAGGCGCTCGATAGCACCGTCTGGCAGCGTGCGAATCCCCATCTTCAGCGAGAGGTTTGGCACAAAAGTCGTGAGGTCGCAGTTGCCGGTTCGTTCGCCGTAGCCGTTGATAGTCCCCTGCACGTGGGTAGCGCCCGCTCGAACACCGGCAACGGCATTTGCTACGGCACACCCGGTGTCGTTCTGAGTGTGCATGCCCACTTTGATTTCGGGGAACATCTCGACGACGGTCCGAGTTGCGGACTCGATGTCGTGCGGCATCGAGCCACCGTTGGTGTCGCACAGCACAAGAACTTCAGCGCCCGCGAGAGCGGCGGCTTCGACCGCGCGGAGGGTGAACTCTGGATTGCGCTTATAGCCGTCGAAGAAGTGTTCAAAGTCGACAAACACCCGGCGACCCCGCGAGCGCAGATACTCGACCGAGTCGAAGATCATCGCCACGCCCTCGTCGAGCGTGGTGCGGAGTGCCTCAAGGACGTGGTAGTCCCAACTCTTCGCGACGATGCAGCAGATCTCGGTCTTGGCGTTGATCAGATTGGCGAGCGTTGGGTCGTCATCGACCTTTCCCTTTGGCCGGCGAGTCGAACCAAAGGCCACGAGCTCCGACGTGGCGAACGTGAGCTCACCGGCCGCAACCCTGGCGAAGAATTCATCGTCGCGCGGGTTGGATCCTGGCCAACCGCCCTCGATGTAGTGCACGCCGAGGTAGTCAAGCCGCTCGGCGATTCGCAGTTTGTCGTCGGCGGTGAGCGCTATGCCTTCAAATTGAGAGCCGTCGCGAAGTGTCGTGTCGAAGATCTCGACGCTCTTTGGCCACTCGTCTCGATAGATCGCCGAGCGCGAGATCGACATCTGCTCCGGCGCGTCGCTCACGCTGTCTCGTTCGCGAGTTCGCACCAATGGCGGTACTTGTCGATCTGGCCCCGTACGGCCTTTGCATAGACATCGGCAATCGCCTGTGTGATCGGGCCAGGACACAGGATCTCCCGATCATCGACCGAGTTCACTGCACTGACTTCAGCCGCGGTGCCAACCACGAACATCTCTTCGCACACGTAGAGGTCGCTGCGCGAAAGGTCGGACACCCGCACTTCGTAACCAAGGTCACGAGCGATCGTCGACACTGCGTCTTGGGTGATGCCCTCTAACGCGCCCGAGGCTGACGGAGGTGTGAAGATGATGCCGCCGCGCACGATGAACAGGTTTTCGCCCGAGCACTCGGCCACTAGGCCAGCGCCGTTGAGCATGACCGCTTCGTCATAGCCAGCCTTAAGCGCTTCCATCTTGGCGAGCGTCGAGTTGGCGTAGTTGCCGGTGGTCTTCGATGCCGGGGGCATGATGTTGTGATCGTGGCGGCGCCACGATGAGATCTTCAGTCGCACACCCTTTGAGACCGCGTCGTCGCCGAGTAAGGCGCCCCACGGCCAGCAGGCAATGGAGACGTCGGTCTTGCAATCGGTTGTTGCCAACCCCATTTCGCCATAGCCGTAATAAGCCAGTGGACGGATATAGCACGAGTCGAGCCCGGTCGAACGAACCGTTTCCTTGACCGCTTCGATGAGTTCTTCGACGGTGTACGGCATGTCCATCATCAGGATCTTGGCCGATTTGTGCAGGCGTTCCATGTGCTCGGTGAGACGAAAGATCGCAGGGCCGTCCGCCGACTCATAGGCGCGGATCCCTTCGAATACGGCGGTGCCGTAGTGCAGTGAATGAGTAAGGATGTGCACGGTCGCGTCTTCCCAGTTGACGAGCGAACCGTTCATCCAGATCTTGGGTGTTGGGGTGATTGGCATGAGGGTCTCCTATGGCGCAAGGGCCAACTTGGCGGCGACGGCGTCGCCGATCTCTGACGTACTACCGGTCATACCGGTTAACTCATCGCACGCGGCCTCAACCCGTACTGCAGCCTCTTTTTCGCCCAGGAAATCAAGCATCAAGGCGCCAGACAGGATTGCCGCGAGTGGATTGGCCTTGGCCTGTCCGGCAATGTCGGGAGCCGAGCCGTGGACCGGCTCGAACATCGAAGGTCCGGTTCGGGCCGGATTGAGATTGGCGGAAGAGGCCAGCCCGATGCCACCCGACACTGCACCACCGAGGTCGGTGAGGATGTCACCGAAGAGATTATCGGTGACGATCACGTCGTAGCGCTGTGGGTCTTGTACGAAGTAAATACACGCGGCATCGACGTGGTTGTAGGCGGTTTCAACGTCGACGTAATCGGGGGCTGCTTCGGTGAACGAGCGCCCCCACAGATCACCAGAAAAGGTCAGCACGTTGGTCTTGTGCACGAGCGTGAGGTGCTTGCGTCGACTCTGGGCAAGCTCGAATGCGTAGCGGATTGCGCGCTCGGTACCCATCCTGGTGTTAACCGAACCCTGGGTTGCAACTTCGAATGGTGTTCCTTTGCGGAGGAAGCCACCCTCTCCAGCGTAGGTGCCTTCGGTGTTCTCGCGAATCACGACAAACTCGTGCCCAGGAGCCTTGAACGGGCGCTGGTTGATGTAGAGGTCGAGTTCAAAACGCATTTTGAGCAGCAGGCCACGCTCAATGACACCGGGGGCAACGTCGGGATGCCCAACGGCACCAAGGTAGATGGCATCAAATTCTCGCCACTCGTCTAACACCGAGTCCGGCAGAATGACACCGTCGCGGAGGTAGCGCGCACCACCAAGGTCATAGTCAACGGTATTCAGCGAGACGCCTGCTGCCGAAATGACCTTTAGCCCCTCGGCAATGACCTCTGGCCCAATTCCATCTCCACCGACGACGGCCACATTCAACGAACTCACGTGCACTCCAATCAAGGTCGGTTCCTCGCTCCGACACAACTCATTCGATCTTACTGCTCAAGTACGCCGCCGGTTCATCCGATATCTCAAGTTAGTAATCGTAGGGTTCGCTGGCTCGGAGGAATAATGAGCGCGCTAGATCTTGACTTCTCAATAAAGGGTGCACCCGCTACCTGGCTTGATAGTGAGGCAGAAGAAGAGGAGAGTGAAGTTGCCTGGCGCCCGGAGCGCAAGCGGCATCTCACCCACCTGAAGGGCAAACCAGCCGACGTCTTCACCGGCGCGACCGTGATGCTCCTTCTTAGCTCGGTAGTTGGCTATGCCTGGTACACGGGCCAGCTCGAGGAGGGGACACCCCTCGCGGTGTATGCGCTCCCCATTGGCATTCTGTATGCCATGGTCATCAGACTTGCCTCTGGTGCGGGAGATCCTGATATCCGAGCGATGATTTCATCAATCTTCTACGCCTTCACGGTTCTCGGAACGGCCTACATGGTGGTCCGGCATGACTTCATCATGATCTACGGCAACACTCCCGGCGCGACCGACCTCGACCACTTCATCATCCGTGATCGTTTGCAGCAACCAGGCGTTATTCTGAGCTGGGCTGCTGGCTTCTGGGCAACGATCCACGTCAGCTACATATTGCACGGCCGGAAGCGCCGTGGCCTTTCCGGGTAATTGATTCGTTAGGCTACGTCGGTGGCACAGACATACGAACTATCACAAGAGGCCAAAGACCGACTGCAGACCGAGTACGACGACCTCACTACTCGCGGCCGAATCGAGATCGCGAAGAAGATCGAAACGGCTCGCGAGATGGGCGATCTTTCGGAGAACGGCGACTATCACGCCGCCAAAGAAGAGCAAGGAAAGATGGAGGGGCGAATCAACCATCTCGGTGGTCTGCTCGAAAACTCCGTCATCGTCGGCAATGCACCCGTCACCGAGGTGCGAGCTGGCTGCGTCGTCTCAATCCGCTACGAAGGCGACGATGAGGTCGAGAAGTTCCTTATCGGTTCGATCGAAGAGCGGCGCGAAGGCGTCACCGTGATGTCCCCGGGTTCACCACTCGGAACGGCGCTCACGGGAGCGAAGAAGGGTGACGTCGTGAGCTACAAATCGCCAGGCGGCACTATGTCGGTCACCGTCGTCGACTTCGAGTCATAGCGCTAGACGGTATGGCCACGCCAGCCGAGCGCCTGTTCGAGCTGCTGTGCGGCCCGCACGGTTGCGTTGCCATGCCTGCCCTCTGAACCGAGTCGCTCAATCGGGCCAGACACACTCACCGCCGCCCGCACGACACCATCGCGGTCGACAACGGGCGCACTCACCGACGCGACTCCCGGCTCACGCTCGCCGACCGACTCGGCATACCCGGTAGGCCCACAGCTGCCGACGAGTGCTCGTGCCGCCGACCCGCTCCTCATCGTGAGGCGAGCGCCAACGCCAACAATGGTGCGAAGTCCGTAGGTCGACTCGATCGCGGCGACACAGACGCGTTCATCGCCATCGCTCACATAGAGCTGAGCGCTTTCGCCTGTCTCATCGCGCAATGCCACCAGAACCGAGGGTGCCAGCTCGACAAGGGGCAGCCGTTGCACAACCTGGTGGCCGAGCCCGATGCAACGCAAACCAAGGGCAAACCGGCCGTCATCTAACCGCCTGGCCATGCCGTGCGCTTCGAGCGCGGCGGCAAGGCGGTGCGCGGTCGCTCTGGTCAGGCCGGTGGCAGATACCAACTCAGCAAGCGAGCAAGGCTGGGTTTCGAGAGCCGAAATAATCGCCATCGCCTTGTCGAGGACGCCGACACCGCTTATGCTCGTATCCATTAGTTGAGACTAGCGTCTCAACATATGAGATTCAAGTCGCACCCCGAGGAAGCACCATGTCACAAAGCCCCCGCACCCTGATCGAGAAGGTCTGGGATCGTCACGTCGTCAGCCACGGATCCGTCGGCGAACCAGAGCTCCTCTACATCGACCTCCATTTGATCCACGAAGTCACGTCGCCCCAGGCATTTGATGGTCTCCGCATCAGCGGCCGCACCGTCCGCAGGCCCGATCTCACCCTTGCCACCGAAGACCACAACGTGCCGACCGAAAACGTCGATCAGCCAATCGCCGATCCCATCAGCGCAAAGCAGATCGATACCCTGCGAGCCAACACCGCAGAGTTCGGCATCACCAATCACCCGATGGGTTCTCCAGGCCAAGGCATCGTGCACGTCATCGGCCCAGAGCAAGGACTCACCCAGCCTGGCATGACCGTGGTCTGTGGCGACTCCCACACCGCAACCCACGGCGCCTTTGGTGCCATCGCCTTCGGTATCGGCACAAGTGAAGTTGAGCATGTACTCGCCACTCAAACCTTGCCGCAGGTTCGGCCAAAGACAATGTCGATCACGGTCAATGGCAAACTCCAGCCTGAAGCAACGGCCAAAGACATCATCCTCGCCATCATCGGCAAGATCGGCACTGGCGGAGGCATCGGCCACATCATCGAATTCAGAGGCGATGCGATCACCGGTCTTTCGATGGAAGGCCGAATGACGGTCTGCAACATGACAATCGAAGCCGGCGCGAAGGCTGGCCTCATTGCTCCCGACCAGACGACGTTCGACTACCTCCAGGGCCGTGAGTTCGCACCAAAGGGCGCCGACTGGGATGCAGCTGTCACCGACTGGAGCACGCTCGTCACCGACGAGGGCGCCATCTTCGACGCTGAAATCACCTTCGACGCAGCAGATATCGGTCCGTACGTGTCATGGGGTACCAATCCCGGTCAGGTCGTCCCACTCAACGCGAACGTGCCGGCACCCGGCGACTTTGCTGATGCTGGCGATCAGGGCGCCGCTCAACGTGCTCTCGACTACATGGGCATTGTCGCTGGCACACCGATGAAAGAGATTCCGGTCGACACCGTCTTCATCGGTTCGTGCACCAATTCTCGTATCGAAGACCTCCGAGCAGCCGCTGCTGTCGCCAAAGGCCGAAAGGTGAAGGACGGCATGCGGACGCTCGTTGTTCCTGGTTCATTCAAGGTCAAGGAGCAGGCAATCGCCGAAGGGCTCGACTCGATCTTCATCGAGGCAGGGTTCGACTGGCGTGAACCTGGTTGCTCGATGTGCCTCGCGATGAACCCCGACAAGCTCGCGGTTGGCGAACGATCGGCATCAACAAGCAATCGAAACTTCGAAGGCCGCCAGGGCCGCGGTGGTCGCACCCATCTCGTGTCACCAGCTGTCGCCGCCGCAACCGCCATCGCGGGCCATTTCGCCGCACCGTCTGATCTAGCCGACCTCGCCTAAGCGCAACACCACTTCTGAAAGAAGAATTCATCATGGAAGCAGTACAGATTGTCAGCGGAACCGCCGTTCCCCTCGACCGTAGCGATGTCGACACCGATCAGATCATCCCGTCCGATTGGTTGAAGCGCGTCGAGCGCACTGGCTTTGAGAAGGGCTTGTTCTCGGAGTGGAAAGACGATCCCTCGTTCGTCATGAACGACGAGAAATTCGCCGGAGCCTCCATCTTGGTGGCAGGGCCAAACTTCGGCGTTGGGTCATCGCGTGAGCATGCGGTGTGGGCCATTCAGCAAGCTGGATTCCGAGCGGTGATCACCCCTCGGTTCGGCGACATCTTCCGCAACAACTCGACCAAGAACGGGCTCGTCCCCGTTGTGGTCTCGGCTGAGCTCGGCACACGCCTTCTCCGCGAGATCGAAGCCAACCCCGAGTTAGAGATCACCATCGACGTCGCCCGGCGAACCATCGAGGTGCCTGCCTTGGACATTACCGAATCGTTCCCTCTCGATGACTCGACGCAAGAACGGTTCCTCGAGGGCCTCGACGACATCGGCATCACTATGCGAACCACAGAGGCAATCGATTCGTTCGAGTCAACTCGACCAGCCTGGATGCCAGCCCAGAAGTAGGCCATTCGGCCTATTTTTGCTTTGCGGGAACCAGATCCTGCCGATTGATCGTCAGAAGGCTAATCACTTGCTCTAGCTGGAAAGACACATCATGCGCAGACAACGCCAAATTCTGGTCCCCTTCGTTGCCCTCTTGCTCGGCGCCTCAGCGTGCACGAGCACAGAAGCATCAAACCAGTCAATCAATCTTGGCTCCGACGAGGTCGTCCTCACGGGCGGCCTCCGTCGCGTCGACTCATGCGATGCCTTGCTCAACCAGTTCAGGTCTATCGGAGCCGAACATGTCGGTCCATACGGCTTCGGCGACGGCTGGTACGGCGGCCCGATCGCCATAGACACAATGGAGGCGACCACCGCCATGGAAGGCGACAGTGCTCCCGCAGAGAGTACGTCAAGCGACAGCGCAACCAGTGGCGGTAGCGACTACTCGGGCACGAATAACCAAGAGACCGACGTTGATGAGGCCGACCTCGTCAAGACCGACGGATCTCGGCTCGTGGTTGTTACTGGAAACAAGGTACGGGTGTTTGACGTCACCGGCGACTCGCCCCAGCTCACTTCAACGATCACCCTGCCAGACAACACTTATGGCGGCGAGATCTTCCTCAGTGGAGACCGCGCCTATTTGATGACGACTGGCTGGAGTGAAGGTCCGTTGCTCGACAGCCTCTCCGTTCCCGGCTTCGCCGGTACCAACACGGCCCGACTCCTCGAACTCAACCTCACCGAAGGAACAGTCGGAAGGACAGTCGACATCGATGGCCAGTACGTGTCTGCTCGCCAGGTTGGCGACACGATTCGGATCGTACTCTCGGCCACGAGCCAGAACTTCCCGTTCGTGTACCCATCAAATCCGGGCGCCGAAGAGTCAGCCAAAAAAGCCAACCAAGATCTACTGGCCGAATCATCAATCGAGATGTGGCTTCCCAGCTACCGATTGAGCGAGGGTGGGACCGCCATTGCCGACGGCATGCTGGTCCCCTGCAACCGGATGTACCTGCCGGCCGAGTTCTCTGGTTTCGGCACCGTGTCTGTCCTGACAATCGACACCAACGATGGGCTGACCCCAGAATCGATCGGTTCGGACACCTCGCTTGGAGTGATGTCGTCAGGCGAGACCGTCTATTCCTCGACCAACCGGATGGCGATCGCGACTGCTCGCTGGCCCCAGTTCAATGGCAATGGTGAGCCTGAGATTGAGGCCAACTACACAACCGCAATCCATAGCTTCGACATCAGCGATCCAGAGACCACAGAGTACGTCGCCTCTGGATCTGTCGATGGCCATCTCCTCAGCCAATACGCAATGAGCGAATACGACGGCTACCTCCGAGTGGCAACGACCGAGGGCGCACTCTGGTGGACAGATGAGTCAAGCGAGAGCTCAGTCGTGATTCTGCAAGAAGACGGCAACGAACTGAAGACCGTTGGCAAAGTCGGTGGACTCGGCAAGGGCGAGCAGATCTTCGCTGTCCGCTTCATGGACGACCGGGCGTACGTCGTAACGTTCCGCCAAACCGACCCCCTGTACGTCATCGATCTCGCCGACCCGACCAATCCCGTCACCAAGGGCGAGCTCAAGATCCCCGGCTTCTCGGCGTATCTCCATCCGCTCCCCGGTGACCGCCTCCTTGGCATCGGCCAAGACGGAACCGATGATGGTCGCACCACCGGTGCCGCCGTGTCATTGTTCGATGTCAGCGACCCGACCAACCCCGTCAGGCTCCAGGTCCAGAACCTCGGCGAGAACAGCTACTCAGCCGTCGATTGGGACGCCAAAGCCTTCACCTTCTGGGAGCCATCGGCGACAGGTTTCGTTCCGATTAGCTGGTGGAGCTACGACGAAGGTAATGGCGGCGAAGAACAGGGATCGGCCGCAGTCGCAATCCGCATCGGCTCTGAAGGATTCGACGAGCTTGGTCGCATCTCACACCCAAAGGTCAGCCAATGCGAAGGTCCTGAAGGAGTTGGGCCTGAACCAATCGAATCGGACGACGCCGAAGCTGGCCTGACCGAAACACGCCCGGCCATTGACGGTGAATCGTACTGCTGGAGCTACCAGGCTGAGATCCGCCGGACCGTCATCATCGATGACAAGGTCTACACCGTCTCGGACGCTGGCCTGATGGTGAACGCCTTGGACGGTCTGGCTGAGCTCAGCTGGACCCAGTTCAGCTAGCCCAGTTCAGCTAACCGAGGCGGACGCGGTCGACGCTACTAATGCCGTCGATCGCGACCAGGGCAGCCACGAGTGAGTCGGGAATCGGCTCACGGACCGAGATCACCATGATGGCACCGTCACCGGTTGGGGTGCGGCCGACGTCCATGTTGTCGATGTTGAAGTCTTCGTTACCAAGCAATGTGCCAACGAGGCCGATTATTCCAGGCCTGTCGTCGTTGCGAACGACGAGCATGTTATCGGCGGGCGGAATGTCGATGATCGACGCGTCGAGGCGAACCAGGCGGGCCTCGTCGAGGCGCCCCATCACAGTGGCGGCGATGCGACGACCCCCACCTCGGATGGCAAGGCGATTGACGAAGTCGTTCGGGGTCGACGACTGCACTGGCACGACGTTGATTCCTCTGTCGGCCAGGATGCTGTTGGCGTTGACATAGGAAACTGGCTCATCACCAGAAACTCGAAGCATGCCTTTGATTGCCGCGAGCGTTGCGAGGCGGTTGTCGAACCCACCAATGTCGCCTTCGAATACGACTTCAATGTCGGTTGGCAAGGTGCCAACAATGCTGGCGAAGATCGCGCCAAGCTGTTCGGCCAGAGGTAAGTATGGCTTCAGCGCCTCGGCTACCTCGGCGGCGTCGATATTGACGGCGAACGGTACAAAGTCACCGGCGAGCGCCAGGGCAACCTGTCCGGCGATTGTTACGCCAGCTTTGTCTTGGGCCTCAACAGTTGAGGCGCCAAGGTGTGGGGTTGCGATTACCTGAGGCAGTGCGAAGAGCGGCGAATCAGTGCACGGTTCGGCGTCGAACACGTCGAGGCCCGCGCCAGCAACCTTGCCGGACACGATGGCGTCGTAGAGGTCGGACTCGTTGACGATGCCACCGCGTGCGACATTGATGATTCGGATCCCGTCCTTGGCCTTGCTTAAGAAATCGGCGCCGATGAGGCCGAGGGTTTCAGGTGTTTTCGCGACGTGCACGGTCACGATGTCTGACCGCCGTGCCAGTTCGTCGAGTTCGACGAGTTCAACCGACAGCTGCCCGGCGCGGTCGGCTGATATATAGGGGTCGTATGCGATGAGCTTCATGTCGAACGCCAGGGCGCGCTGGGCCACCAGTTTGCCGATCCGTCCAAGCCCGATGATGCCAAGCGTCTTATGCTGGAGCTCGATGCCCGTCCACTTCGATCGTTCCCAGCGTCCCTGAGCGAGGGCTGCGCTGGCCTGGGGAGTATTGCGCGCTTGAGCCAGGATCAACGCCAACGTCTGCTCGGCGGCCGACACCACGTTTGACTGTGGCGCATTTACCACCATGATTCCGGCCTTCGTGGCCGCATCAACATCGACATTGTCGAGGCCGACGCCTGCTCGCCCAACTACGACCATTTCATCTGCGGCCGCAAGAACCTCTTCGGTGACATTGGTTGCGCTGCGAATAATGAGGCCGTGGGCGCCCTTCACGGCGGCGATGAGCTGGTCAGGGTCGAGCCCTAGCTGCACGTCGACGTCGTGACCAGCGGAACGCAGCTGGTCGAGCCCCGCATCGGCGATTTCCTCAGTAACTAAAATACGAGCCATCGGGTAAGGATTACCCCGTTGGCCTAGACACGGCTACGACAACGGCCACTTTCAACAAAGTTGTAGACGACGGCGCTAGGTCGACCGCGTCGCAACGACCCAGAAGCCAGACCCGGCCCGCGCCGTGACACCAACCCAGCTCCCTGGCAGAGCTCGGAGAACGTCGTCTGGTGGCAGGTGAATTGGCGTCTGATCGCCTAGGGAGTTCACCCAGACAAGCACGCCCGAGTCGGTCAGCACCCGATCGACCTCATTTGGGAACAACAGCATGTTGACGCAAAGGACCGCATCAACTGATCGATCCCGGATTGGTAGTTGCGACGAGTCTGCCTGCACTTGAGGTGCGAGGGTTGGGTCGGCATTCTCGAGCATCTGCCAGGCGAGATCGAGCGCAACGATCTTGATACCCGCGTTGCGCAAAACTGCGGTTCCCGCCCCAGTGCCAGACCCCAGCTCTAGCCACTGCCCGTCCTTCGGAACGTCGCCGCGCTCAATAGCGTCAACGATTGATGCGGCTCGAGGTTCATCAGCCCGCTTACCCCATTCCGCTGCCATCGAGTTGAAGAGATCACCTACCTTGCGAGCTCGGTCTTTGTCCCATGCTCCGTCGAATGCGACTCGCCGTGTGACCTTTCGCATCGGATGGTCGGGACCCGCAAACGGCTCGGGGTCGATGGTTCCTGGAGCGTCAGCGAGGTGGCGAAGCATCTAAGGAGTCTGGCCGCGATGGCGGGCGCCGTCCAGATCGATTGTTAGCGTGTTGTCCATGGTTGCACTCACGTTGAAGACATCGGTCGAGCCATCGGCTGACTTCCTCCATCTCGATTGGGCGACGCCGCTCGACCAGTGGCCAGACGAGTCTGCCGTCCGCTTGCCGAGAGGCCGCCACCGGCACGTTGTACGTTTCATCAGTCACGAAGGACAGCTTTTTGCGTTAAAGGAACTGCCTGGTCGCCTTGCTGAGCTCGAATACAAGAACCTCGAGTTCCTCCAAGACGCCGACCTGCCCGTCGTCAGCCTTGTCGGCATCGTCACTGAACGTGTCTCTGCCGATGGCGAACCCCTCGACTCAGTTCTCATCACCAGGCACCTGTCATACTCACTGCCTTACTTACATCTCTTTGCTGGTGAGGCTTCGACCTCCCTCCACCTTCGCGTCGTTGACGCACTTGCCATCTTGCTCGTTCGACTTCACCTCAATGGCTTCTATTGGGGTGACTGTTCGCTCGGCAACGCACTGTTTCGGCGAGACGCGGGCGCCCTCATGGCCTACATCGTCGACACCGAGACGTCGGCCATCCATGACGAACTCTCCAGCGGCCAGCGTGAGCTCGATTTGTCGATCGCGACCGACAACTTTGCGGGCGGCCTCTTCGAACTCGAGAGCATGGGCAAGCTCAGGAAAGACCTCGATCCGATCGAGGTCGTAGAGCTTCTGCAAATTCGTTACGACCAGTTGTGGAACGAGCTAACCAAGACCGAAGTTGTCGACTCAACGGAGCTATGGCAGATTCAGCGCAGGCTCGACAATCTCAACGAACTTGGCTTCGACACTATTGAGCTTCAGATAGTGGAACGAGACGGCAAGCGTCGTGTCGAGTTCAGCCCTCGTGTCGTTGAAGAAGGACACCACCGACGCGAGCTCATGAAGCTGACGAGCATTTCGGCGCAAGAGAACCAAGCCAGGCGACTTCTCAGCGCCCTCTATGGCTACGGCGCGTGGCTAGCCGAACGTGAGGGAGTCGACCTCCCGTCTGCCATGCAGGCGTATCGCTGGCTAGTGGAGCGTTACCACCCGACGCTTGACGCCATTCCAGCCGATCTTCGGGCGAAACTCTACGATGCTGAGCTCTACCACCAGATCCTCGATCATCTGTGGTTCATGTCGGAGGCTGCCGGGGCAGACGTCGGCATTGACACTGCGGTCCATGATTACATCGACCGCGTGCTCAAAGCCACGCCTGACGAGCGAGTCATCATCGAAGCCGACTAAGAGGATGCGGCGAACCACTCCAGAATGTCAGCGGCGATTCGAATGGGGTCTTGCAGCGGACCAAAATGATTGAGATCAAGGTACTCGACCAGTGTGAGCTGATCGAAAGCCTCGGCTGCGGCGTAGGTCAGGTTTGCGGGCGGCTGCCCATCGCCGCTCGCCGCAATCGCGAACGGGAACCGCACCGTTCCGGCCGCTTCAAACGCCCCGGCGCTGTGGTGCTCAAACACGCTCGCTTCGTTCTCGGGGGTGCACCGAAGCTCAACGCTGCCATCTGGCATGTCGACGAAGCCATGATCGACGTACGCCTGCAACGCCTCGGGCGCCAACAAGCTCAAGGGTGGTCGTGAGGCATACCGCTCGTACACATCGGCCCGTGAAGCGAAATTGCGCCTCCGCTTTCGCGCCACTTGAGCAATACCAGGGGAATCACTCCCTTTGTCAACTTTGCCTCGCGTAAACAAGATCGGCTCGAAGGCCCAGGCCGCAAGAAACTGCGATGGCCTCATCTCGGCGGCGAGCGCTATGGCGGCGCCACCCATTGAATGGCCCACCGCTCGCACAGGGCCGCCGTCGCCGTACTTGTCAATGACCGCAAGAAGGTCGTTGGCCATCCCACTCCACACCAATTCGATCCCTTCAGGGAGAAGAGTCTGGCCGTGGGCCCGAAGGTCGATGGCGACACAGTGAAAGTCGGCCGCAAGCGTCTCAATCAAGGGCGTCCACACTCCGCCACAGAAACCAGTGGCATGGCATAAGAAAAGAAGCGGCCCATCGCCGCCAAAGTCGTAGGTTGCCACTTCAACGCCATCGGTAGATGACACAAACACTGGTTCGGGAAGATGCACCACGACATTGTGCTCAGACGGCTCCAATCGCCGCCAATCGGGCCCAGTCGAACCCCGGTGCTAGATTGCCGCCATGTTGCATCGAGTCTGGTTCGGCGATGACGCCAACCCGTTGACGCCAATCGTCCTTCTCCATGAGGGTTTGGGCTCAGTGTCGTCATGGGGATCGTTTCCCGAGCGGCTGGCCAATGATCTCGGGCGTCGGGTGTTGGCCTATGACCGGTTGGGGTATGGCGTGTCGCCGGCCAATCCTGGACCGTGGGGTGCTGACTTCCTGCACCGCGAGGCTGTTGCGCTCGCTGACCTCCTGCGGTCGGAAGGCCTCAGCGAGGTGATTCTCGTCGGGCATTCTGACGGCGGCTCAATCAGCTTGCTGTATCCCGCCGTCAATGCTGGCGCCACAGTTCCGCACATTGCCGGGATTGTCTCGATATCCGCTCACACCTACCTCGAGCCGGTCACGGTGACGGCAATTCAGCGCCTGCGAGTGGGCTTTACTGACGGGCTAAGGAAAGGTCTCGCGCGACATCACACCGATGTAGACGCAACCTTCGACGCATGGTCGGGGGTATGGGTCTCGGACAGGTTCAGCACGTGGGCGATCGACAACGAACTCAGTTCGGTTGATTGCCCAGTGCTCGCCATCCAGGGCACAGACGACAGCTACGGCTCCTGGCACCAGATCGACCGTCTTGTTGCCGGCGTCGCTGGCCCCACATCTGTGGTCAGCCTGACCGGCGTCGACCACTGGCCCCATCGTGAGGCAACCGACGAGGTCGTCCGCGCGATCGGCTTATTCCTCGAAGACAACGGTCTCTAGATTCGGCGGTCGCTTGTTGCCACCACTCGGTGCATCACGCGCCGGTCAGGAAGATAGTCGGCGACGGCGTAGTGCTGGGTCCCGTAGTTGTCCCAGATCGCGAGCGTGCCAGGACGCCAGCGAAGGCGCATGTGGAACTGAGGCCGATTGATGAAATCGAACAGGATCGTGAGCAATCGGGCGCTCTCGGGGGCCGACAGGCCAATGATCCAGCGGGTAAACGACTCACTCACATTGAGGTAGGGGCGGCCGGTTATGGGGTGGTGGGCGATGATGGGGTGAACCGCAGCCCCCGCCTCGCTCATGGCCTTTTCCAGTCCTGCTTCTCCCCCACTCCGGTACGCGCCGGTTCGAAAGGCACCCATGTCGTGGACGGCTTCGAGGCCTTCAAGATCGGCCCGAAGCCCGGCGGGCAAGTCGTCGAGAACGGAGTACATCGACGCCCACAGCGTGTCGCCGCCCGCTTGGGGTACGACCTGGGCCTGCAAGAACGTTGCGAATGGAGGTGCTGACTTGTACGTCATGTCGGCGTGCCACTCGACTGCGTCAGGCTTCATGTCGCCATGCCAATCGAGCACCACGATGTCGTCGCACTCTTCATGGGTGACGTAACTGTGATGTCGCAGACCGAGGGGCCCGAATGATTCGGCGAGAGCGGCCATTGCCCGCGGCGCAAGGTTGGCATCGGGGATCACCAACACCTGGTGCTCCATGAGTGCCGCATGCAGGGCGTCAGAGGTCGCAGCGCTTACCGTCTCGGTGATACTTGGGTCAAAGACCTGCGCACCGATTGGTCGAGTTATCCGTTCAAACCTCACGACTACACCCCTATCAAAAAGAACGTTGGAGACCTACGGCGCCTTCGACTGGAGCGATGACGTCGGCAGGCGAGAACCCGAGCACTCGACCATAGAACCACAACTCAGCCTCAAACGAGCGAACGAGCGTTTCCGCCTTACGGAAACCATGCTGCTCACCCTCGAAGTAAATGGCCGCGTGGGGCAACCCGTTGGCCGCAACGGCGGCCACGATGGCCTCAGATTGGCTAGGCGGGACCACCTCGTCATCGAGTCCCTGCATCACGAGCAGCGGGGCGGAAATCTTCGACGCGTGGTTGATCGGAGAACGAGCTTCGTAGATCGCCTTGTCTTCGGGATAACGCCCGATCAATCCGTCGAGGTACCGCGCCTCGAACTTATGCGTATCGGTTGCGAGTGCCTCAAGCTCGGCGACTCCATAGAGGCTGGCTCCTGCGCTAAAGGTGTCGGAGGTCGCAAGTGCGAGCAGCACCGTGAGGCCACCGGCCGAGCTGCCTCGAATCGCGCACCGATCGGGGTCTACCTTGCCCGCGGCCGCAAGCTGCTGGGCGGCGGCAACACAATCTTCCACATCGACGATGCCCCAGTTGCCCTGCAACAGCTGGCGATAGGCCCGTCCGTAGCCGCTTGAACCGCCATAGTTGACGTCGGCCACCGCGAAACCACGGCTTGTCCAGTAGTTGATTTTGAGACTGAGCTGGGGAGACGAGTGAGCGGTTGGCCCGCCGTGCCCGACCACGATCAACGGCGGCAACTCGCCATCGGCGCCGCTGAGTAGCTCGCCCGCAGGCGGATAGAAGAACGCGTGGCTCGGGCGTTCATTGGCCGATACGAAATCGAACGTTTCAGGTTCGGAGAACCAGCCTTTGGCAAGCCCGAGGTCTTCACCTTGTCGCCTAACTCGATTTGCCCCGGTTGCCAGGTGAAACTCGGTGATGTCTGGCATCGCAGTTGCCGACGAGCAAATGGCGATGGCAGTGCCCTCTTTCGTCGCCGTCAAACTCGAGAATGCGGTGTAGTTCGACCGGATTGCCGACTGACTTCCGTCTGCCTTGATAAGGACGAGTTCGTCAACCGCATCGCGAGTGACGATCGCAACGAGCGAGCCGTCAGAAGCCTCTCGCCACGCCTGCCCGCCAAGCACCCAGGGCGGCCCACCAACCTCGGCGTTCGTGAAACTCGTGAGGTCAGCAACAGTTTGGGTACCAGGCAACCAGCAGCGCAAGTTCCAGAAACCGTTGGAATCAGAGCCAAAGATGAGGCGCCCATCAGAGTGCCAATTCGGGTGGATGATCGACTCGTTTGGATTGCCGGCAACGACGTGCACATTCCCGAGGCGCGGTCCGTCAAATATCGGAGCGGCGCACAGTTCGGTTCCGTCCCACGGCATCTGAGGGTGATTCCAGCGAAGCCAGCTCAGCCAGCGTCCGTCTGGTGACACTCTCGGCGCAGCAACGAAGTCTGACCCTGTCGCGAGCACTACGATCTCGCCGCCCCCGGTGGATGGCATGGACACAATCTCGTTGCGAGCCTCGCCGACATTCACTTCGCCAGCAACGGTTTTTTGAGCGAGCGGGCTGTGATCTTCGCGGACACAAATCAGCGACCCGTCAGCCGTTTCGACCCCATCGGCGAATCGCCATTCATGGCGCTCAACTGGCTCAGGGCTCACTGGCTCGGGTTCGCCGCCGTCAATGCCAACTCGGTAAACACGCTGATCGTCCCAGTTGACGAAGTAGAGGTGGCTACGCCCGAGCCACCACGCGGCACCACCGTATTCGTGCACTCGAGAGCGGGCGGCGAAACCAGAGGGCAGTACTTCTTCGAAAGAGTCGCTACCGACAGAACGCACGATGGCGACTCGGCCGCCTTCTTCGGGTCGGCGTTCCGACCAGAACATGCGATCGCCCAGTACCGCAACCGACTCGAGGCCAACCGCACCCGAGGCCACGAGGGACGCACTAATTGGCGATGGCCAAGATCCGAATGGCAGTGATGTCACGAATTAGCCTTCAGCAAGAAAGTCAGCGATGCGGTTCAGGCCCTCGCCCATGTCGTCGTCGCCGAGGGCGAACGAGAACCGGCCGTAGCCAGGTGTGCCGAACGCTTCGCCTGGTACGAACGCAACCTTGACCTCGTCAAGAATGAGGTCGGCCAACTGCACAGTGCTTTCGACAGTGACACCGCGGAAGGTTCTGCCCATCAAACCCTCGAACGACGGGTATGCATAGAACGCGCCTTGAGGCGACAAGCACTCAACCCCTGGCATGCCAGAGAGAATCTGGTGCATTGTCTTTCGGCGACGATCGAATGCCTCTCGCATCATCACGACGGCATCGAGGTTGCCTGAGACTGCGGCAAGTGCAGCGGCCTGCGCAACATTGTTGACGTTCGACGTCTGATGCGACTGGAGCGAGGTGAGCGCCTTAGCCAAGTCGGGTGGCGCGATCAGCCAACCAACTCGCCAGCCCGTCATGGCGTAGGTCTTCGCGACGCCATTGAGGACAATGCACTTGTCGGCGATCTCTGGCACGAGGGTTGGCATCGAATGAAATTCAACACCGTCGTAGGTGAGGTGTTCGTAGATCTCGTCGGTGAGCACCCAGATGCCATGCTCGACCGCCCATTCGCCGATGGCGATGATCTCCTCTTTCGAGTAGACGGCACCTGACGGGTTTGAAGGGCTGACAAAGATCAGGGCCTTAGTCCGATCGGTTCGAGCCGCCTCAAGCTGCTCGACGGTGGCCCGGAATCCGCCCTCAATGTTGGTGTCGACGGTGACAGGAACGCCGCCGGCGAGACGAACTGGCTCGGGGTAGGTGGTCCAATACGGGGCTGGTATGAGCACCTCGTCACCAGGATCAACCACACCGGCGATCGCGTTGTACACCGCATGCTTGCCGCCGTTCGTGACGACAACCTGCGATGGATCGACCTTGTAGCCGGAATCGCGCATCGTCTTGGCCGCAATAGCGGCCTTCAGGTCTGGCTGGCCACCAGCGGGCGAATAGCGGTGGCTCTTTGGATCGCGACACGCCAAAACTGCGGCCTCGACGATGTAGTCGGGGGTCGGAAAATCAGGCTCACCGGCACCGAACCCAATGACAGGTTCGCCCGCCGCCTTTAGCGCTTTCGCCTTGGCGTCGACAGCCAGAGTTGCGGAAGGGGAAATCGCAGCGATGCGAGCAGAGATACGGCGATCAGCCATGACTCACTCCTAGGAGAAGACAACAATGAAATTGCATCCTCGCAGATCTTTGGGCGAACGACTCCCGATTTCCGCAAACTCTGGCTGAAAACGACTCAGGCGCCGTCTCCTTCGACGGGTGCGAGCTTCAGCGACGCCGAGTTCATGCAGTAGCGCAAGCCGGTCTCGGTCGGACCGTCAGGGAATACGTGGCCGAGATGGGCACCGCATCCCGAACACACCGTCTCGACGCGCACCATGCCGTGGCTTACGTCGCGTTTCTCGGTGATGAGTCCCGCGGCCTTTGCCTCGGAGAAGCTCGGCCAACCGCAGCCGGCATCAAACTTCGTCGACGAGTCAAACAGCTCCTGGTCACAGACCACGCAGTGGTAGGTGCCGTCATTCCAGACATCCCAGTATTCACCGGAGAAGGCACGTTCAGTGCCCGCATCCTGCGTTACCGAAAACTGAATTGGGGTCAGTCGCTCTTTGAGCCCTGCAAGATCTACTTCGTGTGCCACTTACTCGTCTCCTGCCTCGGTGATGGTGACCGACTCGATGACCACATCGGTCTTCGGACGATCGCCCGTACCGGTCGAAACCTTTTCGATGGCATCAACAACATCTAAGCCCTTGATTACCTTCCCGAACAAGGCATATGCCGGGGGAAGGCCCTGCCCACTCGGGCCACTGATCACGAAGAACTGGCTGCCGTTGGTATTTGGTCCGGCATTGGCCATCGCCAAGGAACCCAGCTCGTAGCGGCCAGCCTTTGGAAGCTCGTCAGCAAACTTGTAGCCGGGTCCGCCACGCCCTGATCCCTCCGGGCAGCCGCCCTGAAGCACGAAACCCTGGATGACGCGGTGGAAGGTGAGACCGTCGTAGTAGTGATATCGGGCAAGGCTCACGAAGTTGTTGACCGTCTTTGGCGCACCAGCGGGATCGAGCGTGGCGATCATGGTGCCCATGCTGGTAACGATCTCGGCGGTGTAGCGCTTCGACACGTCGATGCACATCGGGAACTCGCCATCGAACTTCGTTTGACGAGGGCTTGATCCGTCAACTTCGGGGCATACAGGCATTTGGGGCTCCTAGATTTGAGTCAGCAGCGCACCAACGGCACGCGAACGCCAACACCCTATCCGATTGCTCCGAAACCCTTTTCTAGGTCGGCGATGATGTCGTTGATCGACTCGAGGCCAACACTCAATCTGATGAGTCCTGGTTCGACGCCAGCCGTACGTTGTTCGTCTTCGGTGAGCTGGCTGTGTGTGGTTGATCCAGGATGAATCACGAGCGAACGCACGTCACCAAGGTTGGCTACGTGGCTATGTAGCTCGAGTGCTTCAACGAACTGGACGCCCGCATCTCGGCCACCCTTCAGCACGAACGACGGAACCGAACCGAACCCACGACCACCTGTGTACTTCTTCGCCGTCTCGTGCCATGGGGAGTCAGGCAAACCAGCAAAGTTGACCGACTCGACCTCGGGACGACCGTTGAGCCATTCGGCGACCGCCTGAGCGTTCGAGATGTGGCGCTCCATCCGTAAGGACAGCGTCTCGACGCCCTGGATAATCTGGAAGGCGTTGAACGGACTAACCGCTGGCCCGAAATCTCGCAGTAGCTGAACCCTGGCCTTCGCAATGAATGAGCCGTGCCCGAGCATTGGCCAATAGGTGAGGCCGTTGTAGCTCGGGTCTGGCTGGTTGAAGTTGGGGTACCGCTCAGCGTCAGAGAACTCGAACGTGCCGCCGTCAACAATGACGCCGGCGATCGAGGTTCCGTGCCCGCCGAGGAATTTCGTGGCCGAGTGAACGACGATGTCGGCGCCCCACTCGAGAGGGCGAATGAGGTACGGCGACGCAACGGTGTTGTCGATGACCAGTGGCACTCCAGCGTCGTGAGCAACGGCGGCGACGGCCTCGATGTCGAGCACATTGTTCTTCGGGTTACCAATTGACTCGCCGTAGAACAGTTTGGTGTTTGGCTGAACCGCGGCCTTCCACTGCTCAGGGTCGTCGGCATCTTCAACAAACGTGGTGGTGATACCGAACTTCGGAAGGGTGTAGTTGAGCAGGTTATAACTACCGCCATAGAGCGCGGCGGAGGCGACCACGTGTGACCCGGCCTCAGCAATATTCATGATCGTGAGCGTTTCGGCCGCTTGGCCCGACGCCACAACCAATGCTCCTGGCACGCCAGCCGCCGTCGACGACAAGCCGTTTTCGAGAGCTGCGATTCGAGTCTCGAGCACGCCCTGGGTTGGGTTCATTATGCGGGTGTAGATGTTGCCTGGCTCACCGAGCGCGAACAGATTGGCAGCATGCGCCGAGTCTTTGAATTCGAAGGCCGTCGTCTGATAAATCGGCACCGCTCGCGCACCCGTTGTTGGGTCCGCCTCTTGTCCTGAATGGATCTGGCGGGTCTCAAAGCCCCAGTCTTGCTCGCTCATCGTGTGCTCCTCGAAGGTGGAATCCGTGAGAAAGCACACTACGAGCTAATTCATGACAAAACCACCCGGGTTTATCAAGATTTGCGATGTGGCCGACTTATCCCTGTTCAGGAGCCGGTGTAGACCCCGATGTAAGGAAGGTTCCGGTAGCGCTGGGCGACGTCAAGACCGTAACCAATCACGAACGCCTCCCCCGGCACAGCGAAACCTGTGTAGTCAACCTGAACACCGTCGGCCTGGCGCCCGTCGCGGACAAGCAAGCTACAGGTGCGAACCGTCGCCGGGCCTTGGGCGCTGATGTGATCGAGCAGGAACTTCATCGTGAGCCCCGAGTCGATGATGTCTTCGACAAGAATTACGTGCCGTCCGAACACACTCTCGTCGAGGTCTTTGACGATTTTCACAATGCCGCTCGAGGTCATCTCGTTTCCGTACGACGAGACCGCCATGAAATCGACTTCGACCGGGCCTTCGATGGTCCTCATGAGATCGGCCACAAAGATGACCGACCCCTTCAGGATCGCGATGAGCAGAGGAACTTCTCCCGCGAGGTCGTTGGTGATTTCGGTGCCGAGTTCGGCGACTCTAGCCTGAAGCGTCGCCGCATCGATCAGGATCTCGCCGAGATCGCCAGCGGGCGGGAATGGGGCGGGGAGGCTGTTCACTTGCCGGTGAAGGATGCCTTGCCAGGCCCTGACTCCAAGAAGCTCGTGATGCCGGTTACCGCGTCGTCAGTTTGGAACGAGGCGACGAATTCGCGCTTCTCGATGGCGATGGCTTCTTCGATAGAAACGTGCAGACCATCCATGATCGCCTTCTTTACGTTGGCCAACGCCGCGGGCCCCTTCGCATACTGGCCCGCAAGTTCGAGTGACCGGGGGAGAACCTGATCGTCGGCAACAACTTCAGACACGAGGCCGATGGCGAGTGCTTCATCTGCCTTGACCTGACGTCCCGTGTAGCCGAGTTCTTTCGACCGCGTGACTCCAACTAGGCGAGTGAGCCGCTGGGTACCGCCAGCACCAGGAATGATGCCGAGGAGGATCTCGGGCTGGCCGAAGACTGCGCCCTCGCCACAGATACGAAAATCAGTGCTCATTGAAAGCTCACAGCCGCCGCCAAGGGCGTAGCCGTTGACGGCTGAGATCGTGATCTGCGACATGTTTTCGAGCCTGAAGTTGGCCTCGTTCAAGAGGTCGACCATGGCTGACGGGTCGCGAACAGCGCCCTCGATCGGGAATTCTGAAATGTCGGCGCCAGCAGCGAAGATGCGCTCGCCACCCCAGACCACGACGGCTCTGATGTCGTCACGCGCTTCGATCTCGTCGAGAACCTCAATCAGTTCTCGCCCGACCTGGCTGTTCAACGCGTTGACCTTCGGGCGTTCAAGGCGAATGATCGCAACCCCATCAACATCACTTGGTTGCAGACGTACTACCTCACCCATATCGACCTCCGTGTCGTTCGCTCTGTTCGTGCGAAGCCCCAGTCTGGTGGCACCGCCATTCAATCATCAACGTCTATCGTCACTCCAATGGAAACTATTGTTGGGCGGCGGGGCCGGCGCTCGCGAATCGCCGTATTTGCCTTCGCCGCATGCCTTGGCGCAGCAGGCTGCAGTCAATCGCTCGACGACTACCTCAATGAGACTTCCGGTTCCACGGGTGACGAAACCATCACTACCGGAGGGGAAGAACCGGTCGAGACAACGACAACGATGCCCGTTCCGGTCGAGTTCATCGCATTTGGCGATGCCGCTGACTGTCGGGGTCGTGATGCAGAAGTCGCCGCCCTTGTTGACGAGTCCGAGGCCGACATCCTCTTCGTCGGCGATGCCGCCTACCCAGATGGCTCGGCCGAGGATTTCGCCAACTGCTTCCTTCCTCTCTATGGCGACGACCTCGCTCGCTTCCATGCGGTGCCAGGCGACAACGACTACAAAACTTCGGGCGCCTCGGAGTTCTTCTCGGTGTTCGGCACCTCGGCCGGTGCCCCTGGCGCTGGCTGGTTCGTATTCGAAACAAACGGCTGGCAGATCATCGGGATGAACTCCGAGTGCGACGAGGTCGGTGGATGCGACGAGGGATCACCCCAGTACCAATGGCTTCAAGCGACTCTCGCTGCTGCCCCCGACGCCTGCCGCCTCGCCTTCTGGCAGCTCCCCCGATTCACGTCGTCGGCGAACTACCAAGAGATCAACCGACTCGGACCCCTTTACGACCTCTTGTACGACGCCAGAACCGACCTTCTCTTGGTTGGCAACTCGCACCACTACGAGCGGTTCGACCGACTCGGTAAAGACGGCTCGACGGATGATCGGGGCATTCGTAACATCACTGTCGGCACCGGCGGTGCGCCGCTGACCGAGTTCGCGCCCGAACCTCGGGCCGGCTCCGCAGTCCGAAACAACAAATCGCACGGATTCCTCCGACTTTCGCTACTGCCAAATGAGTACAGCTGGACCTTTGTCGGTGCCACCGAACAGTCTGATCTTGTCGACTCCGGGGCCAGTTCTTGCGTGAAATCCGAGTCCTGAGGCACCCCGCTAACCATCAGCTAACGTTGTCTTGATGGATCAAGCGATTGTTGCTGGACGCTCGGCAAACTTTGCGGCGCTAGGCGCCGAAACGTACGACGTCGTCATTGTCGGCGGTGGCATCAACGGCGCGACATCAGCTGCGGCACTTGCCGCCAAGGGGGCTCGTGTGGCCCTCGTCGAACGTGGCGACTTCGCCTCAGCGACCAGTCAAGAATCGTCCAACCTGGTCTGGGGCGGCTTCAAGTATCTCGAGAACTACGAGATCCCGCTTGTCTTCAAGTTGTGCCGCTCGCGCAACCGGCTCATGAAGAGCTATCCCACATCGATGGCCGAGATCGACTTTCTCGCCACCCTCGACAAGACCTCACCTTTCCCGAGCTGGCTCGCGTCGCTCGGAACCTTTGGCTACTGGGGGCTCGGCATGTTCGCGACTCGTCGACCCCGCTACCTCAGACCAAAGAAACTCGAGAAGACAGAACCGATTATCAACACCACGACGGCGGACGCCGCCATCCAATATGGTGACGCGTACCTTAAGGACAACGATGCCAGGTTCGTCTGGCAGTTCGTCCGGTCTGCCATCGATGATGGCGCCACTGTCGCCAACTATGTCGAGGCAACCGATGCGACGTGGGACCCCGATCATGGGGGCCTCTGGAGTGTTGACCTGGTCGATCAGGTCGGCGGTAAGAGCCTCACGCTGAAGGCCCGAGCGGTCGTCAACGCCGCTGGCCCCTTTGTCGACGCATTCAACGCCAAGATCGACCTCGAAACCAACAGCCGCATCGTCTACTCAAAGGGCATTCACCTGATTGTCCCGCAGCTGACGTCGGGCGACCGGATTCTGGCGTTCTTCGACGACACCCAGCGCCTGTTCTACGTCATCCCCATGGCGCACCGGTCGGTCATCGGCACCACCGACACACGAACCGACGACCCGAACGAAGGGGTCACACCAGAAGACCGATCGTTCTTGCTCAAGCAGATCAACGAACGTCTCGACCTCGATCATCCGCTCACCGAGGCCGACATCATCTCCGAGCGATGCGGTGTCCGCCCGCTGGTCGTAGCCAACGATGGCGACGACCAGGAAGGCATCGACTGGACATCGCTTTCGCGAAAGCACGCCATTGAGGTCGACAAGCCACGCCGGGTGGTGTCGATCTTCGGTGGCAAGCTCACCGACTGCCTCAATATTGGCGAGGAAGTTATCGAGGAGCTCAGCTCTCTCGGCATCAAACTCGACGTCGAGTCAGACAACTGGTTCGGCGAACCGTCGGCTGACGAGCGGCAGCGCTTCCTCACCCGTGCGGCCACGTTCGGGCTCGACCGGCCAGCGGCTGTCGAGCAATCCGACTCGATAGCCCATGTGTTGTGGCGTCGTCACGGTGTCACCGCTCACGACGTACTCGACTTGATTGCCGACGACCCACAGCTTGGCGATGAGGCTCTTCGCGACAGCGATGTGCTGCGGGCCGAGCTGCCAATAATCGCGGCGCGCGAGCGCATCGTGTATCCCGAAGACTTCTTGCGCCGTCGGACCAAGCTGTCGCTCATCCACCGCGTGTCAGACCTCGAGGCCGACCCTGGCTACGCAGCAACCATGTCAGCCCTCGGCCTACAAACCACTCTTGCGTAACACTGGGGTCAGACCCCTCCGCAACACTTAGCTTGTCGTAGGTATCGGATACCTACGACATTTCGCTAGTTGGCGCCGAGGAGGCTTTCGGACAGCTGCATTAGTGCGCCGAGCGCTTCAGGCGGAAGGGCGTTGAACATGTGGTTGACCAGATCTTCCTCGGAGAGGCCAATCGCTTCTGGGTCACCGAGCGGCTCGCAGGCAGCCTTCAGAGGCAAGTCTTCGGTCTCGATCTGGTCCTTGACGGCATCGATGTCGGCCTGAGTCGAGTAGTCAACGGTGAGTAGATACGCATTGATCGCATCGCTACAGGCGGTGAGAATCTCGACCTTATTGACGGCGACTGGCGCGGCGGCACCATTACTTACATCGTCAAACGCGAGCGCAGCCGGCTCGGTGGTCTCGATCGAGATCAGCGTTGCCTCGTCATTCGAGCCTCCACAGGCCGAGGCCAAAAGAGCGGCTGCTACTGAAAACGTAAGAAGTCGTTGCACAAAACCTCATCGGCCCCATGCAACGACTCCTTGAGAGTGCAATCAGATCCGCGTGGCGTTAGCCCTGGCCACCTGAGGTGTCACGAACCGAAGCCTTACCCGCCGCAATCCACGGCATCATCGAGCGAAGCTCTTTGCCGACGATCTCAATTGGGTGGTCGTGGCCAGCCTGCTCGAGGCGGTGGAAGTTCTCGCGACCGCTACGGCTCTCGGCAACCCAGTTCTTGGCGAAGGTGCCATCTTGGATGTCGGTGAGAACGCCCTTCATGGTGGCCTTCACGTCGGCGTTGATGACACGAGGTCCGCTGACAAGGTCGCCGTATTCTGCAGTATCAGACACCGAGTAGCGCATGCCGGCGATGCCCTCTTCGTACATGAGGTCGACGATGAGCTTGAGCTCGTGCAAGCACTCGAAGTAGGCGACCTCAGGCTGGTAACCAGCCTCGATCAGCGTCTCGAAGCCGGCCTGAACCAGGGCGGTGGTGCCACCACAAAGAACAGCCTGCTCGCCGAAGAGATCGGTTTCGGTCTCTTCGGTGAAGGTTGTCTCGATGACCCCGGCCCTGGTGCCACCGATGGCGTCGGCGTAGGCGAGGGCAAGACCCTTGGCGTTGCCAGTGGCGTCGTTCTCGACGGCGATCAGTGCGGGAACACCACCGCCTTCGACGTAGGTGCGGCGCACGAGGTGGCCCGGACCCTTCGGTGCAACCATGCACACATCGATGTTGGCCGATGGCTTGATGAGATCAAAGCGGATGTTGAACCCGTGAGCGAAGAATAGAGCGTCGCCGTCTTTCAGGTTTGGGGCAACTGACTCGGTGTAGATGGCGCCCATTTCGGTGTCTGGCATCAACATCATGATGACGTCGGCCTCGGCAACCGCGTCGGCAACTGAGAGCACGGACAAGCCGGCCTCTTTCGCCTTCTCGACTGACGACGATCCCTCGCGGAGGCCGACGCGTACGTCGATGCCCGATTCTTTGAGGTTCAGGGCATGTGCGTGTCCCTGTGATCCGTAGCCAAGGATGGCCACCTTACGGTTCGCGATCAGGGAACGATCAGCGTCGGCTTCGTAGTAAATGTTGGCCACGAGATTTTGACTCCTGTAATGGGTTGTTGCGGCAGAAACGATAACAGCTTGCTTTTGAATCGACTCGACTCAGATGTGTACGCGACGGACGTTCTGGCCAATCTTGGCCAGCGCAATCGCCCCGGTTCGCTGGATCTCAGTGATTTCGTATTGCTCGAGCGCCGTCTCGAACTCCTCAACAAGCGACGGATCGCTTTCGAGGCTGATGGTGACCATCTCCTGCGCGTCGGCGACGATTGTTGCGTCGTAACGCGAGATGAGTTCGATGAGAACGTCTCGATCGGCTTCGGCCACCTCGACGGTGGCGAGGAGCAGCTCACGAGCGATGGCCTTTTCGGCCGGAAGCTCAATGATCTCAATGACGTTGATGAGTTTGAATAGTTGCTTGACGATCTGCTCAAGCGGCGAAGACTCAGCGTTGACCACAATGGTGATGCGACTGAAGTCTTCGTTCTGGATCGGGGCCACAACGAGCGACACGATGTTGTAGCCACGCCGAGCAAACAAGTCAGCAACCCTGGCAAGGACACCGGCCTTGTTCTCTACCTTGACGGTAAGCGTGTGGTGCGCAAGATCTTCAGGACGGCGGTTCATTTTGCTTCTCCACGTTCTTTGTCAAGCAATGGTTGCTGCGACGGGGCGACCATCACTTCGTCATTCGATCCACCGGCTGCGACCATGGGGAACACGTTCTCTTCTTCGACACAGCGAAAGTCGATGACGACGGGCCGGTCGGTGATGGCGTTTGCCTTCTCGATGATGGCGTCGACCTCGGCTGGTTCTTCAACCCGGAAGGCGACGCAGCCCATTGCTTCGGCCCACTTCACGTAGTCGGGCATGTCGTGGCTGAGATAGACCGAGGAGTAACGGTCGTCGTAGAACATCTCTTGCCACTGGCGAACCATTCCGAGATACGCATTGTTGAGTATGGCGACCTTGATCGGGATCTTGCTCACCGTGGCGGTCACGAGTTCTTGCGCCGTCATCTGGAAACAGCCATCACCATCGATGGCCCAAACGGTGCGGTCAGGCATGCCAGCCTTGGCCCCGATAGCAGCAGGGATAGAGAAACCCATCGTGCCAAGTCCACCAGAGTTGACCCAGGTATACGGAGTGTCGAACCGCCAGTATTGGCTCGTAAACATCTGGTGCTGGCCAACGCCGGACGCAACGATCGTGTCTCGTGGCGACAGGTCTCGCAAACGCTCAAGTACATACTGTGGTTTGAGAAGTTCGCCGTCGACCGACTGTTCGTAGGTGACCGGGTACTTCTCTTGCCAACCCGAGATGGTTTGGCGCCATGGGGTGTGATCGGCCATTGATTCTGGCGCACCACCGGCTCGCAGTTGAGCGACCATCATCTCCATAGAGATGCGACAGTCGCCGACCACGGACGACTCTGGTCGCCTGACCTTGCCATGCTCGGCCGGGTCGATGTCGACGTGAATGACCTTGGCGTCAGGAGCGAACGCCCCAACCTTGCCAGTGACCCGATCATCGAATCGTGCGCCCATGGCGATAAGAAGGTCGGAGCGCTGGATAGCGGTGATTGCGGTGTAGTTGCCGTGCATGCCTGGCATTCCGAGGCAAAGCTCATGCGAGTCGGGAAACGCGCCTCTTGCCATGAGCGTCGTGACGACTGGGATGTTGGTCAGCTCAGCAAGTTCGATGAGGATCTCGGCACCGCGGGCCTTCAAGACGCCGCCGCCGACGTACAAGACAGGACGCTCCGCCGCCATCATCAAAGCAACTGCATCGGCAATCGCCTTCTCAGACGGGGTCAGCTCTGGCTTGTAGCCAGGAAGGTCGACCGATTCTGGCCAATACCAATCGAAGTATGCATCAGGATTGCCAGCGTCGACGATGTTCTTCGGAACGTCAATAAGCACGGGGCCAGGACGGCCGGTCGTGGCGAGGTGGAAGGCTTCACGAATCACCCGGGGGATGTCTTCGGCCCTCGTAACAAGGAAGTTGTGTTTCGTGATCGAACGAGTAATCCCGGTGGTGTCGACTTCTTGAAATGCATCGGTGCCAATGGCCGCAAGACCAACCTGGCCCGTGATACAGACCATCGGGACTGAGTCGAGGTAGGCATCGGCGAGCGGAGTGACGACGTTTGTGGCCGCCGGGCCAGAGGTGACCATACAAACACCGGGCTTGCCAGTGGCGTGGGCGTAGCCCTCAGCCATATGACCTGCACCCTGCTCATGGCGAGCGAGCACATGCTTGATCGGCGACTCAAGGATCGGGTCGTAGACGGGAAGAATCGCGCCACCGGGGTAGCCGAAAACGATCTCTACACCCTCCATCTCCAAGCTCTTGATCAACGCCTGAGCGCCGTTGATCCGCAATGGGGAATTGTCATCTGGCTTCTGGGATCCCATGAAATGGCTCCGTTGTGGTGATGTTGACTGTTTGATTCTGCTGGGAAAATTGGAAAAGCCTCCCCCAAAGGGAAGGCTTTGCGCACGCTTCTATGTCGTAGCGTGCGCTACTGGAGTACTACTACGAGTTGGGAGGTGTGTGCTCGTGTCATTAGAGACAGACTAACCAGACACACCCCGACCATCAACACGAGACCTAGAATCTCCTCAATCGATCTCACGAGGGTGACGAGCCATGTCTGACTTCACAGCACTACGAGTCTTGAGTTTCGACTCATACGGCACGCTCATCGATTGGGAAAGCGGCATCGCCGCCGCGCTCCGACCGTGGGCTGGCCGTAATCAGATTTCTCTTAACGATGAAGAGCTGATCAACTTCTTCGGTGTCTTTGAGACGCAGGTTCAGAATGAGCGGCCGTTCCGCCAGTACCCAGAGGTTCTCGCCGAGACGATGCGAAGAATTGCGCATGAGCTAGAGCGGCCAGTTACTGAAGTTGAGCTGTACGCATTTGCTCGTTCGGTCGGCTCATGGCTTCCGTTTGAGGACACGGTCGCGAGCCTGCACACGCTGGTGGAGCACTTTGACCTCATCGTCGTGTCGAATGTCGACAACGTGTCATTCCGCCAGAGCAATGACCATATGGATGTCGAATTCACATCAATCATCACGGCTGAAGACGTCGGCTCGTATAAGCCAGCCAAGCGGCACTTTGACGCGCTGAGCCAGACGCTTTCCGCCAAGGGGTACGACCAAAGCGAGCACCTCCATGTTGCCCAGAGCCTCTATCACGATCATGTGCCTGCGAAAGCGCTCGGGTTCACCACGTGCTGGATTGATCGTCGCCAAGACCGCGTCGGATATGGGGCAACGCCAAAGGCAGTCGACGTGGAGCCCGACTTCAGGTTTGGAAACCTGAGTGACTTCGTCGCTGCTGTGGTCCCCACCATCTAATTTCTGCCACACTGCAGCAACACCGCCAAAAGAAGAGAGGCACCATGCCACAAGAAGTACGGGGCGTCATCGCCCGAGCCAAGGGCGAGCCAGTCACGGTCGAAACAATCATCATTCCTGACGTTGGGCCAGGAGAGGCCGTCGTCGCCATTCAGGCATGCGGGGTATGCCACACCGACCTTCACTATCGCGAGGGCGGCATCAACGATGAGTTTCCGTTTCTTCTCGGCCATGAAGCCGCTGGCATTGTCGAATCGGTCGGCGATGATGTCACATCCGTCGCTCCCGGCGACTTCGTAATTCTCAACTGGCGGGCAGTGTGTGGCAACTGCCGATCGTGTCAGAAGGGCAAGCCGCAGTACTGCTTTGCGACGCACAATGCTACCCAGAAGATGACCCTCGCCGACGGCACCGAACTCAGCCCCGCCCTCGGTATTGGCGCATTCTGTGACAAGACTCTGGTCGCCGCTGGTCAGTGCACCAAGGTCGATCCAGCTGCGAAGCCCGAGGTCGCAGGCCTGCTTGGGTGTGGCGTCATGGCCGGCATCGGTGCCGCCATCAACACTGGACAGGTAAGCCGAGGCGACTCGGTCGCAGTCTTTGGTTGCGGTGGCGTCGGCAACGCCGCATTGGAAGGTTCTCGCATAGCAGGCGCAACCACCATCATCGCCGTTGACATAGACGACAGGAAACTCGAGCTCGCGAAGCAATTCGGGGCAACTCACACCGTCAACTCGGCGAAGGTAGACGCAGTCGAGAAGATCCGTGAGCTCACCGGTGGCCATGGTGTTGATGTTGCGATCGAGGCTATTGGTCTGCCGCAGACCTACGAGCAAGCGTTCTACGCTCGAGACCTCGCCGGCACGGTCGTACTCGTTGGTGTGCCAAATCCGACTATGAAGATCGAACTCCCCCTCATCGAGGTATTCGGACGAGGTGGCACGCTTAAATCTAGCTGGTATGGCGACTGCCTTCCCGACCGTGACTTCCCAATGTTGATCAGTCTCTACCTTCAGGGCCGCCTCAATCTTGAAGGCTTCGTGTCGGAGATAATCGCGCTCGACGAGGTCGAAGAAGCGTTCCACAAGATGGAACGCGGCGAGGTGCTTCGCTCGGTCGTCACGATTTAGATCGTGAACATTTGAAGTCGTTCGAGCTGACGCTAACAATCTTTCTGCATAGGCCGATTGGACTACGTATGGCTTCGGAATCAGCAATAGCGTTCGGCAAGAGTCCTAAGAAGGCAATGGGCAGCGTCACGGCGGCGGCTGACGCCGTTGTCGACCATCTGGCCTCCCCCGGAGGCGGATTCGACACGCTCAGAGACCGGACCGACCCCAACCAGATCGAGGCAATCGATCTGGTTCGTGTCTCGCTACTCGGCAAGGCAATCGATCCGTGGTCGTGCCTCTGGCTTCTTAGCGATGACGGCCGCTGGCTGACCGCCGAGACGTTGGCCCGTGTCCCTACGGATGTCAGGCTTGGTGTTCCTCACCTCAACGCAGCATTTCGATGTGGCGATCTGCTCACCCTTCTCCGCGACAGTGCCGGTTTGGGTCAGGCACAGGCGACGCGACTTATCGCAGCGAAGCGGCCTCTGCTTTGCGCCATCGACGACAAAGGGATCCGCCACGCGCTGGAGGCTCCGCGCGACAAGAATTGCTGGCGCCGTTGGAAGTCTGCTCTCGACGGCGACCTGCTGGCCAAAGTCGAAAAGGTTCGAACGCTAGCCGCTGAGGATGACCCCTTCGCCGCTGAGCTCTCGTCGCTTCGCATCCTCGACATTGCGATTCGGGCGAAAGCCAGTCGGTCCTAGTTCTGCCATACTGCGAGAATGATTAGTCTCAATCGTGTCATCACATCCGGAATTTTCTCGCTCGACGGCGGCGACTACGAAGTCGACAACAACGTGTGGATCTTGGGTGACGACTCCGAAGCGATCGTCATAGATGCCGCCCACGACCACAAAGCGATCCTTGAAGGTCTCGGCGGACGTTCACTCAAGGCGATCGTCTGCACCCACGGTCACAATGACCACATCAACGCTGCGGCTGAACTCGCTGACGAAACCGGCGCGCCGATCCTGCTCCATCCAGACGATGCCATGCTCTGGGAGGTTGTCTACCCCGACCGTCGTATCGACGACGCACTCGTGGACGAAACGACGCTGAGTGTTGGGGGCGACGAAATCACGGTGCTTCACACTCCAGGCCACTCCCCCGGGGGCTGCTGCCTCTACGTGCCGACCGAGGGCCTTGTGTTCTCTGGTGACACTCTGTTCAACGGAGGGCCAGGAGCTACTGGGCGATCCTTCTCGAGCTACGACGTCATTCTCGACTCAATCGAGCAGCGGCTCTTCAGCCTGCCGGGCGAAACTGTCGTGCATACCGGCCACGGCGACTCGACGCAGATCGCAGCCGAGGCCGCCAACCTTGCTGAATGGCGGGCAAAGCAGTAGGCAGAGGCTCGAATCAGTAGAGCAGCCTTCGCTCAGGTAACGTCGCAGCCATGGTGGAACCAGACTTTCTTCGATTCGACACCCTGAGCTTGCATGCGGGACAGCGTCCCGACCCCACAACGGGTGCCCGGGCAGTGCCGATCTACTTCACAACGTCGTACTCGTTCCCTGACACCGACGAGGCCGCCGCACTCTTTAACCTTGAGTCGCCCGGTCACCTCTATAGCCGTATCTCGAATCCAACGGTGGCCGTGCTTGAAGAGCGGATTGCCGCACTCGAAGGCGCCGTCGGCGCTGTCTGCACCGCGAGCGGCACCGCCGCCCTTCACCTCGCAGTAACCACTCTGATGAGCGCCGGCGACCACATCGTGGCGTCGAAGAACCTCTACGGAGGCTCATACAACATGATGGCGCTGACCCTCCCTCGGTTCGGCATCACCACAACCTTTGTCGACCCGCGCGATCCGCAGGCGTTCGCCGCTGCCATTCAGCCCAACACGAAGATGCTTTATGGCGAGACGCTCGGCAACCCGGGTATCGAAGTGCTTGACATCTCCGCCGTTGCCGACGTTGCCCACTCCAACGGCCTGCCGCTTGTCGTCGATTCGACGTTCTCGACCCCTTACCTCATGAAGCCGATCGAACACGGCGCCGATGTTGTCATCCACTCGGTGACCAAGTTTCTCGGCGGTCACGGTGTGGCCCTTGGCGGCGTTGTCGTCGATGGTGGTCGCTTTGATTGGGCCGCAAATGACAAGTTCCCTACGCTGAGCGAACCGTATGCTGGCTACCACGGCATCGTGTTCACTGAAGAGTTCGGGCCAGCCGCACTCGGAATGCGAGCCAGAGCTGAGGGTTTGCGAGACTTCGGTGCGTGCATGAGCCCGGTAAACGCGTTTCAACTTCTCCAGGGAGTCGAGACGCTTAGCCTTCGTATGGACCGGCACGTGTCAAACACCGATGCCGTACTCGAGATGCTTCAGGCTCACGACGCTGTCTCATGGATCCGACACCCTCGTGTCCCCGATCACCCCGACCACGAGTTGGCAAAACGGCTCTATCCAAAAGGGGCAGGCTCCATTCTTTCGTTCGGCGTCAAGGGTGGCCGCGCTGCGGGCCGCAAGTTCATCGAGTCGGTCCAGCTCGCCTCGCACCTCGCCAATGTCGGCGATGCGAAGACTCTCGTCATTCATCCTGGCTCCACCACACACGGCCAGATGACAGCGGCCGAACTCGAAGTCGCAGGAATCAGCGAAGACCTCGTGCGGCTATCCGTTGGCCTCGAAGATCCGGCCGACATTTGCGACGACCTCTCCCGAGCCTTGAAGGCGAGCCAACGATGATCACCACCGTCGACGGTCTCACGGTCCACGCCGCAACCGGCGGCGTCGAACTTGCGGGCGACGACCCTGTCGTGCTCCTCGTTCACGGCGCCGGCATGGACTCTTCGGTCTGGTCGCTGCAGACGCGTTACCTCGCCTACCGCGGCTATCGCTCTGTCGCTGTCGATCTGCCTGGCCATGGCGGAAGCGACGGCGAACCACTCACGACAATCGGCGACATGGCCGAGTGGATAAAGCGTTTCATCGACGCCGCGGTATTCGGATCGGTTCACCTCGTCGGGCACTCGATGGGCACGTTCATCGGGCTCGAACTCGCCGCTCGCTACCCCGAGTTGGTCGATGGTCTAGTACTGATGGGCACTGCTACTGGAATGCCCGTTCACCCTGAACTCATCGAAGCCGCGGCCAACGACATCCCCCGCGCTGCCGCGCTGATGGCCGCCTGGGGGCACGCCAAGCCAGCACATATGGGACTCAATCCAACCCCTGGTCTATGGATGACGGGCGGTGCCCGAGCGCTCGTGGAGAACTCGAAGCCCGGCGCCCTCAGTGCCGACTTTGGTGCTTGCGCCTCATACGAAGGAGCGGTCGCTTCTGCTTCGGCTATCACTTGCCCCGTCACCATCATCGCCGGCGACGGCGACAAGATGACACCCGCGAAGTCGGGGAAGGCACTCGCCGCCGGCATCGCCAATGTCACCGTCGTAGAGCTCCCCGACACCGGCCACACAATGATGATGGAATCACCCCGACCTGTGAGGGCCGCGTTGCTCGCCGCCCTTGCCGCGTAGATGGCCCTCGACGCACTCACCAACTCGTGCCTTGACGAGATCGAGCGCGTGTTGGCCCGAGGACCGCGCCAATGGAAGCGGGAGCCAAACCAGCTCGTCGACGACGGCGTGTTGGCCGTGCGGGTCAACGTCATAGGCCAAACCGACGACATCGCCCATCTCGACATCGAACTCGATCTCGGCGCTACATCTGGCGCAGCGCGAGTCGTAAGCGACTACACCGCAGGCTCTGGTTCGTCGGTGCAAGCCCAAGCGGCTGCCGCGATCGAGAGGTGGGCGGCGACAACAGCGCCCGTCATCTTCGAACTGCTCGAGCAGAACGGCTCCTACGCCCCAAATCGATACGCGTCTGATCCGCTAGGCCTCCACGGCTGGCACGTCATCGAGGGTCCGCCAATTACCAAGGGCTCAGTACCTGACGGCGCCGCAATCAGCGCGTGGCTCGAAGAGAATCCGCTCTTGCCTTTGCTGGAGCGCGAGCTTCTGCCTGCCATCGTCGGGCGCACACTCCCCACGATCCGCATCGTGTTCGGCGGCAATGGCACCGATGACCTCGCCGAGGTCGCCATCGACGGGACGCCAGACCGCGACATCAGCGAGTTACTCGCATCCCTCGACTGGCCAAGGCCGGCTGGCCTCGCCATCACCAATATCTTCATTCTCGGCGTCCACGACGCCACCGAGTAGCCGCCGCCCCTGCTGGGCTGGCGTCGGCTGTTGAACACGACCACGAAACGAACACTTCGGGGTCTGACCCCGAAGTGTTCGGAGTTCCTTCGTGTTCGTTTCTGGAGCTAGCCGTCGAGGAATTCGATGATTGCCTTCATCGCCGAACGGTCTTGGAGCCAGAAAAAATGGCCTCCTTGGAAGACTTCGAGCGTCGCGTTCTTGATTCCGTTTGCAAGCGCCTGACTGTTCGGGAGCGGAGCGAGGTCGTCATACTCTCCGGCACAGACGAGCGTCTCGGCTTCGATGTGATGGAGCTGGTGCGAGACGTCATGCCCGGCCCTGGCCCCGAGTTGGCGAGCCTCACCGATGAGCAGTTCTTCTGACTTGGGTTGGCGCGCGCCCTCGATGATCATGTCGTAGATCGGACCCAACCCGGGGATTGGGTCGTCGGCTCCAGGGTCCCAGCGATTGTCGTACAACCCGAGGCGAAGTTCGAGCTGAGCCTCCACGTCGAGCTTCTTCAGTTCATCTAGCGGAAACGATGGCAACAATCCGCCGGGAGACGTGCACTTGAGCACTAGTCGCTGCACAAGATGGGAATGTCGAATGGCGAGTTGTGTTGCCACCATGCCGCCGAAGCTCGTGCCAACAACGTGAGCCCAAGGCCATCCCATTCCCTCGATCATCGCAGCCGCATCGTTTGCGTAGTCGATCATCGTGTACTCGATGTCTGGCTTCGACGATTGACCTGCACCGCGCTGGTCGTAGTGCACGACATCGAAGTGTTTGTTGAGTGGCGAGAGGTTGGGCCGGGTGACGCGAAGATCTCCGCTTGAGCCGCTGATGTTGAGCAGGGGCACACCGTTGCCATACCGCTCGTAGTAGATCTCGATCCCGTTGGCATCAATGAATGGCACGCACAGGTCTATCGCACAATTGGCAGGCGTGACATACCGAACACGGGCCTGACTTGTGGCGCGATGTCGACCTCTGCCTACTATGCATGCGAAGACAATTTCATTTCCCCCCTGCGGGGAAGGTGCAATTCCTTACCGGCGGTTAGAGCCCGCGAGCCTCTGTTTCATCGAAGTCTTCGGTGGAACCTTGGCTGACTCAGTGAAATTCTGAGGCCGACGGTGAAAGTCCGGATGGGAGCAGGGTTACGTCTCGACGTTCGACGCGCTCATCCGAGTGGGTCGAATTTGTTGGCGTTGCCATGCTCCAGAACGGAGCAATGCGCAGTGACCAAACAACCAAGCGAGCGCCAGGCAGCCGAGATGCAGGCCATGTGGCGCGCCATCGCCGAGGCGGCAACAGTTCGCTCGTCGTGCTCGCCAAATCCATGGGTTGGGGCCGCGATTCTCAGTGCTGACGGCCAACTGGTCGCGGTCGGAGCTACTCAGCCACCAGGCGGTCGCCATGCCGAAATTGTGGCGTTGGCAACAGCGGGCCAGAACGCCAGGGGCGCCACGCTAGTAGTCACCCTTGAACCCTGCGCTCACCATGGACGAACACCGCCTTGCACCGACACAATCATCGAGGCCGGCGTGCGTCGCGTCGTTGTCGCGGTGACTGACCCTGACTCGTTGGTTGCTGGCGCTGGCATCGCCGCGCTACGCGCCGCTGACATTGAGGTAGAAGTTGGACTGTGTGATGCCGACGTCGCAGACCAGCTCATGCCGTACCTTCATCACCGACGAACCGGACGACCTTATGTTGTGGCCAAGATGGCAGCAACGCTCGACGGAGGAACCGCGGCACCAGACGGAACCTCGCAATGGATTACCGGTGAAGCATCGCGGCAAGACGTGCATCGGCTACGGGCCGAGAGCGACGCCATCCTCGTTGGCGCCAACACCGTTCGAACCGACAATCCGGCGCTTACCGTGCGACACGTTGTCGGCCCCGATCCGATGCGAATTGTCCTTGGCCGGCCGCCAGCGGACGCCGCAGTTCACCCTTGCCTCGAATGGGTCGATGAGCTCGAGCCGTTACTCGATCACCTCGGCCATCTCGGTGTGTTGCAGCTCATGGTCGAAGGCGGAGCGTCTGTCATCCGATCATTCCACGACGCAAACCTCATTGACCGGTACGTGCTGTATCTCGCGCCAGCCTTCTTCGGCGGAAACGGTGCGAGACCACTCCTCGCGGGTGCAACAGCAGCGACCATGTCCGACCTGTGGCGCGGTCAGATCATCGCCGCCACAACCGTTGGCTCTGATGTCCGCATCGAACTGATACCCCAACAAAAGGAAGCCTGATGTTTACAGGAATTGTCGAGGAGATCGGCACAATCGAATGGCTCAGTGCCAGTCGACTTCGAATCAGCGCCACCTCAATCCTCGATGGCGTAACACTCGGCGAGTCGATTGCAGTCAACGGTTGCTGTCTGACAGTGATCAAGTTCACGGATACGTCGTGGGACGCCGACGTATCCCCTGAGACCGTTACGCGAACCAGCCTGTCTCAAGCGACCGACGGCAGCCCGGTCAACCTTGAACGAGCGGTTCGGGCGGCCGATCGCCTGGGCGGCCATCTGGTGCAGGGCCATGTCGACGGAGTTGGCGAGATCCTGGAGGGGGCACCAAATCTGCGGGTTCGGGTACCGACCGAGTTGTCCAAGCACATCGTCCAGAAGGGCTCGATCACAATTGACGGCGTGAGCCTGACCGTCGTCGATCCAGTAGGTGACGAGTTCACTGTCGCCGTCATCCCGCACACCGCTGATGTGACAACCCTCGGGCTCCGCCAACCAGGCGACCTCGTCAATATTGAAGTCGATGTCATCGCCAAGTACGTCGAGCGCCTCCTGGCTCCGACCCTTACCCAACTGTCCACTCAGATCACCGAAGGAACCCAATCATGACCATCACGTTCGACCCGATTGAAGACGCGATTGCGGCAGTCGGTCGCGGTGAAATTGTCGTTGTTGCCGATGACGAAGATCGTGAAAACGAGGGCGACCTGATCATGGCCGCTGACGCGGCAACACCCGAAGCAATTGCCTTCTTTGTCCGACACACCTCTGGCGTCATATGTATTGGTCTAACCGGTGCGCGCTGCGACGAGCTGAGGTTGCCACAGATGGTCCCAGCCGCGAGTAACGACGAGGCCCAGGGAACTGCGTTCACCCAGTCAGTCGACCTGCGTTTCGGAACCACGACCGGCATCTCGGCTACCGACCGCGCCGCAACGCTCCAGGCGCTCGGTAATCCTGACGCCGGCCCCGAGGCCTTTGCTCGACCCGGTCACATCTTTCCGCTCCGGGCTCGGCACGGTGGCGTTCTCAAGCGAGCTGGCCACACCGAAGCCGCTGTAGACCTTGCCCAACTGGCAGGCCGCTCACCAGCTGGGGTGCTCTGCGAGATAGCGCAAGACGACGGCACCATGGCAAGTGGTGAAGAGCTCCGTCGCTTCGCTGACGAGCACGGCCTTCTGCTCATCTCCATCGCTGACCTGATCCGTTATCGACGTCAGAGCGAAAAGCTGATTACCAGAACGGCAGCCGCCCGGCTCCCAACCGAGTGGGGCGAGTTCCGTTGCTTCTCGTTCAAGAGCGTGCTCGATGGCGAAACTCACTTGGCCTTTGTGATGGGCGATGTCACTGGGTCAGACGACGCCCTCGTCAGGGTCCACAGTGAATGCATCACCGGCGACGTGTTCGGCAGTGTGAAATGCGACTGCGGTCCCCAACTCCACGAATCAATGAGGCGTATAGCCGAAGAAGGCTGCGGGGCCGTGGTGTATCTGAGGGGCCACGAGGGCCGAGGCATCGGCATCAGCCACAAGCTGCGGGCGTACGAGCTCCAAGACGAGGGGTTCGACACCGTTGATGCAAACCTCGAACTCGGACTCGCAATCGATACTCGTGAGTACGGCATCGGCGCCCAGATCCTGGCTGACATTGGCATCACCGGACTCCGACTCCTGACCAATAACCCAGCCAAATACGGCGGGCTCGAAGGCTTTGGCTTGACCATCAACGGTCGGGTGCCACTTCATGTGCCGATCCACCCAGAAGCCGAGCGCTACATCCAGACAAAGCAAGACCGGATGGGCCACCTAGCTCCAGACGAAGTTGAGGAAACCGTATGAACCAGTCTCCAGACACCGTGGCCCGCTACGCGATCCTGTGTAGCCGATTCAACGATCTCGTAGTTGATCGACTTGAGGTCGGCGCTCGCCGAGCTCTGGTCAGGAGCGGCGCAGCAGATGACGACGTCGAGACCTATTGGGTCCCTGGCGCCCTGGAGCTACCAATCGTGGCGAAGGTGCTTGCCGAGTCTGCGCGCTTCGACGCAATCATCGTCCTCGGCGCCGTTGTTCGCGGCGACACCTACCACTTCGAGATCGTCGCACACACAAGCGCCGCTGGTCTCAGCCAGGTTGCATTGGCGACTGGCGCCGTGATCACCAACGGCATTCTCACTGTGGACTCGATGGATCAAGCCCTCGACCGAGCGGGTGGCAAGTCGGGCAACAAGGGCGCTGACGCTGCGATGGCCGCAGTCGAGACTGTGGCCATCGTGCAATCGATTTAGCAAGTTGCGTAACACTGTGGTCTGACCCCAGTGTTACGCTTGCGGTTGCGCTATTCGGCAGGGGTATCGTGGTAGGCGCCGTCGAGGCCGAGGAACTCGGCGCCATCGTTGCGGTAGAACGTTTCCGCCCCGGCGTCACGCAGGACGGCGAGCATTGCCGGCACCTCGCCGCCTTCAGCTTCGATCCGATCGATGACGCGGGCAGGGCCGAGATGGTCGAGCATCTCGAACGGCCCCTTGGCCCAGTTGAATCCCCAACGAATGGCGCGATCGATGTTGACTACGTCGTCGGCAATCTCGGGAATCAAGTCGGCGGCGTAGCGAAGGGTTCCGCCGAAGACCTGCCACGCCAGTTCGCCCTCGATCGAATCGTCGAAAACCACAGCGCCGAGGTCACCTGAAAGATTGGATACCTCTGGTGGCTTCGCTTCACGCCATTCTTGAGCGAGAAGGTCGAAGCTCTCTTTCAGCTTTGTGCCATCGTCGAGCTTGGTCATGCGAGCGAAACCACCGCCAACCTTGCGGCCGAGCTGGCCTCGGTCGTGCATCGCCTGCTCAACTTCAGGTAATTCGGTGTAGGCCCGACCGACGTCATCTGCGGGGAGATTGACCGCCAGGTTCTTGCCGACGAGTTCCATGACATCGAGACCGATGAGGTCAATGAGACCGTAGAGGCCGGTCGGTGGGAGACCGATTGGCTGGCCGAGCACGGCGTCAATTGACTCTTGCGTCATGCCATTGAACAGAAAGGGCTTCGCCAGGTGAAGGCCGGACAGCATAAAGAAGCAGCCGATTCGATTGCCAATGAAGTTCACCGTGTCTTTGGCGTTGACGACGCCCTTACTCAGCTTCTCAGTGCCGAAGCAGGAGAACGCCTCGACAACCTCAGAGCTTGTCTCCTCGCCCGGCACGAGCTCGAACAGCTTCATAACTTTGACGGGGTTGAAGAAGTGTGTGATGGCAACGTCGGCCTTGAACCGATCTGAGGCACCCTCACTGATTGCACTCAACGGGATGCCGGAGGTGTTGGAGCTGATCACTGATCCATCGCGACGGATCGGCTCCACTTTGGCGAACAGATCCTGCTTTGTCGCAAGATCTTCGACGATGGCTTCGCACACCCAGTCGTAGTCGGCGATGAGGTCGAGGTCTTCGTCGAAGGTTCCGATGGTCACGAGACCACGGTCATCTTCGGCGACGAGCTCAGCGCCTTTCTCGGCGGCCTCACGGGTGAGGTCGAGCATCAATACTCGGCAGCCGGCGGCAGCACTGGCGGCAGCAATGCCCGCGCCCATTGTTCCGCAGCCGAGAACTGCGACAGATTCGATTGAACGGGTCATTAGTTTCCTTAACGCTGGATTTGGGTGACGTCGCGGACCGCGCCGCGATCGGCCGAGGTGGTCATTGCGGCGTAGGCCTGAAGTGCTGGCGACACATACCGCTCACGGCTGTGCGGGGTGAACGCCTCGGCGCCTCTGGCCTCTTCGTGCACCCGTCTGGTCGCCAACTCGGCGCCGCTGAGGCGAACGTTGATCGACCTCGCCTCAATATCAATCTCGATGATGTCGCCATCTTCCAGTAGTGCAAGCGCACCACCTGCGGCTGCCTCGGGTGATGCGTGCCCAATGGAAAGGCCGGAGGTGCCGCCAGAGAATCGTCCGTCGGTAAGGAGGGCGCACTCGGCGCCGAGTCCACGACTCTTGATGTAGGTGGTTGGGTACAGCATCTCTTGCATACCGGGCCCGCCCTTCGGGCCCTCGTACCGAACAATGACCACGTCGCCGGAGACGACCCGGTCTTCGTCGAGCACCCCGGCCATAGCGTCTTCTTGGCTTTCGAATACCTTCGCGGGCCCGGAGAACTTGTAGATCGAGGGGTCGACGCCAGCGGTCTTGACCACACAGCCGTCGACGGCAATGTTGCCATAGAGGACGGCCAGGCCACCCTCCTCGGTGTAGGCATGCTCGACCGAGTGGATGCAGCCATCGGCCCGATCATCATCGAGCGTGTCCCATCGAGTCGCCTGGCTAAACGCGGTCTGCGTAGGAATTCCAGCTGGCCCGGCCCGAAAGAAGGTTTTGTTCTCGGTGGGGCACGTCTCGCGCATGATGTCCCATTCGTCGAGCGCGGCGCCAAGCGTTGCCGAGTGAACGGTTGGCATCGACGTGTCGATCAGGCCACCACGATCGAGTTCACCTAAGATCCCCATGATCCCGCCGGCCCGGTGCACGTCTTCCATGTGGTACTTCTCACTCGACGGCGAGACTTTGCATATGTTCGGCACGTTGCGACTGATTCGGTCGATGTCAGCCATCGTGAAGTTGTGACCAGCCTCTTGAGCTGCGGCGACGATGTGCAGCACGGTGTTAGTCGAGCCGCCCATTGCGATGTCGAGGGCCATTGCATTTTCGAATGCACCAACAGAAGCGATATTGCGGGGCAGGACTGAATCGTCGCCTTTCTCGTAGTAACGCTTGGCGATGTCGACGACCGTACGACCGGCTCTAAGGAAGAGCTGCTCGCGGTCGGCGTGGGTGGCCAACATCGAGCCGTTCCCCGGCAGCGAAAGGCCAAGAGCTTCGGTAAGACAGTTCATTGAGTTGGCAGTGAACATGCCAGAGCATGAGCCACACGTGGGACACGCCGAACGCTCGATGTTCTCGACATCTTCGTCGCTGACCCGCTTGTCACCAGCGGCCATCATCGACGTGATGAGGTCGACCTTTACTTCGGCTCCAGCAAGGCGAGTCTTACCAGCCTCCATTGGTCCGCCGGACACGAAGACCACGGGGATGTTGAGCCGGAGGGCCGCCATGAGCATGCCAGGCGTGATCTTGTCGCAGTTCGAAATGCAGACGATCGCGTCGGCGCAATGGGCCTGCACCATGTATTCGACCGAGTCGGCGATGAGATCACGAGATGGAAGCGAGTAGAGCATGCCTGCGTGGCCCATTGCGATGCCGTCGTCGACTGCGATGGTGTTGAACTCCTTGGCCACGCCGCCGCTGGCCTCGACCTCGCGGGCGACGAGCTGGCCCATATCTTTGAGGTGTACGTGCCCTGGCACGAATTGAGTGAACGAATTGGCGATCGCAATGATCGGCTTATCGAAGTCGTCGTCGGTCATGCCAGTGGCTCGCCACAATGAGCGGGCACCAGCCATGTTGCGGCCGTGGGTGGTGGTTCGAGAGCGATACTCAGGCATCCACTGAGTCTAAGGGGTGTTGATGGGTGCGCCCTATCCACCGACGCCGTGGCCCCGCGCCGTAGCCTCTGGCGATGAGCGACAGAACTCAACGCCAGATCCTGTGGGCCGTCCGAATAGGACTCGTCCTCGCCATAGCGTTCAGTGTCGCGTTCCCCGACCTGCCACAATTCAAAGACAAGGGGATGGCGTTTCGAGCCCCGTTCTACCTGCTTCCGCTGGCAGTCGTGCCCGTAATCTGGAAGCTGCGGGGGTCACATGCTCCCTACCCGTACCTGGTCGATGCACTCGTGGTCGCACCGTTTCTCGTTGACACACTCGGCAACGCCCTGAACTTCTACAACACCTTCGACCGCACCGACGATGTCCTCCATTTCGTCAACTGGGTTTTGTTGATGGGCGGCATCACACTTGCACTGCTTCGATCAGGACTCGGCCGGCTCAACGCGTGGTCATTGGGCTGGGGTTTCGGTGCCCTCGCTATCATCTGGTGGGAAGTCGCTGAGTTTCTGGTGCAACAAATGGGCACCGCAGGACTCTCCCTTACCTACGAAGATACGATTGGCGACCTAGTCCTATCGAGCACGGGCGGCGCCGTTGGGTCAGCAATAGCCGTCATACTTGCGACTCGGAGCCAGACACATGAACAAAATCTTCGCCCTTAGCGACGAAGCGGTTGAGCTCTGGAGCGAACTTGATCCGTTTGCTGCTGCAATCAATGGTTTGGTGCGACAAGCAGCCGTTTGGCCAGACTGCTCGCCAGCTGGCTTCGACTCGGCCCGCGAAAAGTGCGCCGAGCTGCTGACTGCCGCCAACGACATCGAAACAGATTCACACGATGAAGACACGGCCAAGCGCATCCTCGTCGATGAGCTCGAGAACCGTATTCGCACGATTGACGCGAAGGACCACACCTGGGACCTGAACAACATCGCGTCGCCGTGGCAAGGCATGACCGGTTCGTTCGACCTCTTCGAAAAGGAAACGCCGGAGGATTGGGCCGCCATCGCTCATCTCTTGGAGACCATCGACAGTTTTATTGCCGGCTATCAAGCCTCCCTGACGGCCGGAATCGAGAACGGCTTCCCACCGGCGAGGCGGCAGGTAATTGTCGCCATCGAGCAAGGCCGGATCACTGAGGGTGCGCAGTCGGCATTCCGACTTCTTGGCAACGAGTGCACTGTGGCCGACGAGCAGCTCCGACTCCGACTAGACACCGCTATCGAACACGCGTGCAGCACCGTTGGCGCGGCCACCGATTGGATGGAGACCACCTTGCTGGCGGCCGCAAGGCCAGAAGACGCCGTCGGCGAAGCCAGGTACGCAACCGCAGCGCGAAAGCACCTCGGAAGCGAAATCGATCTGCGAGAGACTTATTCCTGGGGCTGGTCCGAGATCGCCTCACTGCGGGCACGATTAACCGAGCTCTGCGCACAGGTCGACCCGAACAAGTCGGTCGCCGAAGTCATGGAGTTCCTCAACACCGATCCGGGGTTGGCCGCCCAGGGAGTTGACGAATTCTTGACACTCATGCTGGACCGGCAAACCACCGCCTTAGCTAATTTGGCCGGCACCCACTTTGACGTACCAGAAGAGATCAGAGCCATCGAGGTGAAATCCCCGCCCGAGGGCGGGGCAACTGCCCCCTACTACACCGGGCCATCAGACGACTTCACTCGTCCTGGCTGTGTCTGGTATCCGATCTATGGCCGAACCCAGTTTCCCCTCTACGACGAGATCACCACCGCCTACCATGAAGGCTTCCCTGGCCACCATCTGCAGGTCGCGTTCGCCCGGACACTCAAAGAGCAACTCTCACGATTCCACCAGCTCTACGTGTGGTACTCCGGCTCGGGCGAAGGTTGGGCGCTGTACGCCGAACGACTGATGGGTGAGCTCGGCTACCTCGAGAAGCCCGAATACGAGATTGGTCTCGTGACATCGCAGCTATTCCGATCATGCCGCGTGGTCATCGACATCGGCTCCCACGTCGGTCTACCTATCCCCGACGATGCCCCCATCAATCCAGGGGGCGAATGGAGTTTCGATTCGGCAGTCGAGATGCTTGAGTCGGTGGCGTTCCTCAGCAGCGCCAACGCCACAAGTGAAATTGTCCGCTATCTCGGCTGGCCGGGCCAGGCGATCACCTACAAGCTCGGCGAGAAGGTCATCCTTGATCTCCGGGCTGAATTTGAAGGCCGAGAGGGCTTCGACTTGAAGCAGTTCCATGTCGACCTACTCACGGCCGGCGCAATTGGAATCGACGTCATGTGCGATCTAGTTCGAGCCGCACAAACAAGGCGTTTGCCGTAACGAGCGGTCGACCATTCGGTCCCACAATCGCGCCCTTCACCTTGACGACTCGCCCACGAGCTGGTTGAGCCTCAGCCTCGACCCGATACGGACCATTGGCAAGATCGACGGGGCCCCGGTAACGAAGGTCGAGCTTTCCCGTCACAACCCGATCGCCCCCTAGCGCGGCCGACGCAGCCCTTGCGCAGACATGGTCGAGCACCGTGGCCGCCAGGCCCCCGTGGAGCCAACCAGGATTCCCTCGATGTTCGGGCTGAGGCTCGAATTGCCCAGACACATGCAGGCCATTGGTTGTAACCGACGGGTGAAGGGCCGTGAGCACCCGGGTTACCTCTGAAGACATTCCTTAGCATGGCCCCAAATATCCGATAGAACTACACGCGTGCCTCGCCACCCTCTCAGCGACTTCCGCCCGGCCGTCCGCAAAGCCTTGCCCTGGATCCTCGCCATACGGTTCATCAACAACACGGGCAATCGTTTCCCCTACTCATTTCTTGGCCCGCTAGCGAGGGGCACAGGGTTCTCGGTCGAGAGCGTTGGGGCCGTTCTCGCGTTACGAGATCTATCCGGCCTTTCCGCCCCGGCCATCGGCAAGGTTGCCGATTCGCGGGGCACCGAGCGACTGATGCGAACCGGCGCCATTCTCTCCGTCGTCGCGCTCGGTCTGAGTTCCCTCGGAGCGTGGCCATTTGTGATCGGCACTCTCGCATTTGGCTTCGCCAAGGTCGTCTTCGACATCTCGATGAACTCGTGGATCGGCCACGAGGTCGCGTACTCCATGCGTGGACGGGCCGTCGGAATGACCGAGCTCACATGGGCTGCCGCCGCGTTGTTCGGTATTCCTTTTTGTGGCGTCATCATCGACGGGCTGAGCTGGCGAGCAGCTCCGGCTGTTCTTGGCGTGCTGGCCATACCTGCGGCGCTCGGCGTTCGGCACACGCTGATCGAGACCCTCGACCACGAAACCCGAGAGCAAGGAAAGCTGAAGCTCACCCGCCCGATCGTCTTGACCAGTATCGCGATCGCAATGGTGTCGCTCAGCAGTCAATACGTTGTGGTCACCCATGGATTGTGGCTCGAAGACACCTACGGTTTCAGCCCAACGCGGGTCGGCTTCGCCGTCGTCACAATTGGCCTCGTCGAAGCAACGGCCACAACTGGAAGCGCTCGATTCACTGACCAGCTCGGCAAACGCAACTCAATGGCCATCGGCTCACTCGTGCAACTCGTCGCCATCGCAGGCCTCGCGTTCGTCCCCGCACCGCCACTTTGGCTTGGCCTTTGTGGTCTTGCGCTCGCGTTCCTCGGCTTCGAGTTTGTGTTCGTCTCCGCCCTGCCGCTTATCGCCGAGCTAAACCCGGCGGCCCGAGGTGCCACAATAGGGGCGGCAATCGGACTCGTCACTCTGGCCAGAGCAACGGGGAGTTTTACGGGGAGCATTCTGTATGAGCAGCGAGGTTTTGGTTCAGTCATGACCGTTTCGATGGTGCTCGGCATTGTTTCGTTGTTTCTGGTCGCAGTCGGTGTCCCCGAGCCAGAGGCCACATGATGGCCCGGCAAGCGGCCGCTGTTCTGTTTGCGTTCGCACTGGTCACGGCCGCATGTTCTTCAGGGAGCGACTCGACTACGAACACAACAGCCGTTGAGGAGTCAGCGCCGACGACCTCGGCCGAACTCAGTTCTCCGAGCACCGACGCCGAGACAACTACAAACGCACCAGACCCAAACGCACCAAGTAGCGAGGCCCATGGTGTTGGCGATCCGCTCTATCCCGACGCCGGTGCTATTGGTCTCGACGTTGGTCACTACGACCTCGTCATCGATACGACCGGGGGCGGCTTCAGCGCAGTTGCCACTATTGACGTCACCATTACCGATCCGGCCATCGATGACATCTCGTTCGACTTGGTCGGCCAAACCGTCACTTCAGTCGAACTCAACGGCGCCGACGCTGTCTTCACGCAGACAGACATCGAGGTCAATATCGCCAACGACGGTTCAGCCGAATCCACTGTTGTCATCGCCTACGAGGGTGTCCCAAAACCGTTCGACGCGGGAATCGGTCTTGGCCTCATCGGCTGGTCGTCCACGGCATGGGGCTCGTACGTCGTTGCTGAACCGACGGGTGCGCCAACCTGGTTTCCTACCAACGACCACCCAACCGACAAGGCCACGTTCACCATGGCCGTCACCGTCGATGAAGGGCTCACTGCCGTCGGGCCTGGCCCCCTCCTTCCTTCAGATGGGAACACCTTCTCCTTCGTTCCCTCCAATCCGATGGCGCCCTACCTACTCTCGCTCGTCGTTGGCGAGTTCGAGGTAACCGAAACGACCGGCGCCTCGGATGTGCCAGTCAAAACAACGACTCACGAGCTAGTCACGGACGTCCAGTTCGACCTTGACCAAATGATCCTCGACCTCGAGGCGCTGGTTGGTCCGTACCCGTTTGATAGTTATGGCGTCGTCGTCATACCGGAACACCTGGGGTTTGCCCTTGAGAACCAGACCCTCAGCCTGTTTGATCTTGACACCTACGCGTCGAGTCAGATCCAAGTACACGAGATCGCCCACCAGTGGTTTGGCGACTACCTATCCCCTGCCGAGTGGGACGACATCTGGCTCAACGAGGGCTTCGCAACCTGGATTGACACCTGGTGGAGCGCCAAGGGCGACTACGCCGAATTCGATCGACTCGCGGCTAGCGTTCCCGCCGCATTCCTCGGCCCGCTGCAGCCAACAGACACAAGAGAACTCTTCGGCGCCTCGGTATATGTGAGAGGTGGGCTCACGCTTGAGGCCTTGCGCCGCACCATCGGCCAGGAAGCGTTTGAATCTCTGCTGCAAGAGTGGCTCGCTCGCTATGGGGGCGGAACGGCATCAACCGAAGACTTCATTACCCTCGTCAACGAACTTCATGGATCCGACGCTGCCACCTTGGTGACTGAGTGGGTCGAGTCTGAGACGATCCCTTCGCTGCCTCCGCTGTAGCCTGCATGGATGAGTCGGCGCGGGATATATCCAGGATCATTTAACCCGCCGACGATCGCTCATCTGGCGATCTCCGAAGCTGCGGCCGCTCAGTTTGAACTCGACGTTGTGGTGTGGTCGCTCAGCTCGACTGCTCTTGGCAAAGAACGCGTTGAACACCCTCGATTTGACGATCGACTGGGTGTCGTCGAACGGGCCGTTGCCCGCTCAACCTTCCTTGACTTCCAGGTCACCGACATCCAGCTACTCGTCGACCTCGCGGCCGGCTACGACGTACTCATCATGGGCGCCGACAAGTGGCAGCAGATCAACGAGCCGCAGTGGTACGGGGGGATCCGTGAGCGAGACGCGATGCTGGAACGACTTCCCCAGCTCGCCATTGCCGAGCGGCACCCATTCGAAGTGCCAGAGCATGCGAGGCTTGATCTTCCGGCGTCGGTGACTGGCGAGATCTCGTCGACCGCGGCTCGCTCGGGCGAAGCCTGGCAGATGCTGCCAGAGGCAAGGGAGTTCGCCGAACGAACGGGTGCCTGGATCGACCTCGAGCGCTACAACCGCCAGGCTGGCTAGCGCCTATTCGTCAGGGCCTTCGTTGCGGATCCGTTCGACCTCGGTCATTGCGGTCCTCAGTCGATCGATCCACTCGCCCTGGTTGAGGCCAACCTGCTGCACGCACCACGCCATTGCTTCCGAGCGGCTTCGAGCGACACCGCTGTCGATCAATGTGTCGAGAATCTGCCGCTCATCAAAGCGGAGCCGGGTCATCACTGGAACTGATTGGGTGGTGAACCTCGCCTCGACATCGCCGCACAACGCAACCCAACTTACCGCTCGCTGCCATGTGTGTTGGGCCCCTTCGGCCACTCGCATTCGGTGCAGCCGCGTGTCTTCACGAAATCCGCTGAGTCTGGCCAGAGCGGCCTCGCTCTCCTGGCCGGGAGGAACATTTGCCGGTTCGGCCAGTCGTCCGACCACCAGAATCTCGTCCTTATCGGCCCTCACCGTCACCGCTTCGACAAACCAGTCGTCTGGCAGCCGGCCAGCAAACCAGGCGGCGCAGTTGGTGAGGTCACAAGGTGGTGGCGTTGCCATAAGGACTCCGGGAATAGAAAAGGGTGAACTGATGTTGATGAGATTACGTGTAATCATGTAATTATGTCAACCCCTGAAAAACTCGAAGCAGGTACCAAGTGACCACTACTGCGACTGAATCTCTCCCCCTTATCCCTCTCCCTGAGGGTGTCGTACTTCCCGAGATGGTTGTCACCATCTCGCTCAACTCCGACGCCGCCAAGCTCGCAGGTCGAGCATCAGATCCCGAGCACGGGGGCACAAATCGCGTCCTGCTCGCCCCTAATTCAGCCAAGGTTGGAGTTGTCGCCACGGTCGAAGATCGGGGCGTCCACCCCGATGGCACACCCATTCTCACGATTAGAGCGCTACAACGAGCCAGGCTTGGATCGGGAACCGTCGACAAAGACGGCGTGCTTCTCATCTCGGCCGACGTCGTCGGTGAAACTGAAACGACACCCGAAATCGAGGCGCTGGCCAAGACCTATCGGGCGACGGCTACCAATTTACTGACCAAGGTCGGGGCTCAACGGCTCGTCGCTGGCCTCCAGGTCATCGACTCGCCAAGCGCACTCGCTGACTCGATCGCGTACTGGCCCCAGCTGTCATCGGCCCAACGCCTCGAGCTTCTCGAGACCATTGATGTTGCAGCCAGACTCGCGCTTGCGACCCGTTGGCTGAAAGAGGCGTTGGCCGACGCGCTCATCCGTGAGGAAGTGAACGCCAGCGTGTCTGACGAACTCGACGAAGCCCAGAGGAAGGCAATTCTGCGCCGTCAGCTCGCGTCGATCCAGAAGGAACTCGGCGAAGACACCACCAATGTCATCGACGAGTATCGGGCCAAGGTCGCCGAACTCGAGATCTCCGACAAAGTGCGTGAGGCTATTGAGCCCGAGATTGACCGTCTCGAGCGCACAAGCGAAGAGTCGGCCGAAGCAAGCTGGCTTCGCACCTGGCTCGACACCGTGCTCGACATTCCTTGGAACGAACGATCGGCCGACAACTTCGACCTCGACAATGCCCGTCAGCTTCTCGACGCCGACCACACCGGTCTCGACGACGTGAAGGATCGGCTTGTCGAATACCTCGCAGTCCGCAAGCTACGTGCGGAACGCGATGTCGTTGCCGGCGCCAGGAACGGGATCATTCTCTCCTTGGTTGGCCCTCCTGGTGTCGGCAAGACATCACTCGGCGAGTCAATCGCTGCTGCCCTCAACCGTAAGTTTGTCCGGGTCGCCCTTGGCGGCATTCGCGATGAAGCAGAGATCCGCGGCCACCGTCGTACCTACGTTGGTGCTCG
>RCMY010000243.1_pt1 | contig 50987 bp, 47 predicted proteins | sample 2041341 | NCBI WGS metagenome assembly RCMY01 (sample SAMN09708234, study PRJNA481090) | Marine sediment metagenome, whole genome shotgun sequencing project.
CTGCACGTGATGGTCAATGGTGAGAAGCTCGAGCGCATCTATGGTGCCGACATGCACATCGCCGTCCTGCCCGAAGGCGAGGTCACCGTCTCGGTGGCAGCGTTCACCAACGACCACCGGCCATACACGGTCGACGGATCGCCGGTGCAGGCATCGACCACGATCACGGTAGAGGGCGAGTAGTGCGCACCCGACTCGTCGCCGCAGCGCTGGTCACCGTCTTGGTGGCCGGCGGCTGTGGCGGCACCGACAATGCTGACGACACCGGGGCCCCCGACACCGCCGAAGCGTCGGAGGTGGACACCGTCGTGTCGCTCAACGTCGTCGGTGACGAACTCGAAGGTGGAGCGCGTCGCGAATCGGCCAAGCTCGGCGACTCGGTCAAAATCGTTGTCACCGGCGACTCCACCGACAAGGTGCACGTGCACGGATACGACCGGTACGTCGAGCTTGCCGACGGCGCGGGCGAGCTCACCTTCGACGCGTTGATTCCTGGCGTGTTCGAGATCGAGCTCGAAGAGGCCGGCGTACTGCTGGTGCAATTCGAAGTGTCCTGATGTTGACGTTGGCCCATGGTGTCGGTGGGCGCATCGACCTGCCGTTGCCGGCATGGCAGCTGGCGTGGGCCGCCGGCTTTGCCGTGGCCATCTCCTTTGTCGCTCTCGGCACGTTCTGGAGTCAGCCGCGGCTGGCCGAAGCGGCGCGCGGGAAACCGCTGCCGGGCGTCAGCAACCTCGGCGACCCGGGAGTTGTCGTCGGCCGCATCTTTGGGTTGGCGGCGTTCGGCCTCACGATGGTCGCAGCCTGGTTCGGCCTCGATGAAGGCGCCGCGAACTTGGCACCGGTTGCGCTGTTCATCACCTTCTGGGTGGGCTTGCAGGTCGTCTCGTTCCTCGTCGGCGACGTGTGGCGAGCATGCAATCCGCTCTGGACGTTGGCCGACATCGGTGCCTGGGTGCGGGCGAAGATCACCCGTACCGATCTGTCGGACGTGAGCCGCGGCGAGGGAACACATTGGCCGGCGGTGGTGTCGATCTTCGCCTTCCTGTGGATGGAACTGGCCTACCACTCCAGCGACTCACCGCGCTCGATCGGCGTGTACCTCACGGCGTATACCGTCGCGATGCTCGCCGGCGCGTCGGTGTTCGGTCGAGGTTGGGTTCGGAGCGCCGAGGGCTTCGGCGTGCTGTTCTCGAAGCTCGGGGCGATGGCCCCCCTCTATCGCGACCCCGCGGGCCAGATCCGTTGGCGGCTGCCGCTGTCGGGACTGGCTCGCCTCGACGTACGACCCGGCACGGTGCCCTTCATTCTCACCGTCCTCGGCTCGACCTCGTTCGACGGATTCACGCGCAGCTCGTGGTGGCTCGACATCACGTCGAACAAGACCGGTTGGGGTCTCACGATCACGTCGACGATTGGGCTGGTGGTGGTAATCGGCATCGTTGCGCTCGCCTACGGACTGGCCATCGGGGCGATGGCGTGGGTCACGGGTGACCGGGCGAGCGAGCTCAGCGACGTGTTCGGGCCCTCGCTGGTACCGATCGCAGCCGCCTACGCGGTGGCGCACTATTTCAGCCTGCTGGTCCTCGAGGGCCAAGAGATCATCTTCCGGGTGAGCGATCCCCTCGGGAACGGCTCGGACCTGTTCGGCACGATCGACTTTCAAATCAATTACGGGCTGATTTCGACGTTCGCCATCGCGTGGGTGCAAACCGTGGCCATCGCGGTAGGTCACGTGTTCGGTGTCGCCGCGTCCCACGATCGGGCGATCGAACGATGGGACCACGCCACCGCCGTCAAGTCGCAGTACCCGATGCTCGGCGTGATGGTGCTGTACACCGTCGTCGGGCTGTTTCTCCTTTTGGGAGCATAGATATGCGTTCGGTTGCCTTTCTCCGCGGTATCAACGTCGGCGGGCACCGAGTCGCGAAGGAGTCGCTCATCGAGGTCTTCGAGCAGCTCGGTTCTACGGATGTGACGACCGTGCAAGCCAGCGGCAACGTGATCTTCACCGGTCGTGCCGACGAAACGGTCATCGCCGATGCCCTCGAAGCAACCCTGGGCTATGCCGTGCCGACCATTACCCGTACCGCCGAGGAGGTACAGCGGATTGCCGACGTACAACCCTTCCCGACGGAGGTGATCGCGGCCTCCGCCGGGAAGCTTCAGGTTGTGCTGTGGAAGGAGCCATTCCGCCACGCGGACGAGCTCCTCGCGCTGGCAACCCACGACGACCGCATCGCGGTCCTCGGCCGGGAGGCCTACTGGTTGCCAGAGCGAGGGGTGAGCGGCTCTGTTCTGAAGATGGACACCTTCCTGGCGTTCGGCACGAACACGATGCGGACGATCGGAACGATCGCCCACATCGTCGCCAAACTCTAGGTTTCCGGCGTGTAGTTCTGGAGCGAGAACTCGGTCGGCGCAGAGATCGTGCCGCCGGCGTCCTGCTCGATGTAGTCGATGAACGACTGTGCGTAGTCGAGCAGCGTGTCGGTGCCTCGGCCGTCGGCGACTGCGTCGGCGATGGCTTGGTAGCCGTCACCGCCGGTGGCCATGAAGCTGTTGGCTACGACGACGTAGGTGGCTGCGGTGTCGATCGGGACCCACGTCGCGGTGCCCTTGGGCTGCACCTCGACGTTGGAGAATCGACTTCCGGCCGCCTGGTTCTCGTCGAGATCCCAGCGGATGCCTGCGCCGTACGGGAAGGCACCATCGGAACCGCCGGTATCGAGCACGTTGCCGACGCCTTGTTCGAGTGCGGTGAGAATTTCGGCACCGGTCATCTCGACCTCGAACAGCGTGTTGGCGAAGGGGAGGAGCTCGTAGACCTCGGCGATGGTGATGTCACCCTCGTCGATGTCGATGCGAACGCCGCCGGAATTCTGGAGCGCGATCTCGGCGCGGAAGGCCCGGGCCAAGAATGCATCGGTGACCAGCTGCTGGATCGGACCACCCTTCGGCGTCTCGGTGTTGCTACAGATGAGGCTGCGGCCGTCGTTGGGGAACCGGGCGGCGCAAATGGCCTCGGTGGACTGTCCGATGACGGTCTGCTCGAGGACGGCGACCTCTTCGTCGAAGGTGGCGATGACCGCCTCCGTCGACTCGTCGGGCGTTACCACCGTCAGCTGCGGATCGGCATCGACCGCCGCCTGAATGGCCTCGGGGGCCAGCCCGCCGTCGTCGAGCACGTCGCCGAGCAGCAGATGCGGGGTGCCGGAGCACTCGCGGATCCGTCCGGTTCGGTCGAAGGACAGCTCGATGTTGCCGACGACGTAGCTGTACTGCCACGCCTGAGCGATACACACCGTGTTGCCGAGGGCATCGGTGGTGAGCGTCGGGTACGGACCGGCACTGGACAAGCCGTACTGGTCGAAGTCACCCAAGAGGGAGTGTGAGTCGCCGCCGATGATGGCGTCGACCCCACGCAGCCCGTGGGCCAAGGCCAGGTCGTTTTCGTACTGGTAGTGCGTGACCAGCACGATGCTTCGCACATCGGCCGCTGACAGCATGTCGATGTAGAACTGTGCGGTCTCCATCTCGTCGGCGAACGTGGTGGTATCGAGCGGTGACGACGACACCTGGGTCTTCTGGGCGATGTCGATGCCGATGAAGCCCACCTTGGTGTTGCCGAACTGCTTCACGGTGAACGGCGCGAGGTAGTCGTCCTTGCTCTCCGGAGCGAGCGGGGTGCCGAGCGCCGGATCGATGTTGGCGGCGAGGACTGCTGTTTCGCAGCCTCCGGCGTTCAAGAAGTCGAGAAAGCTCGCCAAACCGGCGTCGCCGCCGTCGAACTCGTGGTTGCCCGGAGCGAAGATGTCGAAGCACACCTCGTTCATCACGGCAGCGTCGGCTTCGCCTCCGAACAAGGTGTAGAAGAGCGTGCCGGACAGGGCGTCGCCGGCGTGCACCTTGACGACATTGCCCGGGGCCAGTTCGGTTTCGAGCGCTTCGACCTGCGCTGCGACCCGGCCAAAGCCGCCGAGTTCGAACTCGACTTCTGCGGTTCCGCTGCCATCGGGCAGGTCGAGGGTGATGTCCTCGCCCTTGAGGTGGCCGTGGTGGTCGTTGATGTGCAGGATATTGAGATCGACCCCGGTGCCCCGCAGGTTGGTTTCGTCGTCGTAGATGATGCCCGTGGCCGACTCGCCGTCGAAGTTCGCAGCCCGAACCCGGGCCGGGGTCACGGTGAACGACTCGTTGCGCTCGGCTCGCTGGTCATCAACGATTCGAACTCGGATCGTGGTGGTGGTCTCCCCACGCAGGATCGTGTAGGTGCGCCGGGGGGTGAGGAAGAAATCGATGGCCGGCTTGGCGGTCCCGGGAGTCATGCGCAACCTAAAATTCACGTTTCGGGTGGTCGGCTTGTCGATACTGGCCGTGAACTCGATGAACCCGTCGCCTTCGTCGGCGCTGCCGTTGGCGATACTCAGCGTTGGCTTGTTCGGTTGATATTCCTCGGGTTGCGCCGCGTTCGCCGTCGCCGTGAGCGACGCCAACAGCAATGCTGCCAGCAGCGCCGAAGCGAATGAGCGAACGGACCACGTCAGTGATGTTCTCATGGGAAGTCTCCTTGGGAAGCGTCGCAACTCGGCACTCCGCAGGCCGTTCGCGCTCCCGACGGCAACCTAGCCACTCTTTGCGGTCCGGTCGATTTCGTTCAGCACCTGCCGCACGATCACCGGCGATTCATCGCCGCTTCTTCGGCCAGTCTTCGATGCAGCGCTCGGACACCGGTATCGGCCGATTGGCTCGAAGCCGGTCCCGTTCGGAGATGTGCAGGCTCGCCGGAAGCCGAGGATCGAGTGAGTCCAGATACCCCGCAGAGCTCGACTCGACGAAATCCCACGTGCCGGACGTCCCGTGGCCCAGAACCCCGGCAATGTCTCGCGCCGCCGCCCCGACGTCACTGTGGACGTGCTTGCGGCCTTCCCTCCGGGCTGCCCATTCATCGATCAGGTTACTGAGTCGTCCCACATCGGCCTCCGCTGAGGACCTTAGTCGGCGAGGATGGAGTGGATGTCGCCGCGCAACTCCGGAATGCCGGTGCCCTTCGCCGCGCTGACCCAGCGGACGTCGGACGACGGCACACCGAGTGCTTTGAGGATCTCGTTCTTGCGGGCATTGCGTTTGGACGACTTGACCTTGTCCCACTTTGTCGCGACGAAGCGATAGGGCAAATCGATGTGCTCGAGCCACTCGATGGTTTGGAGGTCGAGCTTGGTCGGGCCGATCGCGCCGTCGATGAGAACGATGCCGGCGAGGAGTGTTTCGCGGGTGCTGAGGTACTCCTCGATCAACGCCTTCCACTTCTGTTGGTCGGCCTTCGGACCGTGGGCGAAGCCGTAGCCGGGCAGATCGACGAGCCAGCGTCCGGGCGTGCCACCTTCGATTTCGAAGATGTTGAGCAGGCGGGTGGCGCCCGGCGTTTTCGACGTCCGAGCCAACCGGGTCTGGTTTGCCAACGCGTTGATCAGCGAGGACTTGCCGACGTTGGACCGACCGATGAAGGCGACCTCGGCATCTGCCTCGGGCAACTGGCTGACCTTGGCCGCCGACTGGACAAAGCGAAGACGCAGCGGAGATGACACGTCGTCAGGGTAGGCCCAAACCGTGATCGTGGCGTCCGACACCGGGGCGTTGTCGGTCGCCGGTCGACGACGGCTCGTCGCGATCATGGGCCTGGAGCTCTGACCACGATTTGCCCCGCTCCACATTCGGCTCGCGCTGCAGGCCCAGGACATGTTCGCCGACGATGTTGCGCTGCACGGCGAAGGTGCCGCCGCCGAGCGTGAGCGCAGGGGAGAAGAGGAATCCGTAGTGCCAGAGTGGGTCGACGTCGTCCGACTGGCGGTCGAAGTTGACCTCGGTCGCACCATGTCGCATCCTGCCGGGAATCGTCCCGGGAGGTCCTGAACCCTCGAGCATCCCCGCGGCTCCGGCGATGTCCTTGGCCAGGGCCATGACGTGTTGTCCATGTTCGTCGGCCATGATCTTTTGAATCGATGCCTCCGGCCCTGGAGTTCGGCCGGCGAGGCGGGCGCTGAGTGTGCGGAGCCGGTTGAGGCGAAGCACCTCGCCCTCGCAATGCAGCGCTGCGAGGCGCTGGCGAAGAAGCGGGTCGGCCGCGCCGCCGTTGGCGACCACATTGTCGATGAGTAGCTGCGCCGAAGGGCCGGCTCCCCAGAGTGATCCCGCCGACGACAGGGAAACCCGCTCGTTGGCCAGCGTGACCTTGGCCAATCGCCAGCCATCACCCTCTTCGCCCACGCGCAGCGACACGGGTATTCGCACATCGTCGAAGAACACCTGGTTGAACGCGTGGGCGGTCGTCATGTCGACGATGGGTGTCATCGTGATACCCGGGGTGTCCATCGGGCAGATGAAATAGGAGATTCCCCTGTGTTTCGCGACGTGGGGGTCGGTGCGGGCGATGAGAATCCCAAACGCCGACCAATGGGCGCCGCTGCTCCAGATCTTCGATCCGTTGACGACGTACTCGTCGCCGTCGCGCACCGCCCGGGTGGACAGCGACGCAAGGTCGGAGCCGGCGTCGGGCTCGGAAAACAGCTGACACCAGATTTCCTCGGCCCGGAGCAGTGGCGGAAGGTAGCGCGCCTTCTGATCGTCGGAGCCGGCCACCAGAAGGGTCGGACCCGCCCACCCGGTGCCGATGGGATTGACCGGTCGCCGGATGCCTGCGGCCCGCAGTTCGTCGTCGATGATGAGTTGGTGCATCGGGGCCGCATCGATGCCGTAGGGCACCGGCCAATGCGGCATCGCGTAGCCCGACTCCACCAGCTCGCTGGGGGTCGGTTCGGGATTGGCCGAGATCCACCCGCGGACCGCTCTTCGCCGTGGGTCGTCGTCGGGCGGAAGGTCGAAATCCATATCGTCCCGACCGTAACCTTTCGGTTGTCGAACCGCCGCTAACGCCGCCGCTCGAGCGGCAATTCGATCGGGCCTCGCAGCGCCATGTGCTGCTTCCACGTCAGGTCGTCGGGTTCGATGGCGAAGTCGGGAAAGGCGTCCAGAAAGCACTCCAGCCCGATGCGGATCTCCATACGGGCCAGGGAAGCGCCGAGGCAGTGGTGTATGCCATGGCCGAACGCAACGCCCCGTGGGTCGGCCCGATCCAACTGCAACCGGTCGGGGTCCTGCCAACGCCTGGGGTCGCGATTGGCAGCACCCAGCAGCACGATGATGTTTTGACCCTTCTTGATCGCTGCGTCGCCTATCGAGAAGTCTCGCGCTGCGGTGCGCGGGTCGAGTTGGAGCGAGGTGTCGTAGCGAAGGAACTCCTCGACCGCGTTGGGCCAAAGTGCTGGATTCTCGCGTAGGAGTCGACACTGATCTGGATGCTGCGAAAGCGCAAGCATCGCCGTGCCGAGGAGACCGCTGGTTGTTTCGTGGCCGGCGAACATCAAGAACATCGCGAGCGCAACGATCTCGAACCGGTCGAGGCGATCATCGGCATCCTCGGCGGTCAGCATCGCCGAGAGTAGATCTGCGGTGGGGTTCGCCCGGCGTGATTCGATGATGCTCGTGAAATAGGCGATCCCGTCGAGCATCGTCGCTTCCACGGCGGCGGGGTCGAAGGCGGGAATAGGGTTGAGGAAATCCGTGAGCGCGTCCGACAGTTGCTCCGTGAACGCTCGGTCCTCGGCTGGAAGGCCGAGGAGTTCGGCGATCACGTAGATCGGCAGGGGAGCGTTGTACGCGGCAAAGATGTCGGGCTGGTCGTCGTCGTCGTCGATCTCGGCGAGCAGCCGCTTCGCCTCGGCGCGGGTGGCTTCTTCGAGTTGGGAAATTTGCTTCGGGGTGAAGGCCGAACTGACCAGGCGCCGCAGTCGAGAGTGGTCGGGGGGATCGACGAAGAGCAGGAACTTCGTCATGAGCTCGCGAACCTGCGGATGCATCGAATTGTGGGGTTTACACGCCAACACCAGCGCGGTTTGTCCGCCGACCATGACGTCGGGCGACGACAGCACCTGCTTGGCTTCGTCGTACCCGGTCACAAACCATTGTTGAAACCAGGGATTCCACGCGACTGGGCCGTCGGCCCGCATCGCGGCGTGCATCCGGTAGGGGTCTTGCCCTCCATCGCCCGGAAAGGGATTGCCCCAACGGGTCCGGCCGTAGACGAGGCCCGAAAGCTTCGGGTGCCTGGCGGCGATGCGGGCGAGCGGCAGTGCGACTCGATCGATGCGCGACACACGGTAGGGCTCAGACACGGGGTCAGCCTCCCGCGAATCCGATGGTCACAACAATGCGGCGCGTATCCTCTGCAGGGCACTGGCGACCTCGGTCGACCGTTCGATCAGCGGCCGGTTCCCTGGTTTCACAAAGCCGGCCGACACCGCTGCATCGAGGAACTCGGCGAGTGGCCGCCAGTAGTCGGCGACGTCGAGAAGCACGACCGGCTTGATCAAGGCGTCGGTGTGCAGGCCGAGTTGGCTCCAGGTCGCGGATTCGAAGACCTCTTCGAAGGTCCCATAGCCGCCTGGTAGCGCGACGAACCCGGCAGAGAGTTCGTACATCTTCTTCTTGCGTTCGTGCATGTCGGCGACGATGTGCAATTCGGTCAGGCCGTCGTGGGCGATCTCGCGGTCGCGAAGGCTTTCGGGAATGACGCCGATGACCTCACCTCCGGCGCGCAGCACGGTGTCGGCGACGAGGCCCATCAACCCGACGCTGGCGCCGCCGTACACCAGGCCGATGTCGGCTTTTGCCAGAGCGGTCCCCAGCGCCACGGTGAGGTCGGCGTAGGCGGGATCTGTCCCCGGGGCCGATCCGCAGAAAACGCAGATGTTCATCGCGCCGCTATCCCAGGCCAGTCAGGTCGGCCAGATCCACCACGGTGCATGTCGGCGGCAGGTCGTCCACGACTTGGTTGTACCGCAGGCCGAACGTGCCGTGCCGATGGTGATTGGTGTCCATCCAATTACCAACGCCGGGATCGGTCGCGGAGCAGATGATTCGACACGATCCGTCGGGCTCGTAGCGGGCGGTGTGCTTGTTCACCGTGACGGAGAGGTAGCGGTAGTCGAGCGACTCCTCCCAAATGTTGTTGATCTGGAAGTTCCAGTAGAAGGCGCGAACTGCGGGTACATCGATGACGAGTGCCTGATGGGGCTCCAGCGACCAATAGCCGTGGCGGAAGAGCTGGTTCGGATCGGCCCACCCGCCGGCTGCATCGTCATCGGGCAAGAACTCGAGCGTGTTCGGGCGGTCGAGGAAAAGGTCGTTGACCCAGCCGTTGAACTTCTGGGCGACACCATGCACGAACAGGCCGGCCATGGCGAGGCCGTTGACGAGGTCGTCGGCGCTCATCGGGTCGGGCACGTCGGTCGGTGGGTCGAGACACTCGATCTGCAGGTCGGAGGGCACTTCGCTGGTGCGGTCGAGGTAGAAGTTGCGGACGATGACCGAACTGGTCCACGGTTCCATCTGAAGCCACTGTTGGCCCGGCCCAAGGGTCGGTTCGGCAACGCTGGCGATCAGGTCGAGTACCCGATCGGCATCCGGATCGTTGTCCTCGATGTAGCCCTGCCGTCCCGGCACGGAGTCACCCGTGCCGTACCCTCCCGAATAGGCCCCGATGCCGAGGTAGTTGACCGTCCCGCGACGCCCACGGATGCGGTACGAGTACGTCGAGTCGATCCCCACGTTCTGGTAGTAGGCATCGGGATTGTCGCAGCCGATCTTCAGTTGGTTCGGCAGCGGCTCGATGCGCGGGAACACCCGATTGTTGTTCTCGAGGTACGAGTTCAGTCCACCGCGTGCGAGTCGGCTGAGGTACCGAAACCCTTCGATGCGATCGAGGGGATCGTCCGACTGGTCCAAGATGAGCTGGCCGGCGCTCTTCAGCGTGTCGCAGTAGTCGTTCCATGCCTGCCCGGACACTGCGGCTTCGAGGGCTTCCGACATGATGGTCTCCTAGACGCGGTGCTCGAGGGGTTCGCCCTTGAGGTAGTGCTCGAGGTTGGTGCGAAAGGTCTTGTGCACGTTCACGAACATGGCGGAGGGAATCGACGCGCAGTGATACGACAGCGAGAGCCGCGGCGCATCCCAAAGGGGATCGTCGGCGGGTAGTGGTTCGGTGCCGGCGACGTCGAGGGCGGCGCTGCCGAGGTGGCCGGATTCGAGCGCAGCGATGAGTGCACCCTCGTCGACCAGGCTGCCACGGCCGACGTTGCAGAAAAAGGCGCCGGGACGCATCGCTGCGAGCGCATCGGCGTCGATCATGCCCCTCGTGGTCGGGCTGTCCGGAACCGCGGCGATGACGGCGTCGACGCTTCCGAGCATGTCGTGGAGTTGCTCGGGCCGAAACTGTTGATCGATGCCGGGGGTCGCGGCAGTCGACGACCGGACGACATGGACCTTCATGTCGAAGGCCCGGGCCCGGTGTGCGATGGCCGAGGCGATGGCGCCGTAGCCGATCAGGCCGAGGGTTTGGCCGGCGAGTTGCTGTCCGAACTGTGGCGCCCAGTCGTGTTCGGTCTGGCGCTCGCGCAGGGCAGCAAAATGCTTGTTGGCTTCGATGAGTCGGCCGATGGCGAACTCGGCGATGCCGGTGGCGTTCGCCCCGCCATTCGACGTGACCGTGATGCCGGCCTCGGCAAAGTTGCACGGGCCGAACTGATCGGTGCCGGCGCCGACCGCCTGCACCCACCGCAGGCCGGGAGCCAGGGTCGTGACGTTGGACGGCGCGTCGATGGCGAGCAAGATTTCGGCGGGCGCGATGGCGGCCAATTGTTCCTCGGTCGGCGTTGGTTCGAGCGGCTGCCACGCGGAGGTGTCACCGCCACCCTTTGCCGTGCGGACGGCGTGGGGATCCTCGTACGGTTCGACGTGGACCCGGATCTGCGAATCGAGTGCTTCGATCGCTGCGACCTCGAGCGCGAAGGCTTCGGGATCGCCGAACCACCAGGTTGGATACAGAATGCCGATGTGCATTCGCACGAGCCTATGTGACCGCCGCGAACGCTGGCCAAAGCCGCGTTGCGGTGCCTGCGAGAAAGGAGTGGCGGTCGGCCGCATGGAGGGGCGCGGTCCATCCGACGATCTCGGCGACTTGCTCTGCGTACGGCATGGTCCGGTGCTGCGGGAAGTCCGACCCCCAGACCAGACGGTGCGCCCCGAACTCCGCCACGAGTTGGCCGAGTACTTCGGCCGGGTCGCGGTCGGGAGCGCACAGGTCGATGGCGGTCGGTGTGACCTTGAGGTTGAGGTTTGTGAGGGAGACGAGCGGTTTCAGCTCCGAGTCGTCTGCTGATGGGTTGGTTCGCAGATCGGCAAAGCCGCAGTGGTCGAGGACAAAAGGAACGTCTGGCCATCGCCGCACGAGGCGTTCGACTCGTCCGAGGTCGTGCGCCTGCACGCACAGCACCACGACGAGGTCGTACCGCGATGCGGCGCCGACCAGGCGGTCACCTTCGGGCCCGTCGAGCCAAGGCTCCGAGGGCGTAGGGATGTGGAAGAGGCGGGTGGCGCCGTGGTTGGTGGGCGCGCCGCTGAACAGCGCGTCCGGGTCAACCGTCGGGTCGGCGACCGACGTGAGGAGCACCATCGGGTCCTCGGGATGGGGCACATCATCGCTGCCGGTCCGGCCGAGCGAGTCGAAGAGATATCGATTGTCGGCGCCGTACGGTCCGTATGCCTGTACCACCATCGCCGCGGCGATATTGGCGTTCCGGAGTGCCGCGAGGGTGGCCTCGGCGTCGACGCCGCCGTATGGGCTTGCGGCGTCCCACCACGAGCCGTTGGCCAACTGCTGCGCCGTGACCGGGCGGCGCGGGTACGTGCCTTGGTCGGCGGAAACCACGTGGAGGTGCGTATCGATAAGCATCATCGGATGGAAAAATAGCGCCAGACCATGGAAGAAGTCGAAAGACCGTGGCATCCTTGGCATTGTGCGGCGCGCGCTTGGCGGCCCGGCCACACCGGAAACACCAGCGGAGACGGGTGTTTCGCGACAGCGATACGACGACACAGGGTGAAGTAACAATGCAGAGCACGGTGAGTTTGGCGAAGGCGCGATGGTCGCAGGCGGTGTTCGCTGTCGCGGTGCTCGCCGTTGCGGCGTTGGCGATCCCCGCCGCAGCGCAGGCCGGTCCGTTGACGATCCCGCACGACGGCCTGGTGCCCGAGGTGCCGCGCATCGATCTTCCACAAATTCTCGATGGCGATGTGCTCGATGTCGCCATCGTGGGTCCGTACATCATCGCGGGCGGCAACTTCACCACGATCGAATACAACGATGGCACTACGACGTCGCAGCCGTATCTGGCCGCGTTCGACGTCGACACCGGAGCGCTCGTCGAGTCGTTCCGGCCGGTTCTCAACGGCGAGGTACGGGCCATCGAACCGGGCTACACCGCCGACGAGGTGTTCATCGGCGGCACCTTCACCCAGATCGGCGGCGTGACTCGCAACCGGCTGGCCAAGCTCAACCTGTCCGACGGTTCGGTGAACAGTTGGAAGGCGAACGCCTCGGGAATGGTGCAGGAAATCCACATCTCGCCGCAGGGCCGGCTCTTCGTCGGTGGCCTGTTCGGCACGGTCAAGGGCATCTCGATCGACCGCGTCGCCGAGCTCGATCCGGCCACGGGGTCTCCCAAGACGGTCTTCAACTTCGACTTCTCGGGGGAGGGTGGCACCCGTTCCGGCGGCCAGAACATCAAGCATCTACAGGTCACCCCCGACGGCACGAAGCTGTTGGTCGTGCACACGGCGCGCTACATCGACGGCAACGAACGCAAGGCGGCGGCGATCTTCGACATCGCCGATCCGAACGCCCCATTCCTCACCGACTACAACATCAGCAACTACTTCATCGGGGCGCCGTACGGAGCGCTGCCGACCGATGCCGATATGTCGCCCGACGGTTCGTTCTTCGCCATCGGCACGATCATTGGCTGGAACCCGCCCTGGCACGATGCGGTTATCGCGTTCCCGATGAGCGGCGGCGCCAACACCCAACCGATCTGGCAACATACGATGCGCGATTCGGTGTATTCCATCGCCATTTCCAACAATGCGGTGTATGCGGGCGGACACTTCTGTCGCATCGACAGCGGGCCGGGCGCCACCAACGATCTCGGCAACGGCTTCACCGACAAGGTGTGCTCAGGTTCCCCCACGGCCGGCGCGTGGCGTTGGCAGGTGGCAGCGCTCGACCCCGCCGACGGCACCCCGCTCGATTGGGATCCGGGTTCCAACTCGTTCCACGGCGTCGTCACGCTGGAAGTTACCGATCGAGGCCTGCTCCTGGGCCATGACGGTAGCTATGCGGGTACGAAGTACACCGGCCGACTTGCGTTCTTCGACTTCGGTGCCGGTGCCCTCGACACCGAGGCACCCACCGTGGCGATCACGGCTCCCACCGGCGTCGTGGCCGAGGCGAGTCCGGTCACCGTCTCCGGAACAACCGCCGACAACGTACGAACCGAACGCGTCAAGGTACGGGTCATCCAGAGCTTCACCGGCCTGTACCTGCAGCCAGACGGCACCTTCTCGGCGACACTGCACGAGTTCGTCGTGTTCCCCGAGATCGTCGGGCCGAACGAAACCGCGAGCTGGAATACGTCCTTTGCGGTCGCACCCGACCAGTACCGGATCGAAGCGCGCGCGGTCGACGGGGCGGACAACGTCTCGGTGGCCGAGACCGTCGTCTTCGAGGTCGTCGGCGACCCCACGTGCGGCGTCGAACTCAACGGTGCGGGTCTCCCGAAGATCACCTGGGACCCGGTTCCGGGCGAGGACACGTATTTCGTGCGCCGCAACGGTGGGTTTCTCGCGACGGTGCAAAACGCCGAGACCTACACCGATCTGAAGCCCGCCGTTGGCGTGAACGACTATCTCGTCCGGTCGTTCCAGAACGGCGTCGTCACCAATCTCGAGTGTGGCGCGGTCACGATCGATCCTCCGCCCGACCCGACCTGCTCGCTCGCCCTCGATGGTCTCGGTGGCGTTGTTGTCACCTGGGACGAGATCCCCGGCGAGGACCGATACTTCGTGCGCCGCGACGGCGCCTTCCGGGCGACGGTCGTCAACGAACTCAGCTACACCGACACCACGGCGACGCCGGGAACGCACACCTACCTCGTGCGGTCGTTCCTCGGCGGCGTCACCTCAAACGTCGATTGCGGGTCCATCGTCGTCTAGATCGAACTCGTCTGCGGCCACACCGACGGGCTGTCGAGCCCGCCGAACGGTGTCCACGACCGAGGCCAGTCCGGCGACGCCGATCACGCTGAGCGCGACAACCCACAACCAGGCGACGTCGAAGCTGTAGCCATCGACATTTCCGACACCGGTGATGATTGCCACGACGATGCACAGCAGCCCGAAGGCCAGTCGAAAAAAGCTGAACTCAGTTCGCATAACGGATGACTCCTTCTCCAATGCCGACGTGGAGGTCGACGACGAGCGTGCCGGCCTCGTCGGACCCGATGCGGTCCTGCCCGACGCTGTTGCCCATGCCCGCCTCGAACACCCCGAGCACTTGGACTTCGCCGATCGATACGTCGCCTTCGGTTTCGATCGTGACGTCTCGAGGGACGTAGACCTTGGCGGAGCCGATGCGGAGATCGACCTCCACCTCCAGACGCTCGCCCGGCTCGGGCACCACGTCGCGCAGGTCGACGACCAGTTCCCCGAAGCCGAGTTCGTACCGTTCGTCGAGTGCCGCGGCCGAAGCCGGACGGTAGTCGCGTTCACCCGTGCCGGCGTCGATGGCGGTTTCGAGACTCGCTGTGGCCATCGTCGCGATGAGCGCCAAAATGGCGAGCAGGCCGAGTCCGCGCCCCCGGCCGATGAATGCGGACACGACCAGTCCGAGACCGAAGGTGGCCAGCACGCCTGCTGAGATGGCCGTCGCGTGGTACTCGGTGGCGTCGGATGCGCCGATAGCCACACCGACGGCGATGACGAACAGCGCGAGCGACAGAGCGACTCGGGTGACGATCGCCGGCGGCCGCGGTTCGGTTTCGAGCGGTTCGAACGGAGGGGCTTGGGCTGGCGGTTGGGGCGGCGTCCAATAGGGTCCGGGTTGCTGCAACGGGGTGGTGACGTCCTCCCTGGGATAGAGGGAGTGGTCCTCGAACGCCGCTGTCGTCGGCTCGGTCGTCAGGGGCGGCGCGGCATGGCCTGCGGCGACGGAACTCGGCGTGCCGTCACGGCGCTGGTTCAGCAAGAAGACGCCGCCGGCGATGAGCAGCAAAGGCAACACGATGCCATCGTCATTGTTGAGCCCGGTGCCGAAGATCACCGCAAAGATCAAGACGCCGATGCCGAAGATCGCCCAAGGGTCGAGGTCGGCGCGGCGCGAGTTGAGCACGGTGGTGCCATCGGCCTCGGGAATGAGAAGCCAGCCGGCGAGGTACACCGCGGCGCCGAGGCCACCGGCGAACGTCGCGGCGACGAACGCGATGCGCACGAAGGTGGGATCCACCCCGAAGTACTCGCCTATTCCTCCGGCAACGCCGGCTGCGGTTCGTTGGCTCGACCTGGTCAAACGGCGTTGTGGCGCAGCTGCGCTTTGGGCCGGGGGCGGGTCATGGGGCGGACTCGGAGGTGGGTCCAGCGATGGTTGTTGTTCTTCCATGGGTTCCATCGTGCCGATTCGGGGAGTCCGGCGAAATCGGGACTTTCCCCGAGAACACCGCTGAGCGTCTCAGGGTGACCTCAGGGTTTCGCCTGGCTGGCAACCAGCCTGCCACGTGCGACACTACGACCATGGAAAACGAGGTTTCGCACCCGCACTGGCGGGTTCCCAAGCGCATCGACGACGGTGCGATCCTGGGCGGCGTCGCGTCGGGAATCGCGGCCGAGTTGGGCGTCGACGCCGTACTGGTGCGGGTCGGATTCGTCGTTCTGGCTTTGGCGGGCGGCTTCGGGATAGCCGTGTACGCCGTGGCCTTCGTCGTCCTGCAAACCCGCGGCGAGGACGGAGTGCCCAGCCCGAAGGCGGCGAGCACGGCCAATGCCAAATTGGCCGTGGTCATGGTGCTCGTCGGGATGTTGTTGCTGGCGCGGTCGATCGGATTTCCGTTCTCCGACTCGGTGATGTGGCCGGCACTGCTTCTCGCCGGAGGGGTGGTCTTCGCAAACGACCGAGGGGTCGACCTCAGCCCGAGCGGTGGCCGGTGGCCTTGGCTCACCCGATTCGGCGGCGGCGCCGCACTGGTGACGATGGGCGTCGTCCTGGCGGTCACGTTGAACTTCAGTCTGGGGGCCGCACGCGACACGCTGGTCGTCGTGGGCGTGGTGGTCGCCGGGCTTTCGCTCGTGGCCGCGCCGACCGTTGCCCGCTTGGCGGGCGAGCTCACCGAGGAGCGGCGTGAACGAATTCGATCCGACGAGCGGGCCGACGTGGCGGCCCACCTGCACGACTCGGTCCTGCAGACCCTCTCGTTGATCCAGCGTGACTCCGACGACCCCAAGGTCGTGGGCTTGGCCCGGCAGCAGGAGCGCGAGCTGCGGGGTTGGTTGTTTTCGCCGCGGGCCACGGCGGTGGGGAGTCTGCGATCGGAGCTCGAGACCATAGCGGCTGAGGTGGAGCAGCTCCACGTGGTGCCGGTCGAGGTCGTGGTGGTGGGGGAGGCGGTGTTGGGCGAGCGCGGCGATGCCTTGCTGGCCGCCGCCCGGGAGGCGATGGTCAATGCGGCCACCCACGCCAAATCCAGTCGGGTCGACGTCTTCGCCGAAGTCGGCGCACGCAGCGTCGACGTCTACGTGCGCGATACCGGTGTGGGATTTGAGCCAACCTCGATCCCTGCGGATCGTCATGGTGTCGCCGATTCGATCATCGGGCGCATGCGACGGGCGGGAGGCGAGGCCGAGATCACGTCGTCCCCCGGCGCCGGCACGGAAGTCGAGTTGCACTTGCCAAGGGAGCCAGCATGACCGATCGAAACAGCGCGGCCGACCGAAAGCGTGCGAATCGGGCCGGTCCCGAACGGTCCGAGCCGTTGCGGGTCGTGGTCGTCGACGATCATGCCCTCGTGCGCGCCGGTGTGCGCGCCCAGATCGAGTCGGTTGTCGACGTGGTGGGCGAGGCAGACGACGTCGAGGGGGCGATCGAGGTCATCACCACCCACACCCCCGATGTCGTTCTGCTCGACGTACATTTGCCGGGCGGAAACGCGGTGGCGGTTCTGGCCGGGCTGAAGGCGGCGCAGTGCCAGGTCCCGGTGCTTGCGCTGTCGGTATCGGACGCCGCGAGTGATGTGATCGCCGTGATTCGGGCCGGAGCTCGCGGGTATGTCACGAAGGCGATCAGCGGCGAAGATCTCATCGACGCGGTGCAGCGGATCGCCGCTGGTGATGCGGTGTTCTCACCCCGCCTCGCCGGCTTCGTACTCGACGCCTTCGCCGAGATCCCGACCCACCAGGTCGACCCGGAACTCGATCTGCTCACCGCCCGCGAGCAAGAGGTGCTGCGCCTGCTCGCTCGCGGGTACGCGTACAAGGAAATCGCCAGGCGGCTCACCATTTCGGTCAAAACGGTCGAGTCGCACTCGTCGGCGATTCTGCGCAAGCTGCAATTGTCCAGCCGCCACGAAGTAACGCGTTGGGCGACTGATCGGCGCCTTCTGTAGGTTCTCGTCATGGCCAACAACCGTCGAGATCAGATCCGTATGTCCGAAGACGAACAGCGCGAGTTCATCGCCGAGCAGCAGAGCCTGCAGGTTGCCGTCCACGGGCACGACGGGTTTCCCCACCTGTCGACGCTGTGGTTTGCCGTCGTCGACGACAAGCTCGTGTTCGAGACGTACACCAAGTCGCAGAAGATTCTCAATCTCCAGCGCGACCCGCGCATCACGTGTCTGCTCGAGGACGGCACCGAGTACGAAAAGCTTCGGGGAGTCATGATTCGCGGCACGGCAGAACTCGTCACCGATCGCGAGAAGGTCCACCCGCTAGCGCTGGCGGTGATGCTTCGGAATCAGCCCGACATCCCCGAGGAGATGCTCAATCAGGCGGCCGAGCACATGGCGTCGAAGCGCACCGCCGTGGTCGTGCACCCGGAGAAAGTCGTGTCGTGGGACCACACCAAGCTCGGCGGATCGTACTAGTCGCTTTCGAGCCGACCGAGCGACGCCGGCGGTCGATTTGTCACATTCCGCAGTCTTCTGCGGCATCGGGGCGACAATGCGCGCGAAACCGTTGCGGTCGTGCGACAGTCGCGTCGACCGGCAGGACGAGCGCTTGGTGATCTGCTTAGCTAACGCCCGGCCGGTGCGCCCAGGATCTCGCTGGAGGGGGACGATCGTGGACGCGCCGGCTGCGGCGGTTTTCGGCCCGCATTGAATGGTGGCCCGACGTCCACCCGCTCTCGGGCGGCGATAACGTCAGGGTCGTGCTCGAGCGTTGGTTGCGGTTCGTCGGTCGGTGGGTTTTCCACATGACACGGCTCGGCGTGGTCGTCGTTCTCGGCGCACTGACCCTTGGCATCACGGCCGCGGCGCTCTCGCCGCAGGCCAGCGAGATGTTCACGGCCAACAAGTCGTCGGCCAACGACGTCGACTTGCGGAGTCTGGCTCGTCGGTCGGTGGTATTTGACGCCAACGGTGAGCAATACGGTCAGCTCACCGGCCCCGAGAACCGCGAGTTGGTATCGCTCGACGAGATCTCCGACGAGGCGATCACCACGATCCTCACGGTCGAGGACGCCGACTTCTACTCGCACAACGGCATCAACATTCGGGCGATCTTTCGGGCCTTGGTGCGCAACGTCGAAGCGGGGTCCGTGGAACAGGGCGGCTCCACCATCACGCAGCAGCTGATCAAGAACAGTGTCCTCACCGACACGCAAGACCTCGACCGCAAGATCCCCGAGGCCGCCCTCGCCATCCGGCTCGAAGATCAGATGGAGAAGGACGAAATCCTCGAGCTGTACCTCAATACGGTGTACTTCGGTGCGGGTGCCTACGGCGTGCAGGCGGCGGCCGAGGTGTACTTCGGCGTCGATGCCAGCGAACTCGACTATCCGCAGAGCGCCATGCTGGCCGCGCTCATTGCCTCGCCGGTTTCTCGCGACCCGACGAGGCGACCCGAGACCGGCAAGGAGTTCCGCGATCGGTCGCTGGCGCGCCTCTTGGCGGCCGAGGTCATCACCGAAGACGAGTTCGACTTCTTCACCAAGGTCCCGGTGCCGCGGACGCGAAAGTCGTCCCAGGACGAATTCGAAGAGACCTACTTTCTCGAAGAGGTGAAACAAGAGCTGCTCGATGCCGACTACCTCGGTGATACCTACCTCGACCGCAAAGAGTCGGTGTTTGCCGGAGGCCTTCGGGTCTTCACGACGTATGACCCGGTCGCACAAGCGCAGGCCGAGAAGGCCATTGCCGACCGTCTCCCCAGCAACAATCTCAAGATCACGGCGGCAATCGCGTCGGTCGAGCCGGGTTCGGGCGCCATCCGGGCTTTGGTGGGTGGACCCGGTTTCGGCGAGTTCAAGTTCAACATCGCCACCCAGAGCGTGCGTGGCACCGGTTCGTCGTTCAAGACCTTTGTGCTCGCGGCGGCAATGGAGGCCGGGTATGTTCCGAACGACATCATCAGCGGCGTCAGCCCGTGCGAGTTCGAGAACACGGGCGGCACGCCAGATCCGTACACGGCCACCAACTTCGGGGGCTCGCGCGGCAGCATCGGCACGATCCGTTCGCAGACCCTCAGCTCGTCGAACTGTGGCTACCTCAACATCGGCCAGACGGTCGGACTTTCGAATGTCGCCGAGGTTGCCAACGCACTCGGGGTGACCAGCGAGCTCGATCCGGGCGTCATCTCGATGCCGCTCGGACCGTTCGGCGTGACGCCGCTCGATATGGCAACCGCCTATGCCTCGATCGCCAACGACGGCATCAGGGTCACGCCGTACTTCATCGACCGGGTCGAGACATCCGAGGGCGAGGTGCTCTTCGACCGGGCGAATCAGGCCGACGTCGAATCGCGAGCGATCTCCGAACAGTCGGCCCGGCTCGTCATGAACGTGCTCGAGTCCAATGTGCGGAGCGGCACCGGCACGGCGGCCCGTTTGCCCAACCAGCCGGCGGCCGGCAAGACCGGCACCGGGCAGGATTTCAAGGATGCCTGGTTTGTCGGGTTCACCCCGCAACTCGCCACGGCGGTGTGGATGGGCCGGCCGACCTTGTGCGAGGAAGGAGACCCCGCTCCGTGCCGACCCGGCGAAGAACTCCAGATGCGCGGGGTATTGGGACGAAGCGGCGTGACCGGCGGGTCGTTCCCAGCGCAGATCTGGGGCGCCTACATGAGCGCCTACCACGAGGGTCGCGAGGTGCTTGCGTTCCCAGCACCCGGGCCGACGCGCGCCGGTGAACGGATCCTGTCCGACGACGAGGAGGAGACGCTCGAGAAAGCGCTGCAGAGCCCGTGCGGCTCGGTGCGCGCCGAAATCGACTTCAACAACGACGGCATCCTCGACTTCTGTGCCGATCTCGGTGGCCTGCCGTTCTTGGGTGACTGCCCCGCGTTGCTGGTCCCCAAGGACACCAACGGCGACGGCGAACCCGATCGGTGCGTCGTGGTCACGCCGCCGAATTTGAACCCACCGGCCACGACGGTTCCGCCGAATACCGCTCCGGTCACGACGAAGCCGCCTCCTCCGCCGCCGACCACGGTGAAGCCACCCCCGCCGCCGACCACGGCGAAGCCGCCTCCGCCGACCACGGCGAAGCCGCCTCCGCCGACCGTCGCACCCACGGTTGCGCCCACGTCGCCGCCGCCGACCGCCGGCACCCCGCCTCCTACAACGTGACCCACCGGGCAGATGTGCGCGACGATGGGGCACATCACCACCAAAGGAATCCGATTGTCTGAGGCGTCCCATCCACTGTTGGCCGTGCAGGAGCACGACGCCGCGATCGATCAGCGTCGTCACGAACGTGAGACGCTCCCGGAACGGACGGTCATCGCCGAGGCAACGGCTCGGCGGGGCCAGGTTGAAGCCGCTCGTGCCGGTGTCGAGGTGAACCGCAGTGCACTGGCCGCCGACCAGAAACGGCGCGAGGACGAGGTCGCCATCCTCGAGGCAAAGATCAAAGGCGAGAACGAGAAGTTGTACGGCGGTGCCATCACCTCGCCCAAAGAGGCGCAGGCGATCCAGGAAGAGCTCGAATCGTTGGCCCGCCATCAAGACCACCTCGAGACCGCGCTGCTCGAGGTTATGGATCAGCTCGAGCCGTTGACCGAGCAGGTCGAAGGCTTCGACACCGTGCTGGCCGAACTCGCCGCCGAGATCGAAACGGCCTCGGCGTCGCTCGTTGTCGCCGAGTCGGAAATCGACGAGAAGGTGGTTTCGGAAGAAGCGGCCCGGGCTGAAGCGGTCAAGGCCGTCGATCCGGCGAACCTTGCCACCTACGAGGATCTGCGGCGTGGATTCGGTGGCAGCGCCGTCGTGACCTTCGACGGTAACAACTGCGTCGGCTGTCCGATGCTCATGCCGGCGATGGTGCTCGACCTCATGAAGAAGGCCGACCCCGGCACGGTGAATCCGTGTTCGGAGTGCGGTCGTCTCGTCGTCAAATAGCGCCGCGTGATCCTCTGGTTCGCCGGTATGGCGTTCGTCGGCGTTGTCCTGGTGTTCAACAGCCCGGCGCTGGACTACCGCCTGATCATGGCCGCCGCGCTGCTGCCGGCTATCGAGGTGTTCTTCGGCGGAGCGTGGATTCTGCACACCGTCCTCGGCTCGGTGGTAGTGCTGACGTTGGTGATGTTGGTGCTGCGCGGCCGGAGATTGGCCCAGCGTCGCTGGTTGGCGTTGCCGATCGGCTTGATGGCGCACCTCGTACTCGACGCAACGTGGGCCGACAAGGAGTTGTTCTGGTGGCCGGCGTTCGGCTTCGGTTTTGGCGACACGCCGGTACCGGAGGCGACGCGTTCTTGGGTGGTGCTGGTGCTCATGGAGGTGGCCGGAGCGGTCGCACTTTGGTGGATCGTGACGCGGTATCGGCTGACCGATGCCGAGCGCCGAACAAACTTTCTCCGTACCGGTCGACTCGATCGTGAGTTGGTGGGGGAATGAGCGAGCTGATCGTGTTGCGCCATGGCCGTACCGAGGCGAACGCGTCGGGACTGTTGTTGGGTCGACTCGATCCCGAGCTCGACGAGCTCGGAAGGCGCCAGGCCGAGGCGGCGGTCACGGCGATCTGCGCAGCCCGCCCGGTCGACCGGGTCATCAGTAGTCCGCTCCGTCGGACCCGACAGACCGCCGAGACGTTCGGTGTCGCCGTCGAGTTCGACGAACGGTTCATCGAACTCGACTACGGCGAGTTCGACGGCAAACCCGCCGCAGACGTGCCGGCCGAGACCTGGGCGCAGTGGCGGGCCGACCTCGACTTTCGACCCCCGGGTGGCGAAACCCTACGCGAGCTCGGCGTGCGGGTTCGGGCCGCGCTCGATGAGGTCGCCGCAGACGCCTCGGGCGTCACGGTGGTGGTGACCCACGTGTCGCCCATCAAGGCCGCACTGGCGTGGGGTCTGGGTGTCGGCGATGAGATCAGCTGGCGCAGCTACGTGCAGCCGGCGTCGATCATGCGGTTCAACCTGCGAAGCGGCCAGCCCTCGGTGGCCGGGTTCAACGACACCGCGCATCTCACCGGCCTGGACTGACACCGATGCCCACATCCTCGACTCGCGGGTGCGTTGGGTCGACGGACTCGCCATACTGATCGAGGTGAGTCGGCCGGGTGACCGCGGCGAGATTCCTTCGGGATTCGAGCTGAGGAAGGTCGGGACTCCGCAGAACAGGATGCTGGCTAACGGCCAGTCGGGGTGACCCGCAGGACAGTGCCACAGAGAACAGACCGCCGATGGCCTTTCGGGGCACAGGTAAGGGTGAAACGGTGCGGTAAGAGCGCACCAGCACGCCGGGCAACCGGTGTGGCTAGGTAAACCCCATCCGGAGCAAGACCAAGCAGGGAGAGGGCGGTTCGTCCGTAGACACTCCCAGGTAGGTTGCAAAGATGGATGGTCACACAGGGGCGTGAGCTCCGGACAGAATCCCGCCTATAGGCCGGCTCACCGCCATTCGCTCGGCCCTGGGGGCCTCGCTCATTCTCCGCCTTTTTCGCCAGGGCGAAAAACGCTTTGGCACCCGGAAGTTGTGGGTCGTCGGATCGGGGCCATGCTGTTGGTGCACAACTGCGAAGATGAGACACGTCATGATCTTCGGCTATCCGCCAAAAGGCAGCGTCCTGGGGCCATGGTGGTTGTACCTCATTGCCGTGTTGATCGGCGTTGTCAAAATGATCCGAGCTAGAAGCTGGCCGCTGGCTCGGAATGAGGCTGTCAAGCGTGTTTGGTTCGAAGGCGTTTGGTTGGCCGTAGTCGGGTTCGGAATGAGTTTGGCAGCCATTGTGGTTTGACGGTGCTGCCCAGCTGCGGATCCCCCGACCCCGAGTCGGGCCAGTGTCGGCAAGATTGGCAGCGTCGTAGCGACAAACTGTTCCTTCGAGCACGGCGCGCTGGATTGTCGCTCGAACGCTGGCACGAGTGGTTGGTGGGGGAGCAGCGTGGGTCGCTTGGGCGATGCTCATTGGCGGCTCGCAATGGCAATAGTGCGGTGTCCTTCGTCCGCACCGGCGACCAAGGCGGCTGAGCCGAGGCCCAAGCGCGACGAACCGGCCGAGATAACTCGGCAGGTCTGCTCAGTGATGGAGAAACGTCAGGTCAGCAGCGGATGCAGGCGCTCGATGACCCAACCCGGGAGTGCGAGCGTGGCCGGGTCGGCGCCAGCCAGCCGACGTTCGGCTTGTTGTCGGCGCAGGCGTTCGCGAGTGACGAGGACCCGCTGTTTGATCCAGTACACGGTGGATCTTGGTGCCCGGTTGAAGCTATAGACGCCGCGTCGACAGCGTGCGACCCGGCCCCAGCGGGCTTCCCAGCGAAGCGCGTCGGACACGATCTTGGAAGCGCGGCCTGCGAAAACCACACCTTCGTGCTCGCATCGCGAGACCAGTTGGCGAACCGTCAGCGGCTGGCCGGCCTCGCGAAGGATGGTGGTCAACAGGTACCGAAGCGGCCGGCCACGAAGGTCGCCAGACCAGTCGTCTTTGGCGGAGCTGTCGTTTGCGCAGGTGCAATCGGACATCTGTCCAGTATGGCGACGAGGTGTGACAGTCTCGGTTGCTCGCCCGTCGGGAATCGTCGGTGGGAACTAGAGCATGGGCCAGCAACTGGCTACCGTCTGGGGCATGGTCGATTCGATGGACGAGATTCACGCAGCTGCGCACGCTTGGGCAAAGCAGAACTGGGATCCGGACAGAACGGTCCGCGAGTGGTGGCAGCTCCTCTTCGAGGCCCGGTACGCGTTGCCGTCGCTGCCCGAGGCTGCGTTCGGTCGCGGCTACAGTCGATCCCAGGAACAAGCGGTGTTTCGGGCCTTCGCCGATGTCGGCACACTCGGCCCAGCGCAGGGCATCTCCACGATGATGGCCGCACCGACGATCGCCCAACACGGCACGCCCGAGCAGATCGAACTGTACGTGCCGGCCATATTGCGCGGCGAGCACGCCTGGTGTCAGCTGTTCAGCGAACCGGGTGCGGGGTCCGACCTGGCGGGGCTCCAGTGCAAGGCCGTGCGCGACGGCGACGAGTGGGTCATCACCGGCCAAAAGGTGTGGACCAGCTTTGCCCACGAAGCCGACATGGGCATGTTGCTCGCCCGGACCGACCCCAGCGCTCCCAAACATGCGGGCATCACCTGGTTCGCCTTTCCGATGTTGCAGCCGGGGGTGGAGGTGCGGCCGCTCACCGAGATCACCGGACGTGCGATGTTCAACGAGGTGTTCATCGACGATGCCGTGGTGGCCGACGACGCCATCGTGGGCGGCGCCGGAGCGGGATGGGCGGTTGGCAACACCACCCTCGGCTTCGAGCGCGGCTCGCTGGCCGGGGCGACGGTCAACCTGCCATACGCCCGAACCGGCTCGATCAAGAACGAGTTGGATCGCCGCGCCGGCGACTTCGGCCTCCAGGAAGGTGGCCGTGGCACCAACGTGCCAGAGGGGATGAGCGTGGGCGCTTGGTACGGGCAAATCGCCCGCGACCTCGGGCGCTACGACGCCGTGCTGGTCGACGAACTCGTCAAGGACCACATCACCAGCGAGGTCAACCGTCTCAACGGAGCCCGGGCTCGCACCGGCGCCCTGCCGTCGATCGGCAATCTCGGCAAGCTCGCCATGAGTGAAATAGCCCGGAGTCGACGCGAGGTCGGCAACGCAGCGATTGGCGCAGCCGGCATGCTCGAGGGTGCCGACGCCGAAGCGGGTCCGGGACTCGGCGACGTGCAGAGCCAGACAATCCACTCGCCGGCGCCGGCGATCTATGGCGGCACCGATCAAGTGCAGCGCAACATCATCGGCGAACGGGTGCTCGGCCTGCCCAAGGAGCCCGGGCCGGCCAAGGACACACCGTTCAACGAGTTGCCACAGAACTGAATCCGGCGTTCGCATCAGCTGAAGGAGATCGGTACATGTCAGACGCAACGGTGTACGACCTGGTGGTCATCGGTGGAACCGCCGGCGGCCTTTCGGTCGCGATCAACGGCCAGCGAGCGGGACTGTCGTTGGTGCGCATCATCACCCAAGCGCCGGAGGTGGCCTTTCCCGAGCTCGTATCGGAACGCCAGCTCGATGTCGGCTATGGCGAAGGGGTCGAGTCGATCGACTTCGACGGCACGCACGTCCTCGTCACGTCGAGCAAGCAGACCTATCGAGCCAGGGCCTGCCTCGTGGCGAACCGCACCGCCGACCCGAAGGCCGAACCACCGGTTCCGGTGAACATGTCGTCGGCGGAAGGAAAGGCGCGGGTCCACGTCAATCGGGTGCCGGATACGACGACGGCGGCCGACGACGCGCTGGTCGTCGGCTCTACCGACCATGCGGTTGAACTCACCGCATCGATGGCCGCGAACGGCACCCGGGTCGTGCTCGCCGGCGGCGACATTCGTCCCAGCAAACTCTCGCCGGCGGGTGACGTCGTATTGCGCCGTCTCGAACGCGAACGGCGGGCCACGATTCTGTACCGGTCGGTGCCCGATCAGGTCGGTGAAGTCGACGGATTCCCCATGGCGTTCTTCAACGATCGCCGCACCCCCGACCTCCAAGTCGATCACATCGTCTTTGCCGGCAGCCGTCAAGCGCCCACCCCGGCCGACGTCGGTCTCACCGATGCGGCTCGCGAAAGTGATGCGGTCTGGTTTTTCGGCGGCGAGACCGAGGTGCAAACGGCCGAGAGCGGCGTTCGCATGGCACCGGGTTGGGACATGTGGAACCAACTCGCCGCCGCGGTGTTCCCCGATGCCAAACCGGTCGAGACCCCAGCGCCCGCCGAGCGTCGCCGTCGGCACACCGGCGCAATCGACGAGCTGCGCGAGGAGCACTACAACGCCACCATCACGGTGTTCGAACCGAGCCACTCCGACCTCTGGGTACTGCGGGTGAAGCCGGACAACGGCGACGTGTCCCACATCCCCGGTCAGTACGCGTCGCTCGGGCTCGGGTACTGGGAAGAACGCGTGGACGACGCGGAGGACCCGGGCCTCGCCGAACGGTGGGACAAGCTCATTCGTCGCTCGTACTCGATCTCCAGCCGCATGTTCGACGAGCACGGCTACCTCACCAACCACGGCGAGTCGACCGAACTCGAGTTCTACATCGTGCTGGTGCAACCGTCGCCCGACAACATCCCCGGTCTCACGCCCCGCCTCGCACTCAAGAAGCCGGGTGATCGCATCTACCTCGGCCCGAAGGTGGCGGGTCGCTACACCACGGCACCGGTCACCAACCCGACCGATGCGCTGCTCTTCCTTTCCACCGGCACGGGCGAGGCGCCGCACAACGCCATGGCGGTGGAGATGCTGCGCAAAGGCCACACCGGCCCGATCGTCGCGGCCGTGACGGTCCGCAAGTGGGCCGACCTCGGCTATCGCCGGAAGCACGAGACCTTGGCGATGCGCTACGCCAACTACCACTACGTACCCTTGCCGACCCGCGAGGACGACATCGAGAAGCGCTACATCCAGGATGCGATACGGGACGACTACTTCGCGCAATTCGGCGTCACCCTCGACCCCGAAGGCACGCACGTGTTCTTGTGTGGCAACCCCGCGATGATCGGGCTCCCCGAGGAGGTCGACGGCGTCGAGACCTATCCCGAAAATACCGGCGTGGTCGAACTGCTGGTCAAACGCGGCTTCACCGTCGACCACCGCACCACCCGCGGCAACATCCACTTCGAAGAATATTGGTAGACCAACCGGGTCATCGGGTCTAAGATCGACGGCCCGACGTACCTCCCAAATGTGTTGACCCCTTTGGCGTGCCTCGCAGGAATCTTCCGTTCCAGCGCACGAGTGCTGCACCCAAAGAGACGAAGGCATGAGTCAACACCCCGAACACGAGGCCGAACAGGCGTACATCCAGCGCGCGCACGACGAGTACGCGCGCGCCCTCGCCGATGTGGAGGGATCGTTGGAGTGGGCGTTGGCCGACAAGAAGAACCCCGATGCGATGGCCTTGGCCGCCAACCTCACCACCCGCGTCCGCCAGTTGGCGGCGGCGGGAAACTACGCGCCATGTTTCGCCCGACTCGACGATGAAGACGGCAGCCAGCTGTACATCGGGCGCCAGCACATCGCCGACGCCGACCAGAACCCGGTGGTAATCGACTGGCGTGCGCCCGTCGCGGCGCCGTTCTATCGGGCGACGCCGCTCGACCCCATGGGATGCGTGCTACGTCGTCAGTTCATGCTCGAGGAACTCGAGCTCGTCGAGATCTACGACACCGACCTGACCGATCCGAACTCGTCGGTGGGGGTGCCCGACCCGCTGCTGGCCGAGATCAACCGGGCACGCACCGGCCGGATGCGTGAGGTTGTCTCCACGATTCAAATCGAGCAGGACGAGATCGTCCGGGCCCGGCGGGACCAGCCCCTCTTCGTCCAAGGCGGACCAGGTACCGGCAAGACGGTCGTCGGACTTCACCGTGCTGCCTACCTCCTCTACGAACACCGCAACATCCTGTCGACCGACGGCGTGCTGGTTCTCGGCCCCAACGAGCGCTTCATCGAGTACATCTCCGACGTGCTGCCGCAACTGGGGGAGCGGACCGTTCGTCAGGCGACGTTGTTCCGACTCCTCGACACCCGTCGACAATATGGTCAGTCGGTGGCATCGCTCGAGGTCGATCGACTGCGAACCGACGGTCGTATGGCGACCTTGATCGACCTGGCGTTGCGTCGTCTCGCGGTGCTTCCCGTCGACGACCTTCGCGTGCGAGGGCGGTTTGGTGGTTCCACGATCGTGGCCGATGCATCGGCCCGGCTCATGGCGGAATCGTTGGAGAAGCACGCCGAGGTTGGCGTCGCTCGCCAGACGTGGGTTGCCGGCGTCGTTCGCGAACTCTTCCGAGGGCTCACGAAGCGGGACTCTACCTCGATCTCGGAGTACGCAACCGAGGTCAAACGCGACGCTGACTTCAAGCGGTATATCGACACGCACTGGAAGTCGACCACGGAGACGCAGGCCTTTGCCTTGATGGCGCGAACGCTGAAGGCGGCCCCGCAGGTTGCCTCCCAGGCCGGGTTCAGCGAGGCCGAGGTGAGTGTGCTCGCCGCCCACGGAACGGCCAAGCCCGCCGACGGACTCGACCTCGTGTTGCTCGACGAGATCAAGGCCGCGCTCGGGAAGCGCATCGGCACCTTCGGCCACGTCATCCTCGACGAGGCGCAAGATCTGTCGCCGATGGAGCTTCGAGCCGTGGGCCGGAGGATCGCCGGCGGATCGATCACGGTCCTTGGGGACCTTGCCCAATCCACCGGTCTCCACACCTACGCAAGCTGGGAAGCGGTCGCAGCCCACATGCTGCCCCCGGCGGCCGACCAGCGCGACGCGGGCGCAGCGGCCGACGCGCCGGCGATGGTGAGCCAACTCTCGGTCGGTTATCGAGTACCGGCGGAGTTCATGGAAGTAGCCAACCGCCTGTTGCCCATGATGCGCATCGATCTTGCCCCGACCGGTTTCATCCGATCAGCCGGCCAACCGGCGCAGTTTCATCTGGTCGAGGCCGACGCGGTCGGACCGACGGCGGCGTCGCTGGCAAACGAACTCGCCGGCGTCGGGCAAACCGTCGCCGTCATCGGTCCACGACCGATACTGGACGAGTTGGTCTCCGCTGGCGCGCTCGACGGTTCGGTTGTGGTCTTGACGCCAGCGGAGTCCAAGGGGCTGGAGTTCGAGGGTGTCGTCCTGGTCGAGCCGTCGCTGATCCTGGCCGAACAACCGGCCGGGATGAACAAACTCTTCGTTGCGCTCACGCGCGCCCTGCAGGACCTTCACCTGGTGGGTGAGGCCCGGCTTCCCGATGGGCTGATGGAGGGAATCCAACTCGTCCGGTGAGCGCTTCGGAACGGCGCTATGCGACACTGCGCTCATGCTTGCGCTGCTGCAGTCCTCGCCGCTCGGCGACGGGAAGATCGACAACTACATCATTTCGAGTTCGGTGCACCTCACCGTCGGTGTGGCGGTGCTGGTGACGATGACCGCAGCACTGGCGGTCGTTGGCCTGCATGCGGTGCGGAACGAGGGAATCGGTCGCTTGGGCTTCTGGACGCTCGGTATCGCGCAGGTGGTGCTCGCCGCCCAGGTGCTGCTGGGAATCAAGCTTCTCGACCAGGGTCAGGGCATCTCGCAGCTCTATATCCACTATGTGGGAGGGCTTGCGCCGATGGGGGCGTTCCTGGTCGGCGGCTGGGTGTCCCGGGGCGATTCCGGGCGCAGCAGCCGAATACTGGCTGGATTGCTGGTGGTGGGCTACGTCTCGGTGTTCATGGCCTTCTTCATCGGCCGCTCGTTCGCGAACGCGTAGCTAGCAAATTTGCCGTACTGGAGAAGAACAGCGTCGATGCACATCATTACCGGCGGAGTTCGCGTATGCTTATCTTCTGCCCGTTGGTTCCCGCTACCGACGGTGTACGGCGGTTGTGGCGGGGTTTGCCATTTGAGTTGCTCCCGCCGCAACGAGGCTTTCCCCCCACAACCGCCACTTAAAAATCGCCACGAAAAAGTTCTTGTTTCGCGACGGGCGCTAGTGGCGGAGCAGCTGCCCGGGCCGAGCGCCGGTGTCCTGGTCGTTGCGGCGAGTGACGATGCCACTCTGCATCGTGGCGGCGTAGCCGGTCACCGTCTGCAGCAAGCGCCAGCCGCCTGCCGGAAGGTCGGCGTGGGCCACAGGCGGGGCGACCGTGAGGTTGTCCATGTCGATGATGTTGATGTCGGCCTTCATTCCGGCGCGTAGTGTGCCCCGGTCGGACAGTCCATAGAGCTTGGCGTTGCGTCGTGTTTGCTTCTCCACGACGAACTCGATCGGGATACCCTCGCCGCGGGTGCGGCCGCCTCCCCAGTGTTTGAGTTGGGTGGTGGGCATCGAGCCGTCGCAGATGAGTTTGACGTGGGCACCGCCGTCGGCGAGTCCGGTGATCGTGTTGGGGTCGAGCAACATGTCGCGCAATGCGTCGAGGCTGCCTTCGATGTAGTTCGCACCCATCAGTGCGGCGAATCCGGAGCCGTCGTTGTCGGTGAGAAAGTCATACACGTAGGTCTCGAGCTCGACGCCGGCGGAACCGGCACGGGCGGCGAAGGACTCTTCCGGCCCGGGTTCATAGTCGAACCCGTCGACCAGCGGGAACATGATCGGCATCGCGGCATGGAACGCGCTGTACAGCATCTCCATCGACCCCGGGTTCTCCGGCTCGATGTCGTCGCTGGCGAGGATGGCAGCCCGCACGTCGGGGGTTCGCATTGCGGCGGCGCGCTCGGCGACCGGGAGGTGGGCGATGTCGAGGTACGCCCGGCGACGCATGTAGGGGTGGTATCCGGAGAGCCCGGCCAGCAGGCCAATCGGCCGCGAGGCGACCTGCGGAAACAGATTGGCGCCGTTCTTGTTCTCGGCGGCGCTGAACGCCAAGACGTCTCGCCAGGCGTCGGGATAGTCGAGATTCTGCACGGTGGTGAAGGTGACGTTGAGTCCTGAGTCCCGCGAGATTTTGGACAGCAACGCCAACTCGTGCTCGGCGTCGAAGCGTTCGCCGCCGAGGGACGCCATCGCACCGATCGACGACGAGGTGATCGCTTCGAACACTCCGCCGCCACCTTCGGCCATACCGGCCGCAATCTGGCCCAACTCGACATCGGTGGCGTAGGTGCCGGGCACCGCCTTGCCATCGATCGCCCGGTGGAAGATCGTGCGCGACGTGGAGAATCCCATGGCCCCGGCGGCAATCGCTTCGCGGGCGAGGCGGCGCATCTGGGTGATGTCGTCCTCGGTAGCGTGATCTTCGTCGACCCGGTCACCCATGACGGCATATCGAAGCGATCCGTGGGCGAGTTGTGCGCCGACGTCCATGGCGTACGACCGTGTGGCCAAGAAGTCGAGATACTCGGGGAAGCTCTCCCACGCGCCCCACGGCACACCCTCGGCGAGGGCCGCTCCGGGGATGTCCTCGACGCCTTCCATGAGCTCGATCAACTTCTGTTGTTGCCCGGCGGGACACGGAGCGAAACCGACGCCGCAGTTTCCCATCACCAACGTGGTGACGCCGTTGCTGAAGGACGGGTCGAGGGTGTCGTCCCACGTGACCTGGCCGTCGTAGTGGGTGTGCACATCGACCCAGCCCGGGGCGACGAGTGCGCCGTCGGCGTCGAGTACCTCGGCGCCGGTCGCGTCGAGCGAGCCGCCAACCGCGGTGATACGACCGTCCTCGACCGCGATGTCGCCGGTGTACGACGGCGAGCCGGTGCCGTCGACGATCGATCCACCGCGAATGATGATCTTGCTGTTCTCAGCCATGGGGCGACCTTACAAACAAGCGGAGATGTACGCGAAACCGGTGGGGTGCGGACGAGGCGCTAGCGGTGCCAGTCACCACTTCTGGCCACCGCTTCTCGCCAGCGATCGCGGTTGGGTACCGGTCCCGTTGGCTCGACGACCGATTGCGGCTCGGTGGCCGGGACCGTTTCGAAGTCCAGTCCGAGACAAGCGCCGACCGCCGCGCCGAGCGCCGTTGCCTCGAGTTGGTCCGACACGGCGACGGGTCGCTCCGTGGCGTTGGCGAGTGCGTTGACAAAGACCGAACTCTTGGTCATGCCACCATCGATGCGCAGGAGAGGAGCGCGACGCCCCGTGTCGAGGTCTGTCGCCTCGAGCAGGTCGGCGCCGCGCTGCGCCACGCCCTCCAGGACGGCGCGGGCGAGGTGAGATCGAGTCGTGCCGCGGGTGAGGCCAAAGAGGGCGCCGGCTGCGGTGAAGTCCCATTCGGGGGTGCCGGCGCCTGCGAGGTCGGGAACAAACACCACACCGCCGGCGTCGGTGCAGAGGCCGGCGAGCCCGTCGACCTCATCGAGGGTCTCGACGATGCCGAGCGAGTCTCGGAGCCACTCGACCGCGGCTCCAGCAGCCAACATGATGGCCTCGGTGGCCCAGGTCAGTCGACCGGCTTGGCTCCAGGCGACGATGGGGAAGGTGCCGTTGTTTGACCGCTCGAGGTTTTCGGGTGGGGTGGTCGATCCGCAGACATCGAGCATGGCGCCGGTACCGAACGTGGCCTTGGTCGCTCCCGGTGCAGTGCAACCCTGTCCCAGGAGGGACGCTTGTTGGTCGCCGAGCAGTGCAGCGATCGGTGGGCTGCCCGGCAGCGCTGACGCTTCGCCGAGCACGCCGATCGAGTCGACGATGGTGGGGAGCGCATCTACGGGAAGTCGCAGGGCATCGGCAACGGCCGGCGACCAGGTTTCGGTCGTCGGTGACCAGAGGCCGGTGACGCACGCATTGGAGGGTTCGGTGACATGCACCGCCCCGCGGGTGAGGTTCCAGACGATCCAGCTGTCGACGGTGCCGAGGCAAACGCTGCGACTGCGATCCGGATCGTAGGTGTCGAGGAGGTACTCGAACTTCGAGGCGGCTTGGTTGGGGGCCAGCGCAATGCCGTTGCGTTGATGGTCGATGCACGCGCCGAGCGTGCGAAGGTCCTGCCAGCCGAGCCCCGGACCGAGCGGCTCGCCGGTGGCGCTGTCCCAGACCACGGCCGAGCTTCGCTGGGTTGCAATTCCGACGCCATCGATCTGCTGGCCGGCCTCAACGGCGTCGTCGTCGGCGGCGGTCGCCAGTTTCAGCACCGCGTCGAACATCGCGATCGGGTCGAATTCGGCGAGGCCCGGTGCGGGGCTCGCCGGGGGGAGGGGAGTGCGGTGCTCGAAGCTCAGCCCGCCCTGTGGGGACCCGCCGTCGGGCCGAACCAGCGCGGCGCGGATGGAGCTGGTTCCGATGTCGATGACGAGGACGCCCACCGGATCAGTTTCGCTCGTCCAGCGCCGTCCGGCGTCGGCGGGCGATCTGGCCCAGATAGCCGCCGGCGAGACCGGTCGTCATCGCCAGGAGGCCGAAATAGGCGTAACTCAGCCAGGACAAGTCGTCGCCGACGATGAGCCGCCGAACGATGCCCACCGCCTGCACGACGACAAAGGCGGCTGCGGCAGCGAGCGCGCCGTGCGTGGCCGGTCGATCGGTTGTGCGATAGGCGGCCACGATGCCGCCTGTGAGGAAGCCGGCCAGCGCACCCACGGTGGCCAGCAGAAGCAAGGGCGAGCCGTCGTCGGGATCGACGGCGGCGACGCCGAGGGTGACGGCCACGCCGACGACCCCAGCGACCAAAGCGCCCGCAAGGATGGCAGGCCACTCGAGATTGGCCAACAATGGTTGTTGTTTAGCATCCATTGTTGCTAGCCTCACCGGTGTGAAGTCGTCTGAAGAGTTGGCCGAGCTGTTTCGCTCGAAAGGGTTGAAGATGACCCCGCAGCGTCTCGCTGTCTTCGATGCCTTGCGTCAACACGGCGATCACCCTACTGCCGAGGCGATCTATGCATTGGTGGCTGCGGATCTCCCAACAATCTCTTTGCGCACGGTCTATCAGACCCTCAACGACCTTGCCTCGATGAACGAGCTCGGGCTGCTCGACGTCGGCACGGGGTCCACCCGCTTCGACACCGTGCTCGGGACGCATCATCACTTGGTATGTGAGGGGTGCGGAAAGGTCGCCGATGTCCACACCGAGTTCACCGATGTCCAGGTCCCGGCGCAGTTCGCCGACGAGTTCACCGTGTCGGCTACCGAGATCGTCTTTCGCGGCCACTGCGACGCCTGTCGCCCGCAGCAGGCCCTGTCCAACAGCAACTGACCAATAGCAAATAGCAATTGAGCAAAAAGGAGGCCCCCGTGGCCGAACTAGCAGGTACCAAGACCCACGAGAACCTCAAGGAGGCGTTTGCGGGCGAAAGCCAGGCCAACCGTCGCTACCTGTGGTTCGCACAGAAGGCCGACGTCGAGGGCTACCCCGACGCAGCGGCACTGTTCCGCTCGGTCGCCGAGGGTGAAACCGGCCACGCGCACGGCCACCTGGAGTACATCGCCGAGGTCGGCGATCCCGCTTCCGGTGAGCCGATCGGCGACACCGCAGCCAACTTCAAGGCCGCCATCGCGGGCGAAACCTACGAGTACACCGAGATGTACCCCGGCTTCGCAGCAACCGCTCGCGAAGAGGGCTTCGAAGAAATCGCCGAATGGCTCGAGACCTTGGCTCGCGCCGAGAAGAGCCACGCCGGCCGCTTCGGTGAAGGCCTCGCCGACCTCTGAGGCACCCCGGATGACGAGCTGATCGACTGGGCCGGGCGTTCGCCCAGCCCAGTCGTCGGCGATCGTCCGTTTTGCAACCACCCGCTGCGAATCGCTCCGGAAAGGCGCGCCCGTGACCACGACCTACGATCCATTTCACCCCAAGTACTTCGACGAGGCCGACCTGCGGGAGGAAATGACCCGGGTGTACGACCTCTGTCACGGCTGTCGGCTGTGCTTCAAGTTCTGCGACTCGTTTCCGACGTTGTTCGCCTTTGTGGACCAACACGACGATCAAGACGCCGCTCGGTTGACCAAAGCCGAACAAGACCAAGTTGTCGACGAGTGTTTCCAGTGCAAGCTCTGCGACATCAACTGCCCATACACGCCGGCCCAGGGCCATGAATGGCAGCTCGATTTCCCTCGCCTCATGATGCGCGCCGACCAGGTGGCGTATCGAAACAACAAGCAGCCGCTGAAGACCAAGCTCACCAACAAGGCGTTGGCCAGCACCGATCTTCTCGGCAAACTCTCGACCGTCGGATCGCCGGTGGTCAACAAGGCCATCGCGACGCCGGGCTCCAAGGTTCGAAAACTCATGGAGTCGACGGTTGGCATTTCGGCCGAACGGGTTCTGCCGCCCTACGCCAAGACGCGCTTCTCGACGTGGTTCAAGAAGCGCACCCCTTCCCTCGGGCGCGAGAAGCAAGGCACCGTTGCCCTGTTTCCCACGTGCCTGGTGGAATATCAAAGCGCCTCGATAGGTCAGGACGCCGTCAAGGTGTACGAGCGCAACGGTATCGAGTGCACGTTGCCTGAAGGGCAGGTGTGCTGCGGGGCCCCGGCGTTGCATCAAGGAGACCTCCCGACGTTCGAGAAGAACGCGAAGAAGAATGTCAAGCTGCTCGCCGCTGCCATCCGGGCAGCCGCAGGCCGCGGCGAAAAGCTCGACGTCGTCGTCGCCCAACCCACCTGCGGATACGTGCTCAAATACGACTACCCCTCGTACATCGCCGATCCCGACGCCGAGCTCGTCGCGGAACACACCAAGGACATCGCCGAGTATCTCATCGCGGTACACAAGGCCGAAGGCACCGAACTCGACACCGACTTCACCGGGCCGGTCCCAGAAACGACGACGTATCACGCGCCCTGTCACCTGCGGGCCCAGAACGTCGGGCTGAAGAGTCGTGACCTGATGAAGCTCACCGGTACCAAACTCAAGATTGTCGCCGAGTGCTCCGGCATCGATGGCACCTGGGGTCTGCGGGCCGAGAATTTCGAAATGGCACGGGGCGTCGCGAAGAAGATGGCCAAGGCGATCGAGAAGGCCGACGGCGACGTCATCGCCGGCGACTGCACGCTGGCGAACGGCGGCATCGTGCTCGAAACCGGCAAGGCACCCGTGCATCCGATGTCGTTGGTGGCCCGCGCCTACGGCATACCCCCCGAATAGCCCCCCCGAAGAGCCCCCCCGAAGAGAAGGACGAGAAGTAACCATGGCCAAACTCACTCTCACCGACATTGCCGACGCCCGGGCCTATGAGCGCGAGCGCGAGGATTTCCGCCGGCAGATCATCGAGTTGAAGAAGAAGCGCCGCATTTCGATCGGTCCCTACATCACCATGGTGTTCGAGAGCGCCGAGACGATGCGCTTTCAGATCCAAGAGATGGCTCGGGTCGAGCGGATGTACACCGACGAAGCAATCCAGACCGAACTCGACACCTACAATCCGCTGATTCCCGCCGGTGGACGTCTGCCCGTCACGCTGTTCATCGAGCTCACCAGCGACGAGTTGCTACGCGAATGGCTGCCCAAATTGGTCGGGATCGAACGGTCGATCGAATTGCGCTTCGATGGCCGCGCCATTCGGTGTGCCCCCGAGTCGTCGCACGAAGCACAACTCACGCGCGAGGAAACCACCGCGGCGGTGCACTACGTCAATTTCGATCTCGACCCTTCCGATGTGGTGGCGCTGACCGAGTTCGTGGCCGGCGGCGGCGTCGGGGCGACCCTGGCAGTCGTGCACGAGAACTATCGGTACGAAACAGAGCTCTCGGCCGAGACGATGGCCCACCTCGCAGTAGACGCGGCCAGCTGACGGCTCGCCCGGTTCCGCTAGGGTCGAACGCCGTGAGCACACAACAGCGAATCGACGACGTTGGTGGCTGGGCCGATCTCCTCACGCGGTTGACCAGCGGCGAGGACCTCAGCGCGGTCGAGGCGCAAGCGGCCCTCGGCACCATTCTCGACGGCGACGCCACCCCGGCCCAGATCGCTGCGTTCATCGTGGCGCTCCGCCAAAAGGGTGAATCCGTCGAAGAGCTGAGTGGGCTCGTCCAGGCGATGTGGGGAGCGGCGGAACCACTGGAGCTTCCGGCCGGCACCATCGACATCGTCGGCGCGGGCGGCTCGCCCAGCCGACGGGCTGCGGCACTGAACGTCTCCACCATGGCGTCCTTCGTCGCCGCCAGCGCGGGCGCAACGGTCTGCAAGCACGGCAACCGCAAGGCGTCGTCGACATCGGGATCGTTCGATCTCCTCGAGCTGCTCGGCGTGAACATCGAGGTGGATCCGAGCGGATTGGAGCGCTGCGTCTCCGAGGCCGGTATCGGCTTCGCCTTCGCCCGCACCTTCCATCCCGCCATGCGATTCGCCGGCCCGGTCCGCGCCGAGTTGGGCATACCGACGGTGTTCAACATTCTCGGCCCGCTGTCGCATCCGGGTCGCGTGCAACGCCAGGTCATCGGTATTTCCGATCCAGCCGTCGGCGACAAGATGGTGCAGGTGTTGCGCAACAGCGGCTCGACCCACGCCATGGTCGTGAGTGGTGACGCGGGTTTGGATGAGTTTTCACTGACGGGTCCGACCCGGGTGCTCGAGCTGCGCGACGGTTCGGTCTCCGAGTACGTGGTCGAACCCGCCGACGTCGGGCTTGCCACCGCCACCGCGAACGATCTCAAGGGTGGAAACGCCACGGCGAATGCGACCATCGCGCGTGCGATCTTCGCCGGCGACGAGTCCGGTCCACGGCGCGACATCGTCGTGCTCAATGCGGCGGCGGGTCTGGTTGTGGCGGGCGTCGCTGCCGATCTGTCGGCCGGCGTTGCGGCGGCCTCCGACGTGTTGGCGTCGGGGGCGGTCAAGGCAACGCTCGATCGGCTGTCCGTCATCTCGAACGAGGCCTGATCACCGCGCTCCTACTCGAGGTAGAACTCCGGCCCGAGATCGTCCAGGCAACTCTGGTCGAGTTCGGCCGTCGGATCGTCGAGGAACGCCAACATGATCGACTCGGGACACGTCTCCAGGGTTGCCCCGTGGCCGGCGGCGGGAACGGTCACCAGCGTCGCGTTCGTGAGGTCGTCGATGGTCGCTTCTCCCCAGAGTGGCGGGGTGATGGGATCGAACTCGCCCACGACGACAAGGGTGGAGAGATCGGAAACGATCGGGGATTGGCTCGCTTCGCGTGCGGGCATCACGTCCCAGATCTCACACACGGCGAAGGCGTAGCGGACATCGCCGATGAGCGCCTGCTCGATCGGGTCATCGGCGTTCGCAAGATCGATCGCTTCGGTGGACGACGAGAAGCGCGCTTCTTCGGCACACTCCGGTGACCAGTGCGCACCTTCGGCGTCGGCCAGCGAGATGTAGTCGTCGTCCTGAAACGTTCGGCGGATCGATTTGTCGAACCCGTCGCCGAGTCCCAACAGTCTCGCCGCTTCGGCGAGGTCGTCGTTTGCGGCTCGATGGATGGCCAACGGCACGTCTCGCAGCGCGTGGGTGTCGTAGAGCGCCCCGAAGATCCCGTTCACGAAAACTTCGTCATCGACGTACACCTCGATGGTGTCGCCGCTGAGCCACTCCTCGACGTCTACGGATATCGGCTCATCGCGGAGCCTCAGCAGTAGCTTGTCCAGCCGGGCAGCGAGGTCGGGAAATGCCTCGTCGCACTCGTCGAGTCGGGCACAGGCCGACAACACGGAGTCGATGGCTCGACGTCCGTTCGGTGCCTGCTCCAGGTAGGCAGACACCTCCGGCGGGTACGGCGAATCGAGGACGACGGACCGAATGCCGGTCGGAGCCGAACGCATCACCTCGAGTGCCACGCGGGTCCCGTAGGAGATGCCGTACAGGTTCCATTCGGCATAGCCGAGAGCGATACGTAGGTCGGCGACGTCGAGCGCGATGTCGAGCGTCGTGAAGCGGTCGGTATCGACGCCTTCGTCATCGAGCCGATTGAAACAATCTCGCAACGCCCGCCGATCGGAGCTGTACTCGCCGTCGTATTCGGTGCAGTTCAGCGACGGGAGCGAATAGCCCGAACCCCGTTGATCGATGAGGATGAGGTCGCGGGTTTCGAGGATGTCGTGCTCGGGGCGGAGCCATTGATCGAAGTCGGGGAGGGCATTGCCGCCGGGACCCCCGTGGAGGTAGATCACGGGGTCGGCACGTGGCGAGGTGGCTTCGGAGCGCAGGACGGCAATTGCGATTCGCGCTTGGTTTCCGTCGGGCAGCGCGCGGTCGACCGGCACGATCAGTACGCCGCAATCGACCCGGTCGACCAGTTGCCCGGACACGTCCATCGGGCAGTCATTTGGCTCGAAGACGGGTTCGTAGGTCGTGTTCGAAGGACTGGTCGACGTTGACGGCGTGGATGCCGACGGCGGGCTTGTCGGCGGCAGGGTGGGGGAGCTCTCGGGGGAGGTGGCGGGGGAGGTCGTCGGTACCGAAATGTCGGAAACGGCCGCCGCGGCATCGATCTGGTCGCTGGCCCACGTGCCGTTGCAGGCGGCAACGAGCAGGCCCAACACGGCGAGGGCGGCGATACGGCGCATACGTTGCACAGTACGGCGGATCGGCGGCGTTCTTGAGGCGAGACGGTCAGTTTTGTCGGCGAGGCGCTCGTTTGCTTGCCGCGAATCGGTCGAGGCGCGGGTAGGGACGAACCAGCCCGTGCTCGGCGTGAATCAGCCGAACCTTGTGCGCATGTTGTTCGAGCCAGGATGACAAGAGCGCAGCTTCGTCGAAGCGCGCGGCGGGCGCATCGTGGTCGGCGGCGTAGTCGAGCGCGGGCGAGATGAGCTGGAGCTGGGCACCGGATCCCCAGCTGGTCGTGAGTCGTCCGTCGACGATGGTCGCCCCACCGCCTTCGATCTCGACGCTGATCTGCCCCGCATCCATCAACCGGGCGACGTTGCGTCGCTTGCGAAGGACGTTAGCGAGGCCCGCAGCTCGATCGCGCATGTCGGCAGCCTCTTCAAACCGCTCGGCTCCGGCCAGCGACTGCATTTTCTGGGCGAGCGGATCGAGCAGGAGATCGGGGCGAATCGTCATGGCGACCTTGGCGTGCGCCACGATGTCGGCGTAGGCCGCCGCAGTGACGCCACCGGCACACGGGCAGGTGGACACGCCGAGCTGCGCCGACGCGCACGGACCGGTTCTCTGCCCGGCCGAGGCGGCGCCCGGCCGGGTGGTGCAGCGCCGAAGCGGCACCGCGGTGTGAATTGCCTCGACGCTGCGCTGCGCCGCCCGATGGCTGCCGAACGGACCGAGGTACACGCACCCGTCGTCGGCGACTTTGCGCACGATCGACAACCGCGGAAACGCCTCGTTCAGCGTCAGCTTCACCCACGGGGGTGCCGCCCGGCGTTTGCCCGCCCTGTTGTAGCGGGGCGCAAAACGCTGGATGAGCCGGAGCTCGAGGACGGCTGCTTCGAGCTGATGGTGGCATTCGGTGTGTTCGATCGAATCGGCCTCGCGCAAGAGCGAACCGATCTTGCGTCGGGAGTCGGAGGAGAAATACGAACGAACACGGGCGCGAAGGTTGGCCGCCTTACCGATGTACAACAGCTCGCCGCGTCGATCGCGGAACTGATAGACGCCCGGCGTTCGTGGGAGTTGCTCGGTGAGCCGAAGCTTGGCCGCCTGTTTGTGTCCCGCCATCTTCGGCAACGACAACAGGTCGTCGAGGCCGAGCACGCCATGCCCGCTGGCGCGTTCGAGGAGGTAGTGCAGCAGGTCGCCGGTGGCCAACGCATCGTCGAGTGCTCGGTGCGACGGCCGATGGTCGAGCCGGAGGCGGTCGGCCAACGTGCCGAGCTTGCAGTTGGGCACCTCGTCGCCCACGAGACGTCGCGCCAATGCGACGGTGTCGATCTGACGGTTGATGAGCCGGGGCCGCTGATCGCGCTCCATCGCCGCCTGTAGAAAGCCGACGTCGAATTTCACGTTGTGGCCAACGATGACCGACCCTCCGATGAACTCGAGCAGGGTGGGGAGGACATGCTCGATCCGCGGCGCCGTGCGCACCATCATTTCGGTGATGCCGGTGAGCATCGTTATCTGCGGCGGGATCGCCTGACCCGGGTTCACCATGGTTTGGAGGGTGCCGAGACATTCGCCGCCACGGAGTTTCACCGCGCCGACCTCGGTGATGGCACACTCGGAAGGCGAGCCACCGGTCGTTTCGAAGTCGATGACACAGAACGTCACGTCGCACAATGCGGTGCCGAGATCGTCGAGTGTGCGTTGTTCGCCGGTGAACGACGTCGGATCGATCAGGTGTGGTTGTCGGCCGCCGACATGAGCGACCAGGCCGGGCTGCGCGCTGTGAATGGACGCGCTGTCGGTGGACGCGCTGTGGATGGACGAGGCGCTCACGTCGACGTGTGGCGCAAGTGGGGAACCAGACCGGCCTCGCTGAGCAGCTTGACCGCGCGGAGCTCGGCGAGATCGATGACGACAGCGTCGTCGGGTTCGCGTTCGCACAGGTAGGTGACCATGCAATCGTCGCAGGCCGACGAGTGCTGCATCGTGCACGTGTTGCAATCGATGACCATCGACGGGCCGGTGCCTGAGGAGGTATCGCCCGAGGAAGTATCGCCCGAGGATGTATCGCCCGAGGAAGGGTCGCCTGAGGAAGGGGAGTGGGAGGTGTTCACGAAGCCGACCTTACGAAGGGGGTGTGACAGTCTCGGTAGAGTGGGGTGATGCCTGGTTCCGAAGCGGCGAAGACCGTCGATGTTGCGTCGCTGCTGGCCCATGCGACGGCGGCGGGTATCGATCGCGTCGGGGTCTGTGCGGCCGAGCCGTTCACCACCACGCGGCTCGAACTCGACCGGCGGAAGGCGGAGGGATTGCACGGTGGCATGCAGTTCACGTATCGACGTCCGCACGTCGCCGCCGATCCGACGCAGTCGCTACCCGACGCCCGCTCGCTGCTCGTCGGAGCCATGAGTTATCCCGCCACGCCCCCGGAACGTCCCGATGCCGCATCGGCTCGGGTTGCCCGATATGTGTGGGAGGGCGCCTATGACCGGTTGCGGACCGCCCTGCGCGACGTTGCCGACCTTCTCGGTGAACACGGCTATCGAACCCGCGTACTCTGCGATGACAACGCGCTCGTCGACCGCGAGGCTGCGGTCCGAGCCGGCCTTGGCTGGTACGGCAAGAGTGCGAACGTGCTGGTTCCCGACCTGGGCAGCTACGTCGTGCTCGGGTCGGTACTCACCGACGCCGACCTCGGGCCGTTCCCAGAACCGATTGCGGACGGCTGTGGTAGCTGTGAGCGGTGTATCGACGAGTGTCCGACCGGGGCCATCATCGAACCCGGTGTCGTCGATGCCCGGAAGTGTCTTGCGTGGTTGGTGCAGGACGGTGGGTTGTTTCCGCGGCGGTATCGAGCCGCACTCGGCGACCGGCTATACGGCTGCGACGACTGCCAAGAAGTGTGTCCTCCCAGCCGGCTCACCGCTCGGCGCGAGACCGCGGTCGTGGTCACGCCCCAGCAGGCGTACGCGCCGGTGCTCGAGGTTCTCGAGCTCGACGACGAGGCACTTCTGGCCCGCTACGGCGTGTGGTACATCGCCAAACGCGATCCGAACTACCTGCGCAGAAACGCACTGGTGGTGCTGGGCAACGTCGGCGATGGCAGTCATCCGGCGGTCGAGGCGGCGTTGCGTACCTATCTGGAGTCGCCCGAGCCGATGTTGCGGGTCCACGCGGTCTGGGCCGCCCGACAGCTCGGTCGAACCGATCTCACCGATGCCTTGGTCGACGATCCCGACCCCGATGTGCAGGAAGAGCTCGCCTCATGACCAGGCACCTGTTGGTCACGAACGATTTTCCGCCGAAGCTCGGCGGCATCCAGTACTACCTGTGGGAGCTGTGGCGCCGCCTGCCGCCCGAAGATGTTGTCGTCTACACGACGCCCTACAAGGGAACGGCCGAGTTCGATGCCGATCAGGCCTTCGAGGTTCATCGATCGGTCGAGCCGGTGTTGTTGCCGAACCCGATCCTGGCCCGTCGCATCAACGCGCTCGCCGCCGACGTCGACGCGGACTTCGTGGTGCTCGACCCCGCGCTACCGCTGGGTCTCATCGGCCCGAACCTCGATTTGCCCTATGCATTGGTGATCCACGGAGCCGAGGTCACCGTTCCCGGCCGACTGCCCGCATCGAAACAGCTGCTCCGATGGGTGCTCCGTGGGGCCTCGCTCACGATTGCCGCCGGCGGCTACGCGCTGGCCGAGGCGGAGCGGGCGGCCGGTCGGCCGTTGCCGAGCGTGGTCATTCCGCCCGGCGTCGACACCGAGCGGTTCCGCCCGGTCGACGAACTCACCCGCGAGGCGGTTCGTTCCAACTATGGCCTCGGAGCGGGTCCCTTGCTCTTCAGCGTCAGCCGGCTGGTCCCGCGCAAGGGGATGGACACGTTGATCCGGGCCAGTGCTGCGCTGCTCGACGAGTTCCCCGACCTGCAGCTGGCAATCTCGGGATCGGGTCGTGACACGCGTCGCCTCGAACGACTCATCGACACAACCGGCGCTCCCGCCGTCTTGCTGGGTCGTGTCCCGGGGGACGACCTCCCGGCGCTGTATGCCAGCGCCGACCTGTTCGCCATGTTGTGCCGGATTCGTTGGGGTGGCCTCGAACAGGAGGGTTTCGGCATCGTGTTCGTCGAGGCGGCTGCGTCCGGCGTCGCCCAGGTCGCCGGAGCCAGCGGCGGAGCAGCCGAGGCGGTCGAACACGGCCGCACCGGACTGGTCGTCGACCCGGGCGACGATGTCGATGCCGCGGTAGAGGCGCTGGGGGCCCTGTTGCGGGATCCGGAACGACGGGCGGAAATGGGAGAGCAGGCGCGACTCCGGGCCACGCAGATCTTCGGGTATGACGGGTTGGCGTCAAAGCTGGCGACGGCCCTCGACCGCCTTGGTACCGAGGCGCTCGACCTATGATGGTCCCGATGGATCGACTGCTTCGCGCTGCGTGGGCCGGAACCGCCGTGTTCGCCATCAGCGCCGCCGCAGCGGTAGCCGTCGAAGATGCTCTCATCGTGTCGGTCACGGTGGCGTTGGTGCTGTTCGCCTTGGGGATCGTCGCGTTCGGGGCCGGATTTCTGCGAGCGGTTGGCCGAAGCCGGACCGAGGTGGTCAGCCTTGGCGGCCTGTTCTTTCTGTCGGGAAGCGCCCCCAAGGCCATGCAGCGGCAGTTTCTCGGCGCGATCGCCGTCCAGACCATGGTCGCGCTCGTGACCGCTTCGATCCGGCCGTTCACCGGGCTGGCGTTCGGTATTCTGGTCCCGGTCTTCGGCCTCGGCCTCCTCACCCTTTGGGCCTCCCGTCACGCAACGTTTCCCCCTCGAAAAGACGAGAAACGACCGAGTTCGCCGTCGTCGTCTACATTGGCAACTGAGCAATCTGAACATCACGAGTCCTCGGACTGATAGGAACGGCACACGCGCATGGCTGATCACGCATCGGTAACCACGATCATCAATGCCCCACCGGAACACTGCTATGCGGTGGCACTCGACTACGAGCGGTACCCGGAGTGGGCCGCCGATATCAAGAGCGCCCAGATCCTGGCGCGCGAAGACGACGGTCGTGGCAACGAGGTCGCCTTTCGGGCTGCGGCCATGGGTCGCAGCACCAGCTACACGCTGCGTTACAACTACGGATCGAACCCGTTGCGCATCTCGTGGCGGCTCCTGCAGGGCGACGTTGAAGACGTGCTCGACGGCGAATACGAGTTCGCCCCGGTTCCCGGTGATCCGAGCAGCTGTCAGGTCACCTACGTGCTGACGGTCGATTTGTCGATACCGCTTCCCAGCTTTGTCAAGCGCCGAGCCGAGTCGAAAATCACCCACACAGCGCTCGATGAGCTGAAATCGCGGGTCGAAGCGATCACGCCGGCAGAGACTTCCTGACTTCGCGGTTTCGCGGAGGTCGTTTTCCTCCACTTTGCCGGCCTTGGTGCCGATAGCCAATGCATGCGGTTTGTGCGGATACACGTCGACGGAACCCGTCTCGACCTTCACCCCAACCTTACGGTCATCGCCGGGCTGGATCCTTTTGCGAAGGAAAAGCTGGTGCACGACCTGAGTGCCATTCTCGAGGGGCAGGCGGCGGAGACCGATGTCTTGTTCGAGGCATACGGCATCGTGCTCAAAGGCGACGCCGCCGGACAGGCGCATTTGTCGCTGCAAGGTGGGGTCGACCCCGTCGTACGCATACCCGACCTGCTGCCCTCCGACGACCAGCCCGCCGAGTCCGATCTCGACTCGCAGATCGCGCTGGCACGCGTCGCGGTGGAGTCGGCGTCGTCGCGCGTGGCCGACTTGAAGGGGGCGAATCACCAACTCGCCTCCGCAAACCTTGCCGCCCGGCAGCGTCGAGACGATTCCCTCGGAAAAATCCGTGAGCTCCAAGCCGCCGTTTCCGAGAGCGCTGTGCAGCCGCTGGCCAATGCGCTCGGCACACTCGCCACTGCGGAGGCGCAGCTGAATCTCGATCCCGGCCAAGGGATTGCCACGTCGGTTTCTGCTCCGATCGAACGACTCCGAGCACTCCAGAGCGTCGAGGCGCTCCTCCACGATCGACTCGACACCAGCGGCCGCCTGCAGCGCGACGCCATGCTCGCCGCCGCTCGGGAAGTACACACCACTCGAATCGTCGGACCCTCGGCGGCCGAGTCAGAGCAGGTTCGAGCTCATCGCTCCTGTCAGCAACTCGCCCAGCTGTTGCAGGAAGCCGGTCTGGCACCGACCTCGCTCGATCCCGGCGAGCTCCTCGGGTTGACCAAGGGCTGGGTCGAACAAAAGGGCGCAACTCCCGAACCCCCTCGCGAGCTGCTCGGTGCGCTTCGGCATTGCTCGGCCGAACGTGGCCGCATGGCAGCCGAGTGTGCCCTCTTCGAAAACGCCGCAGTGATCGAAGATGAGCGCTTCGCTCCGATCATCGCCGCAGTGGCCGAGGCCAGTGCATCATTTGATCGGTACCTGGCGAACGCAATCCGGCTCCTCGACGCCACCGACGAGCTGCACACAGCCGAGACCGAGCTGGGCGAGAGCGGCCCGCAATACGGTGCGGTGGTGCAAGAGATTCGGAACGCCGAGCGTGAGCTGATGATTCGTCAGACCGAGCTCGACCGGCTCACCGCCCCTCGAATTGCCGAGGAAGAGGCGCGATCGGCGGACGCGGAACGTTCTGGCGACCCGCACCTGCAGATCGCCACACGTTTGAACAATCGCGCAGCCGTGCTCCGCTCACCGCGTTTGGCCGGATCGATCCCGATGATCGTCGACCAGGCCTTGGATGTGATTCCGTCGGATCTGCTGGGGTACACGATCGACACCCTCCTCAAGGTGTCGACGGTTTGCCAGGTCATCGTGATTTCGGATAACCCCGAAGTCGCCGACTTCGCCCGCGTGTACGGCGTCGAAAAAATGCTCTACCTCGATCACGCGTTGTTGCCCGCGTAGTATTTCCGACGCACTCGGCGATCCGTCACGGCGGCCTAGCAAGGCGTTCGCCCATGTTCCTCGGTGCGGCCGCCGTTCCTCGACGCCGATGCTGTACGCATGGCGGCGTTCGGTCGCTCATCCTTCGCTCCCTTGTTTCTCACCTGGTTCTGGCGCACAGCCGGCTGACGCCTAGCGACCTGGGGCAGCCAAGGCCTTTGGCCCGCAGTGCACCACAGAGCAAGCCAGACAGCTTCCGGAGCGTCAGCCATGCGAAGGCCATGGCTGCCCAAGCAGGGTCACCTGCCTACGACACGGCGCCAGCTCACAGGTGAAGAACAAGGAGCCGAGGGACGAGGCGCCGGACTCCGCCATGCGTACAGCATCGAGGCCCGAGGCCTGGCGGCCGGAACACGGCGCTTGGGCTGCCGGCCCGTCGGGCCGTCAGGCCGAAGCCGAGACTGCGCCGGAGAGAAACTCCATAGCGGGCAACAGGCCACGTGACCACTAACCTTCCCCGCTATGGAATTTCGCCGAATCGGGCAGCTGCCACCCTATGTCTTCACGATTATCGACTCGCTGAAGGTCGAGGCCCGTCGGGCGGGGGAAGACGTCGTCGACCTCGGCTTTGGGAACCCCGACCTGCCGTCTCCCCAGATTGCGGTCGACAAGCTCGGCGAGGCGGCGCAGAACTCTCGGAACCATCGGTATTCGGCCAGCCGGGGCATCCCGAAACTGCGGGAAGCATTCGCCAACCTGTACAAACGCCGCTTCGATGTCGATCTCGACCCCGACACCGAGGTCATCAGTACGATCGGCGCCAAGGAGGGTTTCTCACACCTCATGTGGGTGTTGCTGCAGCCCGGCGATGCGGTGTTGGTGCCGGCGCCTTCGTACCCGATCCATCTGTACGCGCCGCTGTTCGCCGGTGCCGAGGTGCGAGAGATTCCACTCTCGACCGGTGCCGACTTCTTCGAGAACATGCGCGAGCGCTGGGAGTACTCGTGGCCCAAGCCGCGGGTCATCGTGCTGTCGTTCCCGCACAACCCCACCACGACCTGCGTCGACCTCGAGTTCATGACCAAGATCGTCGATTTCGCGAAAGAGCACGACGTGTTGCTGGTGCACGACTTCGCGTATGCCGACCTCGGTTTCGATGGCTACAAACCCCCGTCGATCCTGCAGGTGCCCGGCGCCAAGGACGTGGCGGTCGAGCTCTACTCGATGACCAAGTCCTTTTCCATGGCCGGCTGGCGAGTGGCGTTCATGGCCGGCAACAAGGAAACCATCGCGGCGCTGGCGAAGCTGAAGTCCTACCTCGACTACGGCACGTTTCAGCCCATCCAGATCGCAGCGACGGTCACCATGAACGAGGCAATCGACTACCCGCAGCAAGCGTGCGACATCTATCAGAGTCGCCGCAACACGCTGTGCGATGGCCTCAACCGCATCGGCTGGGAGATCGAACCGCCGATGGGCACGATGTTCGCGTGGGCCAAGATCCCCGAACAGTATGCGGCGATGGGTTCGGTCGAGTTCTGCTCGAAGCTGGTGCGCGAGGCCAATGTGGCCACGTCCCCCGGCGTGGGTTTCGGCCCCGGCGGCGAGGGGTTCTGCCGCTTCGCGCTGATCGAGAACGAGTCTCGGATCAACCAGGCCATCCGCCAGCTCAAGGGAGCGCTCCCCGAGTTAGCCTGATCCATGGATTTCAAGACCCTTACCCACGATGGCCGGAGCTTTCGACTTGCGGATGAGGGCTCGGGTCAGCCTGTGGTCCTGCTGCACGGCTTTCCCGACGGACCAGCATCCTGGGAAACCACGGCGGCGGTCCTGCACGATGCCGGCTTCCGAACCATCGTGCCGTTTCTTCGGGGGTATCACCCGGACACGGTTGTGTCGGGCCGAGGATATTCGCGGGCCGAGATCGGCGGAGACGTCATCGACCTGCTCGATGCAGTCGACGTGGAGTCTGCGGTTGTCGTCGGCCACGACTGGGGCGCTTCCTGTGCGTGGAGCGCTGCCGCACTCGCGCCCGAACGACTCGATGGGATCGTGCCGATCGGTGTGCCGCACCCGGCTGCGCTCAAGCCTTCGCCCGGTCTGGTGCTCGCCGTACGCCACTTTGGGTACTTCAAGGCACCGTTCAGCGACCAGCGCACTCGCCGCAACGATTTTGCCTACATCGACACCCTCTACGAACGCTGGGCGCCTGATTGGGATCGGGCCGAACGGGCCGAGGCCATCGCCCGGGCGAAGACCGCGTTCGCCAACCCGGTCGTGCTGCACGAAGCGCTCAACTGGTACCGCGATTTGTCCCTCAAGCCGGACAAGGCGAACAACTTCACCGTCGAATGCCCCGGACTCGTCGTCGCGGGCGGCGCCGACTTCGGCGGCGACCTCACCGCCTATCACGGCTCGGTCGAGCGCTTTGCCGGCGCGGCCGATCTCTTGGTCGTCGAAGGCGCCGGTCACTGGCCGCATCGCGAAGGGCAGGCACGGTTCGATGAGGCGCTGGTCGGGTTCCTCCGCGGGTTGTAGCGCCGAGGGCTCAGTCCGCCCAGCCTCGGCTGCGTTCGACGGCCCGTAGCCATTTGGTGTGCAACGCATCGGCGGCGGTGCGGTCGGCGTTGGGCAAGAACTCGCCCGACGAGGCCCAGTTGGCGCGCACCTCGTCCTTGCTCGACCACACGCCCTCGGCCAACCCCGCGAGGTAGGCGGCGCCCATGGCGGTCGTCTCGCTGATGGCCGACCGGATGACCGGCACGCCGAGCTGGTCGGCTTGGAACTGCATGAGTAGGTCCATGACCGACGCCCCGCCATCGACGACGAGCCGGGCGATGTCGGCCTCGGCGGCGTTGGTCATCGCGTCGACGACATCGCGGGTCTGATAGGCCATCGATTCGACGGTGGCGCGAGCGATTTCGGCCCGGCCGGTGCCACGGGTCAGGCCGACGAGTGCGCCGCGGGCGTAGGGGTCCCACCAGGGGCTACCGAGGCCGGCGAATGCAGGAACGAGATACGCCCCGCCCGTGTTGTCGCAACTCGCAGCCAACGGACCGACTTCGGACGCATCATCGATGATGCCCAAACCATCGCGGAGCCACTGGATCGCTGCGCCCGTCACGAAGATCGATCCTTCGAGCGCGTAGCTGGTCGAACCGTCCGCAAGGGTCCACGCGACGGTCGTGAGCAGGCCATCGACCGGTTCCGGGCAGGTGTCGCCGACGTTCATCAATACGAACGATCCGGTGCCGTAGGTGTTCTTGGCCTGACCGGGGTCGAAGCAGGCCTGGCCGAACAACGCCGCTTGCTGATCGCCGGCGATGCCGCTGATCGGTATGCCGGCGGGAATCGGGAGTCCATGCGAGGTCGTGCCGAAGCGTCCGCTGGAGGGGCGAACTTCGGGCAGGCACGACGAGGGAATCGACAACAACTCGGTCATGTCCGACGACCATTCGAGTTTGTTGATGTCGTACAGCAGCGTTCGCGAGGCATTGGAGGGGTCGGTGACGTGGGCGGCGCCGCCGGTGAGTTGCCACACGAGCCAGGAGTCGACGGTGCCGAACGCCGTGTGTTCGTCATTGGGAATCGCTCCGCTGGTGAAGAGCAGTTCGAGCTTGGTGCCGGAGAAGTACGGGTCGAGTCCGAGGCCGGTGGTCGAACGCACCAGGGGGAGATGTCCGGCCTCGGCGAGCTCGTCGCAGCGGGCCGCGGTGCGCCGGTCCTGCCACACGATGGCCCGATGCAGCGGTTGGCCCGTGCGTTTGTCCCACACGACCACCGTCTCGCGCTGGTTGGTGATACCGATCGCTGCGATGGGTTGCGCGAGCTTGGTGCGCAGCTCCGCCAGCGTCTCGGTGAGGGCGGTCCAGATCTCGACCGCGTCGTGTTCGACCCAGCCGGGTTGGGGGAAGAACTGTGTGAACTCGCGGTACGCGGAACCGCACGGCGTGCCATTCTCGTCGATGGCGAAAGAGCGGACACCGGTGGTGCCGGCGTCGATGGCGACAACAATTCCCATAGCGCCAAACCCTAGTTCGCGCCGCGGGTCGGTTGGTCCCGTATCCTGCGCTGATGCGTGTAGGTGTATTGACCGGTGGCGGAGACTGTCCAGGCCTGAACGCGGTGATTCGCGGCGTTGTCCGAAAGGCCGAGCGGGTCTACGGCCATGAGGTGGTCGGCATTCTCAATGGCTGGAAGGGACTGCTCGACGACGACACCATGCCACTCGACGTCAATGCCTGCCGGGGCATTCTGCCGCGCGGCGGGACGATTATCGGCACCTCGCGCTACACGCCGTACATGTACGAAGATGGCGTAGAACGCGCCCGGGCAACGTGGAAGCGTTTGGGTCTCGACGCACTCATCTCGATCGGCGGTGAGGGGACGCTTTCGTGCACGAATCGAATGTTCGAGGACGGATTTCCGGTGGTGGGGGTGCCGAAGACGATCGACAACGACATCGGCGGCACCGATCGGACCTTTGGTTTCGACACCGCCGTGCATGTTGCGACGGCAGCGATCGACCGGCTTCACACCACTGCCGAATCACACGACAGGG
>RCMY010000244.1_pt1 | contig 50963 bp, 46 predicted proteins | sample 2041341 | NCBI WGS metagenome assembly RCMY01 (sample SAMN09708234, study PRJNA481090) | Marine sediment metagenome, whole genome shotgun sequencing project.
TCGAAGAAATTGATGAAAATATTATAAATAGTCATTTATATACATTTACTTTGCCCGTCGTTGATTTTTTGATTCGAACAAGTGGCGAAATGCGCATTAGCAATTTCCTTTTATGGCAAATTGCATACGCAGAATTGTATTTTACAGATGTATTATGGCCAGATTTTAAAAAGGAAGATTTTTACGAAGCAATATTAAATTATCAAAGTAGAGAAAGACGATTTGGAAAAACTAGTGAACAAATTCAAAACAGTAGCAAATAAGTTAAAAATCAACATTTTACCCTTATTTTTGATCTTAACAATTTTTACTGCGAATGCGCAAGAAAATGAATCAGAAAACGCAGCAAGTACGGATAGCATTCCTCCTGTTTCTGCCGTATCCGACACCATTAAAATTCCTGCTCCAAGCATAGAAAAAGACTCCATACCCCCTGCATTTCAAGCAATGGATACCATTCCCGAAATAAAGAATAACGGTCCAATTGAAATTGACAGAAACAAAAAATACGTACTTGGCGGAGTTACTGTTAAAGGAAATCAGACTATTTCTGAACAATCTATTTTAATCTTTTCAGGATTAAATTCCGGTCAAATTTTAAAAATTCCCGGAGATAAACTTTCTAGCGCCATTAAAAAATTATGGACTTCTAAATTATTTAGTAATGTCGATGTTTACGCAATTAAAATTGATGGAGAAACTATCTATTTAGAAATTGATGTTGATGAATTAGATAAGGTAGGGAAGGTTACTATAAAAGGAATAAAAAAAGGAAAAAAAGAAGATCTTCAAAAAGAAATTGAATTTAAAGAAGGCTCTATGCTTACAGAGAATTTAATTACTACCACCGAAAATTTTATTAAAGACAAATACAAGGAAAAAGGTTTTCTTAAAACAAAAGCCACTATTTCTACAAAAAAAGATACTTCTAAAACAAATACCCAAGATGCTTTAATTTTAATTGATAAGGGAGATCGTATAAAAATTGATAAAATTACATTTCACGGCAACACATCAATCGCTGATAAAAAACTGAAAAAAATATTAAAAAAGACCAAAGAAAAAGGTGTTTTACAAATCTTTTCTCCTTCAAAATATATAGAAGATCTCTACGATGCTGATCTTGAAAAACTAATAGAAAAATACCAAGAACGTGGATATCGAGACGCACTCGTTGTAAAAGATTCTATTTCTTGGAATGAAGACAATACCATTAATCTAGACATTACCGTTAATGAAGGAAATAAATATAAATTTGGCGACATTACTTTTTTAGGTAATACAGTTTTTACAGACGCTCAATTACAAAGTATTTTAAAAATTGAAAAAGGAGTAACTTATAATGGTAAAGCCTTAAATGATAGAGTTTTAGGCGATGGAACTCCTGACTCTCAAGATATTACCAACATCTATTTAGATGAAGGTTATTTATTTTCAAGAGTAACACCTGTTGAAACGAGTGCCGATAACAATACCATTGATCTTGAAATAAGAATTATTGAAGATGATCCGGCAACGATTAAAAAAGTTAGTATCCTTGGTAACGATGTAACTAACGACCATGTTTTATATCGTGAAGTTAGAACAAAACCAGGTGATCTTTTTAGTAAAAAAGATATTATTCGTACCATTCGTGAATTAGGTCAATTGGGGTATATTGACCCTGAAAACATTGTACCTGACGTGCAACCAAATTATGTTGATAAAACCACAGATATTGAATATAGTTTATCAGAAAAAGGTTCAAGTCAAATTGAATTACAAGGTGGTTATGGTGGTGGATCTTTCATTGGAACCTTAGGACTTTCATTCAATAATTTTTCTGCAAAAAACCTTTTTAATATAAAAGAATACAAGCCTGTACCTCGAGGAGATGGTCAAAGTATTGCACTTCGTCTTCAAGTAAGTAAATATTCAAGAACGTATAGCATGTCATTTTCAGAACCTTGGATGGGCGGAAAAAAGCCAAAAGGTTTTAATTTCTCTATATATAATTCAGGGCAATATGGGTATAATTACAGTACTAGTAATGTAGACAAAGAGCAACGATTGAATATTATTGGAGCTTCTCTTGGTTTAAGCCAACGTTTAAAATGGCCAGATGATTATTTTACCTTATCTACATCATTGAATTACCAAAGGTTTGATTTAATGAATTATTATATTTCTTCTTTTAACTTTAATAACGGTATATCAAATAACTTCAATTTTGCTGTAAATTTTGGAAGAAATTCAGCCGGACCAAATCCTATTTTTCCAACAAATGGATCAACATTTAATATCGCCCTAAAATTTACCCCACCTTATTCTTTGTTTAACGACAAAGATTATACGGATTTGTCAGATGGCGAAAAATATAAATGGCTTGAGTTTTATAAAGTTATTTTTACCGGTAAATGGTATAGTCCGGTTGTAGGAAAATTAACCTTAATGTCTAATGCGGAATTAGGATTTTTAGGTGCGTATAATGATGAAATTGGTTCTCCGCCATTTGAACGTTTTTATGTTGGTGGTGACGGATTGGCAACAGGTCAATTTGATGGTAGACAAACTATTTCATTAAGAGGTTATCCAAATTCAAGTTTATCAGAAGTTACAGGTGGTACGATTTACAACAAAGTATCTTTTGAATTGCGTTATCCTATTACCTTAAAACCATCTGCTTCTATTTATGCATTAACGTTTTTAGAAGGTGGTAATTCTTGGACAGAATTTCAAGATTACAATCCGTTCTCTTTAAAACGTTCAGCTGGTGGTGGTATTCGCGTATTTATGCCGGCATTTGGATTATTAGGAATTGATTTTGGATATGGATTTGACGATATACCTGGACAATCAGAAACTTCAGGATGGCAAACTCATTTCATTATAGGACAACAATTTTAAGCTTATTTAGTATATTTGCCCCAGATTAGTATTGTGGCACGATTTTTTCTAAAGACTTATAAATATGACAATTAAAAGAGTTTTATTTATTTTATTAATTTTTATCAGTTTTATCTCTTTTGCCCAAAAAGCTCAAAGAATAGGATACATTGATATGAATTATATTTTAGAAAATGTTCCTGAATATCAAGAAGCGCAAACGGGTATTGATAAAAAGTTAAAAACTTGGCAAAAAAAATTAGACGATCTTTCAAAAGAAATTGAAACTCAAAAAACAGATTTAAGCAACGAAAAAGCTTTACTTACAGATGAGTTGATTAAAGAACGTAATGAAGATATTGACATTAAAGAAAAAGAATTAAGACGATTGCAAATTGCTTATTTTGGACCAACAGGCGATTTATATCAATTACGTAAACAATTTGCCAAACCTGTTCAAGATCAAGTGTATAATGCCATCCAAGAAATTGCAAAAAGAAAACAATACGATTTTGTTTTAGATAAATCGAGTGATTTAATTTTACTATATAGCAATGATAAATTTGATATTAGTGAACTAGTCTTAAATAGTATCGTAAAAGATAGAAAACAAAAAATAATAGCGGACAGAAAAACCGAGCGGTTAGAAAAAGCCGGAGTAATTAATGTGAAAACCGACGAAGAAGAATTAGATGATACTGTTAATGAAGAAGTGCCAACAACATTAAGCACAGATGAAAATGGTGAAGAAAAAACAGATGCTCAAAAAAAGATTGACGAAAGAAATGCAAAACGAGAAGTTTTAAAAGCTAAGATAAAAGAACAACAAGAAGCTAGAATTCGGCTAAGAGATTCTTTAAAAGGAGTAGCCGACGAAAAACGAGCAGCGCAATTGAAAGAAATTGAAGAACGCAAGAAAAAGAGAGAAGAAGAAATAGGAAATAAAAATTAATAGATTAACAAAAGAGAATAAAAACAAAAAAGAATTAGTATTAACAAATTATTTAGACAATGAAATTATTAAGAAATTTATTCGTAGTATTTGTACTTTTTACAGCTTTTAACACAGTACAAGCTCAAAAAGTTGCACATATTGATAGTGAACAATTATTAATGGCGATGCCAGAAACCAAAGCCATGGAAAATGAACTTAAAAAAGTGCAACAAACGTATGCTGATGAATATAACGGACAAGCTACTGCATTGCAAGCAAAGTTAAAAAAATACGATGCTGAAGCACCAACGCAAACTGATGACAAAAATAAAGAGCGTATGGAAGAGGTAGAAAGTTTGAAAGAAAAAATTCAAAAATATGCACAAACTGCAGATCAAGAAATTCAAAAAAAGCGTTTTGATTTATTAAAACCAATTATTGAAAAAGCTCAAAAAGCAGTTAATGATGTAGCAAAAGAAAAAGGATATACTTATGTTTTTGATGCTTCTCCAGGAAAAGGTTTGATCGTTTTTGAAGGTGAAGATTTATTACCATTAGTTAAAACTAAATTAGCTATTAAATAAAAAATTACTTTTTTATAAAACTAAAAACATCCGCAAATTGCGGATGTTTTTTTTTGTAATTCTATTTAAACTATAGAATTTTAAATTTTTACACCAAATATTATTCCTTATACCAGCTAGAATATTTCACGTAATTATTCGCTATTCTATCAATTTCACCTGAAATTAATTCAGCACTGATATCTTTAATTTTTTTAGCAGGCATACCTGCATATACACAACCAGATTCAACATGTGTACCTTTAGTTACAACAGCTCCTGCAGCAATAATACTATTACTTTCAACAATACAATCATCCATAATAATGGCCCCCATACCAATTAATACATTATCGTGAATGGTACAACCATGCACTAAAGCATTATGGCCAATAGAAACATTATTTCCAATATTTGTTGGTGAAACTTTATAGGTAGCGTGAATAACCGCTCCATCTTGCACATTGACTTTATTGCCCATTTTTATATAATGAACATCACCACGAATTACTGCGTTATACCAAATACTGCACTGATCTCCCATGGTAACCTCGCCAATTACAACTGCATTTTCGGCAAAAAAACAATCTTTTCCGATTATTGGTTTAATTCCGTTCAATTCTTTAATAATAACCATAAACTTTATTCTTATTTAACAATTTATTTCAAAGTTAAAAATTATTTGTTTCGTATTTTTGTAAAAACAAATAAAATTCAAAATGTCAAACATAAAAATAGAAAACACCAAAAATGATGAAATTGTAAAATTCGTTTTTGATAAGATATTAACCCAAAATAGCTTTGAATATAACTCGATTGACGATGCGGAGAACTCTTCATTAGTACAACAATTATTTCATTTACCTTTTGTAAAAAAAGTATATATCACGGCCAATTTCATAGCTATTGAGAAATTTGATATTTTAGCTTGGAAAGAAGTTCAAAATGAAATAAAAGAAATTTTTGAAGCATATATACAACAAAATGATTCTATATTTATTCAAAAAGATGCACCTAAACATGTAGAAGTTTACGCAGAAAGTACACCAAATCCGAGTGTTCAAAAGTTCGTAACCAACAAGCTATTATCTTCACAAAATATTGAAATTTTAAACAAAGTCGATGCGAATGATGTGCCATTGGCAAAAGAACTTTTTGAATTTCCTTTTGTAAAAGAAGTGTTTATTTCACAAAATTATATTTCGATAACCAAAAATGATTCTATGGATTGGTTGGAAATAAATTCTGCTTTGCGCGATTTCATCAAAGAATATCTAACAAGCGATCGACGCATCGTTTCACAAGGCTACGAACCAAAAACATTGGAGAATAAAAACGAGCAGCCAAAATATAACGCTACTAATGATTCTATTTCAAAAGAAATTATCGCCGTTTTAGAAGAATATATCAAGCCAGCAGTTGCAGGTGATGGCGGTAATATTCAGTTTTTATCCTATCTACCCGAAACGAAAGAGGTAAATGTTATTTTACAAGGCGCTTGTAATGGTTGCCCTTCTTCAACTATTACTCTAAAAAATGGTATCGAGGCAACTTTGAAACAATTACTCCCAGGAAAAATTGGAACGGTGAATGCTTTAAACTAGAATTTTATAAAAATAATTGAGTTAAAAAGACACATTTTATGGTGTCTTTTTTATCTTTATAACCATAAGATAATTTAAACACTATGAAACTTTTCTCCACCACTAATTTGGTATTTATAACATTAATTTCAGCGAACATATTACAAGCGCAACAATCAAATATGACCGAAAAATATCCGATAACAAAAAAAGTAGATACAGTAGACACTTACTTTGGCAAAAAGGTAACCGACCCATATCGTTGGTTAGAAGATGATCGATCAGCAGAGACTGAAGCATGGGTTAAAGCCGAAAACAAAGTAACTTTCAGTTATTTGGATAAAATTCCTTATCGGGAAGATTTTAAAAATCGTCTCACGAAATTATGGAATTATGAAAAATTCACTGCTCCTTTTAAGCGAGGTGATTTTACGTACTTCTACAAAAATAATGGTTTGCAAAATCAGTATGTTTTATATCGTCAAAAAGATATCGAAGAACCAGAAGTTTTTCTAGATCCGAACAAATTTTCTGAAGATGGTACTACCTCTTTAAGTTCTGTTTCTTTTAGTGAAGATGGAAGTAAAGTTGCTTATTCTATTTCTGAGGGTGGCTCCGATTGGAGAAAAGTAATTGTAATGGATGCTATTTCTAAAGAAGTTTTAGAAGATACTATTAAAGATGTAAAATTTAGCGGGCTCTCTTGGTATAAAAATGAAGGTTTTTATTACTCTAGTTATGACAAGCCAAAAGGTAGCGAACTCTCTGCTAAAACCGACCAACATAAATTGTATTACCACCAGTTAAAAACAAAACAAAAAGACGATGCCATTATTTTCGGATTGCAAGAAAAAAGAAGATATGTTGGTGGTTATGTTACCGAAAATCAAAAGTTCTTGATCATTAGCGCAGCCAATTCAACATCGGGCAACGAACTATATATTAAAGACTTATCAAATAAAGATAACAAACTAGAAACTGTTATTTCCAATTTTGAAAGTGATAATGACGTTATTGATGCCGACGAAGAAAACTTATATATCTCAACCAATTTAAATGCACCAAATAAACGGGTTGTAAAAGTTGCTGCGAACAAAGCTACTCCGTCAAACTGGCAAGATTTCATTCCGGAAACGAAAAATGTATTAAGCGTTTCTACCGGATCGGGATACTTTTTTGCAGAGTATATGAAAGATGCTGTTTCACAAGTATTGCAATATGATGCAAACGGAAAATTTATCCGAGAAATCGAATTACCAGGATTAGGTACAGCTAGCGGTTTTGGTGGTAAAAAGGAAGATGAAACTTTGTATTACTCTTTTACCAATTATACAACGCCGTCGACCATTTTTAAATTTGAACCAAAAACTGCAAACTCATCGGTATATAAAAAGTCTGATGTTGCTTTTAATTCGGATAACTTCGAGTCAAAACAAGTTTTTTATACTTCAAAAGATGGTTCAAAAATACCAATGATTATTACTTATAAAAAAGGCTTGCAATTAAATGGTAAAAACCCAACTATATTATATGGTTATGGCGGATTCAACATTAGTTTAACACCAAGTTTTAGCATTGCGAATGCAGTTTGGTTAGAGCAAGGTGGCGTGTATGCCGTGGCAAATCTTCGTGGAGGTGGTGAATATGGTAAAGCTTGGCATGATGCCGGAACACAATTGAAAAAGCAGAATGTTTTTGATGATTTTATCGCTGCGGCGGAATTTTTAATCGATAATAAGTTTACATCAAGCGATTTTTTAGCAGTTCGTGGAGGGTCTAACGGCGGATTGTTAGTTGGCGCAACAATGACGCAAAGACCTGATCTAATGAAAGTTGCACTTCCTGCTGTTGGTGTGTTAGATATGCTTCGTTATCACACTTTTACATCTGGTGCCGGATGGGCTTATGATTACGGAACTTCTGAACAAAGCGACGAGATGTTTGAATATATAAAAGGATATTCACCTGTTCACAATGTGAAAAAAGGTGTTTCTTACCCAGCTACTTTAATTACTACTGGCGATCATGATGATAGAGTTGTACCTGCACATTCTTTTAAATTTGCGGCCGAATTGCAAGAAAAACAAAGTGGAAAAAATCCGATTTTGATTCGTATTGAAACGAATGCTGGGCATGGCGCCGGAACCCCAGTTTCGAAAACTATTGAACAATATGCCGATATTTTTAGTTTTACGTTGTACAATATGGGCTTTAAAGAATTACCAAATAAAGAAGTGATAAAAGAATTAAAGGATTAGGTATCTATAAGAAATTCTGAATACTATAGCCTATTTAGAAACTGACAATAAAAAATGAGCATTGAAGCACCACTAATAATTCTAATTCTTGCAATTCCAACCTATTTTTTATCTAAATGGGGGTTAAAAAAATTGAAGTTTGGAAATGACAAAAACAGAAAATATATAGCACTATTTCCGACCTTAATTTTCAGTCCAATAATTTATGTCGGAATAATCCTTTTATGGATGTTTTCAATTTCATATTATCCTTCAAATGAATTTAATAAACAAGAATGGGAGGCAAACTTTTAGGAAAGATATAAAATGTCCGAAGACATTATTGATAGCAAAATGCTAATCGGAAAAACCAAAGAAGAAATAATTGAATTATTAGGTCAAAATTTTTACTCAATTAGTGAAAATCATATTGCATTCGAACTTGGCTTTATTCCTCGACTTATTAATATTGATCCAGATGCTTTGAACATATATTTTGAAAATGAAAAAGTAATTAAAGTTGAACAAAGATAAAATCATACAAGAATTACAGTTCAAGGCCATGCGCAGTAGTGGAGCCGGCGGTCAGCATGTAAATAAAGTTTCTTCTAAAGTTGCTTTGACCTTTGATTTGAATGGCTCAGAAGCTTTGTCAGATAACGAAAAAGAACGAATCGTCTTAAAATTAAGTAATCGTCTTACCAAAGAAAACCTGCTTTTATTGCAATCGGAAGAAAGCAGAAGTCAGCACAAAAATAAAGAAATTGTTATTGGGCGATTTATGAATATTATAGAGAATGCCTTACGAGTTCCTAAAAAAAGAAAGAAAACAAAACCTTCAAGATCGGCTGTCGAACGTAGATTAAAATCGAAACTTCGTACAGCTCAAAAAAAAGCATATCGCCGAAAAACTGATTTAGAACATTAATTACTTCCTAAAAAACAGTTGAAATTTGTATTTCTTTTGCATTAAAAACCAAACTCTCTCCCACTTTTGTACCGAGTAAAATTTTCCCTATTGGAGAAGAAGTCGAAACAGCATAATAAATGGTTTTATTTAATTCTATTTTTCCCATTCCGATGCTTAGAAAATAATTGCCCAAAGTTGTGATTACCACACTACCGAGTTGCACCGTAGTAGAAATTTTCTCAGGATTAATTTTACCCAAAACCTCTTTCATTTGATCAATTGACGCAAGCTGTTGTGAAGCCTTTTCCATTTCAAGCTGCAACATAGCCCTACCGGTTTCATGCTTATCTCCGGCAGAACTTTTTGTTTCACTTTGCAAAGCTTTTTGATTGGAGGTTATAATCTCTCCGACCGTTTTTGCTCGATTCTCAACAAACTCAGAACAAGTTTGGTACAAATTCTTTTTTATTGTAGGATTTTTCATGAATTAAAGACGAGATTTTGAAATGCAAAAAGCACCAAACCTGCCGTGATGCGTTAATGAAAATGATAAATCTAATTGATTTTCATAATCAAAAAGTTGAGGAACACCAGTCCTGTTTTTTGAAATTTTCAAGTTATCAATGGGTATTTTAAAATTTTTGGCAACCACTATTTTTAATTTAGAACGAATTTCCAATTGCTTTTCTGCAAACGAAATAGCGTCAACATCAAAATATTCAGAAATAGGATTTTTATTTTCTACGGTTGAAAGTGCGACGGTATGTATATAATTTTTCGAACTTTTTGAATGTGTTTCGAAACACTCTTCGCCTATAAAAACTTCACCCATATTTTTGGATAATATATTGCATTTCAATTTTTTAGGTGCAAAAAATCGTTTTGGATACTTTTGCAAATATGCTTTATAAGCACTTTCTTTCATGCTCCATAACAACCAAATTTTTTTGGCCTTATTTGATGATTTTGAAATCAGGTCTTGTTCGTAAGGAGTAAATATTTTATCCAAATAACCCTTTCTTTGCCAATTACTTTGTTGCGCAGCAAGTTGTAAATCGACAATATCATTACCTATCATTTTGCGCTAAGTTTGGTATTGATTATCTCTAGCGCAGCTTTAACCGATAACATTTTTTCCATAGAATCATTATCTATTTCAATATTAAACTCATCTTCAACATCTAAAATTACATCAACTAAATTGGCGGAATTTATCTTTAAATCGTTAATAAAATCCGTATCCTCTGATAAATTCTCAAAAGCAACTTCATCTTGAATATAAGGTTTTACAATTTCTTTTAAGGAAGCAATTAACTCTTCTTTTTGCATTATTTTCTATTTTAAAATTCTTTAAAAAGTATCATTTTCAGACATGTTGAAAGTAAGAATTTTCAACATGAAATTTTACGAATATCTTTTAAAAATTACACAGCCGTTTACATCGCCAAAACCAAAGCTCGCTTTTGCAATAATATTACATTGTTTTACCACCAATTTCTTTGGTATTTTTTCTTCATCAATTAGCGCTAAAATTTCCGGGTGCACATCTTCACAATTGCTATTAGGAAAAATAAAACCATGTTGCAATTGTAAAATAGTCGCAACACTTTCTATCGAACCCGCCGCAGCCAAACAATGTCCAACCATAGATTTTAAGGAGTTTATATAAGGAAAATCGTTCCCTTTTAATTGCAACGCCTGTGTCCAATTTTCAACTTCTAAAGAATCTTTTGAAGTTGCTGTTAGATGACCATTTATGGCATCAATATCTTTCGCATGAATTCCTGAGTTTTCCATCGCATCAACGATACATTTTTGTACGGCGACCGAATTTGGAGCAGTCATCGTACCGCCATCTCTTTGTCCGCCAGAGTTTACCGCTCCACCTAAAACCTCGGCGTAAATTATAGCTCCCCTTTCTAAGGCACTTTCCAAGCTTTCTAAAACCATAGCTCCCGCCCCACTTCCGGGTACAAATCCTGATGCGGAAGCACTCATCGGCCGCGAACCTTGTTCCGGATTTTCATTGTGCTTATAAGTCATAACTCGCATCGCGTCAAAACCTCCCCATAAATACGGGCCATGATCACTGCAACTACCAACAACCATTCTTTTTGCACGACCAGCTTGTATTCTTTCAAAACCCATTAAAATAGCCTCTGTTCCAGTTGTGCAAGCTGAAGAATTTGTGGTCACTTGATTCCCCAAACCTAAAATCCCGCCAAGGTAAGCACTAATACCACTTGCCATGGTTTGTACCACAACAGTACTCCCAAGTCTTTTTACATTTTTTGCATCTAATTGGTAGATTGCTTCACGAAATTTTTCAACACCTGAAGTTCCCGTTCCGAAAATTGTACCACTATCAAAATCGAGTTTACTCTCCGAATCTATTGAGAAACCAGCATCTTTCCAAGCATCCATTCCGGCAATACAGCCATATAAAATCCCAGAACTGTTAAAATTTCGAAGTTGTAAGGGAGTAAAATAATTGGATTTGAGTTCCTCGGAAATTTCTGGAACTCCACCAATACAGCATGAAAAATTTAAATCTTCCAATTCTTGAAAAAAACGAATTCCAGATTTACCTTTTTTTATGGCATCGGTAAAATTTGATAAGCCAACACCATTTGGTGAGACAATACCTAAACCTGTGATTACTACTCGCTTCGTCATTTTTTTATTTTATCATTCCCGAAATGTAACCTCTACTAATCAACTCATTAGCATCATTAAACATTTCAACTTTGCATTTTAACTTATGGAATCTAAAAAATTCCTTTTGAGATACTACTCTAACTTTTTCTTCTGGATAAACAGGTAAAAAAAAGTCAATACTATTTGAAGTAAGTGCAATTTGTGGGTTCTCCTTTTCCAAATCCAATTCATTTGTCAGAAATATCCCCAGGCAAACAACACCGATTTGTGCCATGACTTCTGTTAAAATTACGCCAGGGGTAACCGGGTTATCCTTAAAATGCCCTAAATAAAAAAACTCTTTCTTATCGAATGTATAATTACCAATAATGCCATTTTCAGAAATATCTGTAAGTTCATCTACAAATAAAAAAGGCTTTTCATAAGGCAATTTTTCGATAATTTCTTTTGCTGTCATTTTAATTAAATTTCCGTTAACTCAAATGTTCACCACCATCCACCGGAATAATTATTCCGTTAATCCAAGCCGCTTCATCTTTACTCAAAAGATACACGACATTGGCAACATCTTCGGGCAAGGTCAATCGCTTATTCGGATTTCTAAGCAAGGTTTGTTCTTTTAGAAATGCACTTCCCGGAATTGCTCTCAAAGAAGCGGTATCGGTTATACCGGCCTGAATACAATTCGCTTTGATTCCGAAAGGTGCAAACTCTAAAGCGATATTTCTAGTGATTGCCTCTAATGCCGTTTTTGCTGCCGAAACAGCGCCATAGTTTTCCCAAGCTTTCGTATTTCCTTCGCTAGTAAAACTAATAATTCTTGTGTCTTTCGCAAATAAATCTGCATCGAACAAGGCTTTGGTCCAATCATACAAACTAATCGCCATAGCATCAATAGTTAACCTAAAATCATCGTTTTTCAAGGTTACTTTTTCCTCAGAAACCATAGGTTTTAAATTTCCTTTGGCAACGCTGTGTACTAATATTCTAAACTTTTCTGCTGTCCCCAACTTATCTTTTAAAACAGTTATGATTTGCGTTCGTTGTTCCTCTTTAAACGCATCTACATTGAAGCTGATAAAATTCACATTTTCATTTCGAATTAGATCAAACTGATGTTCAATTTCTTTCATTTCCGATTTTCGGTCGCGATGTACAATACATATATTACAACCATGTTTCGCCAATTTCTGCGCACTTGCCAATCCTAAACCACTGCTGCCGCCTAAAATTAATGCCCAATAATCTTTGTTTTGAAATTCTCTTACCATTCTAATAATATTCGTTGTGCTGAAAATCCGGGTCCGAAACTCAACATCAAACCTCGGTCGCCTTTCGGTAAATTTTTATCCATAAAACGCTCTAAAACATATAATACCGTTGCACTTGACATATTGCCATACAGGCGCAAGACCTCTTTGGTATCATCAATATTTTTACCTTGTGATCCGAAAAGTTCTTCAACTGTTTGTACAATTTTTTTTCCGCCTGGATGAAAAATAAGGTGATTAATTTCTTTAATTGTCAAGCCATTACGTTCTAAAAACGGATACACAATTTTAGGAAAATGTTCTGAAATAGTTTCTGGAACAGCCTTATCGAGTATCATTTGGAGTCCGGTATTTCGTAGATGAAATCCCATCATTTTTGTTGCATCGAAAAAGTGGTACATCGCCTCGTCAATAATTTCTGGACCTTCCTCATTTTCATGTGAAGAAAGGATTACTGCAGCTGCACCATCACCAAAAATGGCGGCACTTACAATATTCACCATCGAAAAATCATCGAGTTGAAATGTCGAAGTTGGTGATTCTATGGCAATGACTACTGCCCGCTTATTAGGATTCGCTTTTAAAAAATTCTTGGCATAAATAATACCAGAAACTCCTGCTGCACAACCCATTTCAGTAACCGGTAAACGAACAATATCTTGCCGCATTTTTAGACTATTTATTAAATAGGCATCTATTGATGGAATCATAATTCCGGTACAGCTTACGGTAATAATATAATCGATATCTTCCGGGTTTAGATTTGCCTTTTTCAAAGATTTTTTCAAAGCACTTTCGGCCAATTTGGTACATTCTCTGGCATAGATGTCATTCTTTTCCTCGAAAGAGGAGTTTAAAAAAACCTCATGTGCATCCATAATAGAATAGCGCTTATCTACGCCGGCATTTTCAAATATTTTCAAAACTTTGCGCTGAAAACGCTCTTCTTGTCCAGATAACCAAACTTTTAAATACGGAAGAATTTCTTCTGTTGTTCGGGTAAACGGAGGTAATTGTTTTGCAACTGCTGTTATTTTTACACTCATTTATTTTTGAATTATCCATTGGTATCGAAAAGCCCATTTCCAAGCGATCCGACTTTTTATTTGTAATTTATCTGACATTCTTTTTAAATCTTTTCGCTTAAATGCTTTTAAAATAGAAATTAATCCGTCTTGTTTGGTCATGGGGTTTTTTATAAACAGACACAAACCACTAAAAAGATAATAGGCTAAAGCATTTCTATTCAAATCGTTAACCACAATTCCGATAGAGGCATTTGCGACGATAGGTTTTAATAATTTCAGAATATCTTCCTCTGTAAAATGATGCAAAAAAAGAGTTGCGAGAACGATATCGTATTTCATTTTATGAAAATCTTCGGTAAAAACATCTTGTTGTGTATAACTTATTTCCTCATAGTTTTTTGACAATTGCTCGGCATAATCAATGGTATGCTTGTTTGCGTCAATACCAATTAATGTAAACTTATAGCCGCTTTTTTTACCAAATTTCGATATTTCACGAAGCATATCACCATTACCACAACCCAAATCTAAAATGGTCAATGTTTTGTTTTTAGGCTGTTCTTTAAGAACTTTTTGCAAACCATTCAGGGTAACTAAATTACCACCCAACCATTTATTAATATTTGCGAGCTGATCGAGGGATTCTTTGAGCATATCACCTTGCACCGAAAAATCATCCATTATTTCAACCTCTGTACTTCTATACTTTGTATTTATCATTCAGTTTCGCTCACTTTTAAAGGTTTTCCGTGCGTGTTTTTTATAATATATGGCAATAATTTCGGGAATTTTTTCAAGGCTACCATCATGCTTTCGGTAAAACTATATTTTCTAAATAATGCCGCAATTATTCTACCTGCATACAACCTATTTTTAAACTCATTATTCCATGCTTTTGCATACTTTTTCTCCAATTCTGATCGGCTTGAAATTTTTCCGTTAAAATAATCAATTATTAATTGCGAGACTAATTGAGCACTTCGAATTGCCATACTCATTCCGTTTCCACAAAGTGGATGAATCATACCGGCGGTGTCTCCACACATTAATATGTGATTTTCTACCGGATTCTTATTTGCAAAAGAAATCTGACTTATGGATAACGGTTTTGGAAAAACTGCCTTTCCGTTTTCAAAGATTTCTTTTAAATTGGGATTTTTACACACAACATTTTCTTGAAAATCTTTGATGTTTTTATATTTTTTAAAGGACTTGAAATCTGTAATATAACATACATTTATAGTGTCATCTTCTACTTTAGATAATCCACAATATCCACCTTTAAAATTATGCAAGGCAACTAAATCTTCAGGAAAATTTCCCTTTATATGAGTTTTGACAGCCAAGAATGGAGATTCTTTTTGAATGAAACTCCGATTCAATTTTATGTCAATAGATGACCTTTTTCCGTAGGCTCCAATGACTAATTTTGAAGTAAACGAAGAATTATCTTTTGTTTCTACAATAAAAAAATATTTCTTTGATTCAATATTTAAAACACTATCCTCTACTATCTTAGTTTTATTTTCTATAGCTTTTTTTGCAAGGGCATGATCTAAAGCATAACGAGATATTCCAAATCCGCCTAAAGGCAAATCTGTTTCTATTTTGTTATTTTTAGGAGAACTCAATAAAAAACGATCAATTTTCTTTGCTCCCAAATCAAAAGGATTAATATCTAAATATTCTAAATAAGGCAAAACCTCATTGGAAATATATTCTCCACAAACTTTATGTTTAGGATAGCTATTTTTTTCAATTACTAAACATGCTAGTCCGAATTTTGATAGATGAATTGCACTAGATAAACCAGCCAAACCACCGCCAACAATAATAATATCGTACGTAACTTTATCTTTTATCAAAATCTTATTTCTTTGCAGCATACAATACGTTGACTTTTACTTTATCCGATAAAATCCAACTATTTTCTCCTACTTCAAAATCCAATCTATTAATTACAAAATCTGATTTCATGGTTATTGAATTAGTAATTTCAATAATTTCTATAGGAATTTCTATTTGTTTGGTTATTCCTTTGATAATTATATCAGCTTTTAGCACATAATCATTTGCAGAAAGAAATGTAATTGCAGTTGACTGGAAGGTAATCTCCGGAAAATTTTCAACATCAAAATAATCAGATTCTAACAAATGTTGATCTCTTTTTTCTACATCAGTATCTATGGAAGACACCTTCAATTTGGCCTTAATAAAGCTTGTATTCAGTGAGTTTTTATTAAAAATACTAGTAATTGCGACTTCATTAAATTTACCGTCAACGGCAAAACCAAAATTTTTGATTTCAAATGTCACCTCCGTTTTTTCGCTGTTTTGTTCCAATTGTTGCGCATTAAATGAATTTGAAAAACCCATAAAAACAATCATTAAAAGAATTTTTTTCATACCCCTATTATTTTGATTCCAAATCAGCTAATTCTTTACCAATAGCACTTCCTATTGCAACACCCATTCCACCCAATCGAACTCCGCAAAAAACATTTTTACCCACATTTTTTACAATAGCCTTCTTTTTACTTCCGACGCCCATAATTCCGCTCCAGCTATGGTCAATTTCAAATTTTGTTTTTGGAAGAATAGTGGTTTTTAAAAGTTCTTCTAATTTATTTTGAACGATTTCTGTTTGTCCGAATTCGGTGGTTTCTTCTGTTTTAAAATCTAAATTTCTTCCACCACCCAATAAAATTCGATTGTCAATATTTCTAAAATAATAATATCCTCTCTCAAAATGAAAAGTTCCCTTTATCTGTAGATTTTCGATCGGTTTTGTTATTATAACTTGCGCTCTTGCAGGTTGAATATCTTCATGTACAAATTGTTTTGCAAATCCGTTGGTTGCTATAAAAAGTTTTTCGGTTTTAAACTCTAAAAGGTTTGTTTGCACGGAAACACTTTCATTATGTTCAATAAATTTTTCAACGGTACAATTTTGTAGAATTTTAACACCTAAACCTTGCACTTTTTGCAATAAGCTAGTCATCATTTTACCTGTATCAATTTGACCTTCTAACGGATTAAAAACATATTTTGGATGTACCCTTAAAAATCCGAATTTGTTTTCAAATAAGGAAAAAACATTAGTGTTAAAAACAGGTCTTAATAAATTATTTACGGTTTCTAATTCTGGAACACATTCTTCAAACAATTCTTCACTAAACAATTCATATCCACCTAATTGCTGAAAATCAAGGTGTTTGTCGCCTAAATTTTTTCGAAGGTTTTGCAAACCGTTCCATCGCTTTTTTACCAATGCAAGCACTTCTTCTTCACTATGTGTTTTTAAATCATCTAAAATTTCTGACAAACTCCCGAAACAAGCAAACCCAGCATTTTTTGTACTTGCGCCTTGTGGTAAAATTCCTTTTTCTAACACTAGAATAGAGGCGCTCGGATGTTTTTGTTTCAAATACAAGGCACAATGCAAACCAACAATTCCGCTGCCAACAATGGTAAAGTCCACATTACCAAACCATGATTTGATCTCCCAGTAACTTAAATTCATGATCTAAATATAACTCTATTTTTTTGCTTAAAAAATCTTAATTTGGGCAAAATTAAGAGCAAAGTTTTTAAACCCTTTTGTAAAAAAAATAATAAAATGAAAAAAAACAGATGTTCCTGGTGTGGAGAAGATCCATTATATGTTGCTTACCACGATAAAGAATGGGGCGAACCGGTTTACGATGACGCAACTCTTTTTGAATTTCTAATTTTAGAAACTTTTCAAGCTGGATTAAGTTGGATTACTATTTTGCGAAAACGAGAAAATTTTCGAGAAGCCTTGGATAATTTTGATTATCAAAAAATTGCCAAATATGAAGATGATAAATATGTGGAATTAATGCAAAACGTAGGAATCATCCGAAATAAATTAAAAATAAAAGCGACGATATCCAATGCCATTGCTTTTATGCAAATTCAGCAAGAATTTGGTTCGTTTAGCAAATACATTTGGCAATATACCGATCATAAACCAATTATAAATCATTGGAAAAAAATAACTGATGCGCCGGCAACCACAGAATTATCCGATAAAATATCGAATGACTTAAAAAAAAGAGGTTTTAAATTTGTTGGTTCTACAGTGATTTATGCGCACATGCAAGCAACCGGTATGGTAAATGACCACATTACAAGCTGTTTTAAATATAATAACGTGTAAAAATTAGTCAACTTCTATCGGTTCGATATCTAAAGGTATCGTAGAAGGTGGCGGTGTAAGCTCTTTTATTTTTTCAACCGGAATATAAATTTCAGTAATTAAATCGGCCGGACTTGGGGTTGTAATTGGACTATTCACGTACAATTCAAAAGTTTCGCCATTTTCTATTCTTTTGTATTCCGCTAAATCATCAACTGCAGCATTGGCTTTATCCCACGCTTCTTTCGAATTGGCATAACTTCCTTTTAAGATTGTTTTAAAGTATTTACCACGTTCCATAAAACCCGATAAAATATCGGTATTCATTGGCGTAATAATTCGTTCAGAAACCGGATAGCAAACGGAGTACATAGCCGAACCGTTTTGCACATCATATTTGTGAAAAATAGTAAATGGGGCTCCGGTCGTTCTAATAGAATTCGCCTTAACAAAAGCATCAATTTTTAATAACATCTCCGGATATTTAGCACCGATCTCTTGGGTTTTTGAAGCGGTCGTCATATACAAGTAAAAACCACCGCTATAATCAATAACATTTTCTGTTGTTACACTGTAAATTTTCAATTCATCTTCGATATTCTTTGCTAAAAGCTCTAAACCTCTTTCTAACATTGGTCCCATTTGCTTTTCCATGCCTTTGGTCATAAAACGATAAAAAAAGTCAATTTCACCTTGCATCTCCCAAGTTACTAATGTTCCTTCCTCTGCCTCTGCCTTTTCCATAATCCAAAAAATATTCGATTTCATCTCCCCGAAAGGGGTTTTAAAATAAACTACCTGATCAATTTTATTTGGCTTTTCAACTTCAACAGTTTCCATAGAACCTCCTCCGTCTTTTTTACTCGTCCATGAATATCTTGCTCCTTTTCCAATTGTTTTGTTATCATAAGTTGGCACTATAGTCGAATCTTGTTCATACCATGGGCCCCAATCTTTCCAGTTTTTAAAGTTGTTAATTTCGTTAAAAACGACAGGAGGTTCTGCCTTAATAATTTTAGAGCGTTTTATGTCATATGTACCGCTTAACGTAGCTAAATAAACCGCTGCGACAACAATTAGAAGTAAAATCACCAGAAAAATATACTTAAAAGTTTTCATTTATATTTAGTTTATGTAGGTTAAGACAATCAAAGGTAACAATTAAAAACGATTTTTTTCATCTCTAATTTTAACCTCTTGGTTTCTTTTTTATACCCTTTGTTTTCTCTAATTTTGACAAAATTTAATTAAAATTATTTTATATGAAATATAAATATATCCTTAGTGCAATTCTTGTTTCAAGTTTATTCTTTATTTCCTGTAATACAGCAGATAAAAAAGAAGCGTTAAACGCTGAACAAGAAAAAGTTACGTCAGATTTTAATTATAATGCAGAGCAATTTGCAGATATAAAAATCTTACGCTACCAAGTTGGCGGTTTTGACGAACTTAACTTGCAACAAAAAAAATATGTGTATTATTTGACACAAGCTGGTTTGGCAGGTCGTGATATCATGTATGACCAAAATTATCGTCATAATTTGAAAATTAGAAGAGCTTTGGAAAACGTGTATCAAAATTACACAGGTGATAAGAATTCTGAAGATTGGAAAAAATTTGAGACTTATTTAAAAAGAATTTGGTTCGCCAATGGTATTCATCATCATTATTCGAATGACAAATTCAAACCAGAATTTTCAAAAGAATATTTTGACACCTTACTTAAAGAAACCAATACCGCTTTAGCAGGAGAAGCTTATGATGTTATTTTCAACGATGCTGATGCTAAAAAAGTAAATTTAAATGCAGATAAAGGATTGTTAAAAGGTTCGGCCACTAACTATTATGCTCCGGATATTACGGCAGAAGAAGCAGAAGCTTATTATGCTAAAATAAAAGTTGATAAAAATACGCCAATTGAAAAAGGGTTGAATTCAAAATTGATAAAAGAAAATGGCAAATTAACCGAGAAAGTATGGAAAAGTGGCAGTTTATATGGTGCCTCTATTGACAAAATTATTTTCTGGTTGCAAATGGCCAAAGAAGTTGCTGAAAACGAAAACCAAGCAAAAGGTTTGGACTTACTTATCAAATATTATCAAACCGGTGATTTAAAAATTTGGGATGATTATAATATTGTTTGGGCAAAATCAACTGAAGGCGATATAGATTATATCAACGGTTTTATCGAAGTGTATAATGACCCGAAAGGCTATAAAGGATCCTACGAAAGTGTGGTGCAAATCAAAGATTTTGACATGTCGAAAAAGATGGAAGCTTTAGCACATAATGCCCAATGGTTTGAAGATAATTCCACCTTGATGGAAGAGCATAAAAAGAAAGATGTTGTTGGAGTTTCTTATAAAACAGTTAATGTTGCCGGTGAAGCTGGTGATGCATCTCCATCAACACCTATCGGAATTAACCTACCAAATAACAACTGGATAAGAGAGAAACACGGTTCAAAATCGGTTTCTTTAGGAAATATAATCGAAGCCTATAATAATGCTGGTGGAACAGATCGTCTAAAAGAATTTGCTTTTGATGAAAATGAGGTGAAAACAGAAGAAGAATATGGGCAGTTAGCCGATAAGTTACATACAGCTTTACATGAAGTAATTGGTCACGCAAGTGGAAAAATAAATGATGGTATTGGAACACCTAAAGAAACCATGAAAAATTACGCTTCCACTTTAGAAGAAGCTCGTGCCGATTTAGTTGGTTTGTATTATTTACCGGATGCAAAATTGGTAGAAATTGGAATTTCTCCGAATGCTGAAGCAATAGGAAAAGCTGCTTATGATGGTTATATTCGAAATGGATTGTTGACTCAATTGATTCGTTTGAATTTTGGCGATGACATTGAAGAAGCTCATATGCGTAACCGACAATTAGTTTCGGCTTGGGTTTTTGAAAAAGGTGCTAAAGATAATGTCATTGAAAAAGTTACACGTGATGGGAAAACCTATTTTGTGATTCATGATTATACTAAATTACGTGCTTTATTTGGAGATTTATTAAAAGAAATTCAACGCATTAAATCAGAAGGTGATTTTAAAGCAGGAAAAGCATTGGTAGAAACTTATGGTGTAAAAGTTGATCAAGCTATTCATAAAGAAGTTTTAGAAAGAAATAGTCAATTTAAATCTGCTCCATATAGTGGTTTTATAAACCCTGTTTTAGTGACTGAAACTAATGATGCTGGCGAAATTACCAATATTGTGGTAACCCAACCTGAGAGCTTTACAGGTCAGATGTTAGAGTATGCTAAAAACTATACTACTCTGCCAGACGAAAATTAAAATATCCATTACTTATTTTATTTTCAGCGGTTTGTTGTTTGGCAAACCGCTGAAAATATAATCCTCTAAAATGTATTAATGACAGGTGTTATTATAAAATCAACCGGAAGCTGGTACGTGGTTCGAACAGAAAATCACAAGGAATACCAGTGCCGAATTAGAGGGAAATTTCGTATCAAAGGTATCAAAAGCACCAACCCATTAACTGTTGGTGACCATGTTGATTTTGAATTAGAAGAAAATAGTACTAACGGAATAATTACTGACATTCACAACCGAAAAAACTATATCGTTCGAAAATCGGTGAACCTTTCAAAACAAACCCACATCATTGCAGCTAATATTGATAGTGCTTTTTTATTAGTTACCTTAGATCATCCACCAACTTATACTCCATTTATCGATCGTTTTTTAGCTACTGCGGAGGCTTATCATATTGAAGTAATTTTACTGTTTAACAAAATAGACAAGCATGACGAAAATCTTGCGAAACAAAAAGAAGAATTACTCAAAACATACCGAAATATTGGATATACTTGTCTGGAAATTTCTGCTACAGAAAACATAAATATTGATGCTGTTAAAGAATTAATGCTTGGAAAAGTTAGCATGTTCTCTGGGCATTCTGGTGTCGGAAAATCAACTTTAATAAACGCCATCGATCCTAATTTAAATCTTAAAACAGCCGAAATCTCTACCCAACACAAGCAAGGGCAACATACCACCACTTTTGCCGAAATGTTTGCTTTACCCACAGAGCCCGAAAGTTATATTATTGATACACCAGGAATAAAAGGATTTGGCGTTGTCGATTTTGAACAACAAGAAATAGGCGATTATTTTCCCGAATTTTTCGCTCTAAAAAAGGATTGTAAATTTAACAATTGCTTACACGTGAATGAACCAAACTGTGCTGTAAAAAATGCCTTGAAAAATGGCAAAATTGCAGCTTCACGATATAAAAGCTATCTTCAGTTACTCGCTGGAGAAGACGAAAATTACCGTATTGACATTTATGAGTAAAGAATTAAAAGTTATTTCTAACTTAATCATATTTCTATAAACATTTATCAATTTTTATTTGGACTATTTCTAAATAAATATACTGAAAAGAGTTTGATTTTTAACCCCTTAATTATTAGCGAAATAAACCTTATTTATTGCAGGCCTAATTCTTAAAGAAATGTTAAAAATTAATACCATTTTTAAATGAATTTATTAACTTGGTAATCCTCCCCATTAACTATTATATTGATTTGCTCCTTTGTTGAGGAGTGATTGCGAAGCTTATTTTAACTTCGCTTTATTAAAAATAGGATCGGAAACAGTATTTTGAAAAATAAAAAAAAACAATTATGAAAGCAGTTATTCAAAGAGTAACAAATGCCACTGTTACTGTTGACACAAAAGTCATTAGTCAAATCAAAAACGGACTTCTAATTTTTCTCGGAATTACAGATGATGATGAACAGGAAGATATTTTATGGCTCACAAAAAAAATTGCAAACCTTAGAATATTCAATGATGAAAATGAGGTGATGAATCTTTCACTTTTAGAAACCCAAGGAGAAGCTATTATAGTTAGTCAATTTACTTTAATGGCAAGCACAAAAAAAGGAAACCGACCTTCTTATATAAAAGCAGCAAAACCTGAAATTGCAATTCCCATTTATGAAAAATTTGTACAGGAATTCGAAAAAGAAATTGATAAAAAAGTAGGCACAGGAATATTTGGTGCTGACATGAAAATTGAACTTTTGAATGATGGTCCGGTAACCATAATTATTGATACGAAAAATAAATACTAAAGAATTTAATTTTTCGTTTTAACAGATACAACTTATTTGCATGAAAAAAACTATTCTAACCTTTTCCTTCTCCCTTTTTATTTTATTTCCAATTTTTTCTCAAAACATCGATTATAGCGTTCTATCTATTCCTGATAGTTTAACTGCAAACGCCAACGCTGTTGTTCAACTTGAAAACACCTCAATTGAAATTATATCTTCTTCTAAAATGGTTATACAGAAAAATGCTGTAATTACTGTTCTTAACAAACTTGGTAACGCAGATGGATATATTACGCTGTATTATGACAAGGATATAAAGATAAAAGACTTTGGAGCAAAAGTTTATGATGCTTTTGGTAGGGAAATTAAAAAAATAAAGGATAATGATTTAACAGATATTTCAGCTGCAGATGGTTTTTCGTTATACAGAGATGATCGAATAAAATATTATCGTCATGTTCCTGTTTCTTACCCTTATACTATTGTATATCATTATGAAATAACAACACCTAATACGGCATCCATACCAAAATGGCTTCCAATTCATTATTATTCGGCAAGTACTATAAGAAGCAATTATACCTTGAAGTATCCTTCGGATATTAGCATTAATTTTAAAGAAAAAAACTTAGATACTTATGTAGTAAAAAATGAATCTAGCGACAATAAGTTTTCATATACTCTTTCAAACGCACCGGCAATTCGATTTGATTCATTCAGTCCATATTTTTTAGAGTTGGGCCCTCAAGTTCTATTTGCAGCTAATAAATTTCATTTATCAGGCGTTGATGGTCAAGCCGATAACTGGAATGAATTTGGCAAATGGATGTATCAAGAGCTTTTAGCCAATCGAGATCAATTACCGGAACATACTGTTCAAGAAATCAAAACTTTAGTGAAAGACACATATGACACCGAAGAAAAAGCTCGTTTGATATATAACTACATGCAAAACAAAACACGTTATGTCAGCATTCAAATTGGTATCGGTGGCTGGAAACCCATGACTGCTTTAGAAGTAGATGAATTGGGTTATGGCGATTGTAAAGCTTTAACAAATTACACCCATTCACTTTTAAAGGCTGGAGGCGTAAACTCCATGTACACCGTAATTTATGCCGATGAGAAAAAAGATATTGACAGTGAATTGGCATCTATTCAAGGAAATCATGCCATTTTAATGGTACCTACTACAAAAGATACTATATGGTTAGAATGTACAAGTCAAAAAGTTCCTTTTGGTCATTTAGGAAAATTCACCGATGATCGTGATGCCATGGTTGTAACTCCTGAAGGGGGAAAAATTATTCATACGAAATCCTATTCCAACAAGGAGAATAAACAAGTTATTTCTGCCGAATATTTCTTAGATGAAAATGGAAATTTGTCTGCTTCAGCTAATATAGAAAGTACAGGAACCCAATATGACAATCACTATTATATTGCCGATTTAAATCCTAAAGATAAAGACATTTATTACAAAAAATTTTTTGATGGAATTAACAATATAAAAATTAATAAAATTACACATTTGAACAACGATCGTAAAATTTCTTTTACGGAGAAAATAACCTTTTCTGCCGATAATTATGCTGTTCAAAGTGGTGAAAGAATGCTGGTTCGATTAAATGCTTTTAACTTATACCAAGATACCCCAAAAAGAATACAAAACAGAAAACTACCATTTGAGATAAAAGCTGGCTTTTTAGATAAAGATAGTGTAATTATAAATCTGCCAAAAAGTTTCACTATCGAGGCTTTAGCTAGCAATAAGAACATCGACACCAAATTTGGAACCTATAAAATAGCCATTGAAAAAATAAACGACCATCAATTAAAGTACCAAAGAATACTTTTGATTAAGCAAGGGCTATACACTGTTGATGATTATGAGGAATACAGAAAATTTCGAAAAAAAATAAATCAAAATGACAACGCAAAAATTGTATTAATCAAAAACCAAAACCATGAAAATTAAGATTGCTCTGTTATTTGTACTAGTTTTATTTGCCACAGAAAGAATAAATGCGCAAGATATTAAATTTGGAAAAGTTTCAAAAGAAGAAATCGAAGAAAAGTCTTATGCAGAAGACCCTTCTGCAAACGCCGTAGTTCTATACAAAAAAAGACGCACCTATTATGACTATAGTTCGCAAATGGGTTGGACTTTGAAAACAGAAGTACATGAAAGATTAAAATTATACAATAAGGATGGTTTTGAACACGCAACAAAAAAAATACGGATTTTTACCAGTGGAGGAAGAGATGAATCTTTAGATATCAAAGCTTATACCTACAATCTTGAAAACGGTAAAGTGGAAAAAACAAAACTAGGAAAAGAAGGTAGTTTCACAGAGCAAATTAATGAAAACTGGTTAAGTAAAAACTTTACCATGCCCGACTTAAAAGAAGGGAGTATTATTGAATGGGAATACGATATTTCTTCACCATATTACTCTAATATTGAAGATATTATTTGTCAATATGATATTCCAATAAAATATTTGGAAGCTAGTGTTCAAATACCCGAATACTTTGAGTTTAAATATATTCCGAGTAGATACTATCCTATTCAAGTTGTGGAATCAAAAACCCAAAAACAATATTCAACTACTTCAAAATCCAGAAATGCTCCTAGTTTTTCTTCTGCTGGTAATACAGTTATAGATTATAACAATGTGCGAATTACTGAAAATATTTACAAAGCAACAGCAGCAAATATTCCTGCTTTAAAAGATGAACCTTATGTAAATAGTTTAGAAAATTATGTTGCAAAAATTGATTTCGAAATTTCTGCATACCGTCCAAAAAATGGAATACCAAAATTTTATAATCAAACTTGGGAAGATGTAACCAAGACAATTTATGATAGTCAAAATTTTGGAGGGCAATTAGATAAAAGCAACTATTTTGAAGATGACCTTGCTACAATTTTAACTGGATTAACAGGACAAAATGAAAAAATGCTGGCGATTTTTGAATTTGTAAAAAAGAAAATGAACTGGAACGAAAATTATGGAAAATACACTTCAGATGATGGCGTTAGAAAAGCATATAAAGAAGGAGTAGGAAACGTTGCTGAAATAAATTTAATTTTAGTTGCCATGTTAAGAAAAGCAGGAATAAAGGCTAATCCAATATTGGTAAGTACGCGTCGTCATGGTATTGCCTTGTTTCCGACTAGTGAAGGTTTTAATTATGTCATTGCTGGGGTTGAAAACGAGTCTGACGTAACCTTGTTGGATGCTACTGAAAAATATAGTTTACCCGATGTTCTTCCGCTTCGCGATTTGAATTGGGAAGGTCGATTAATTCGAGAACATGGTTCATCAACTACTATAGCATTATATCCGAATAAATATAATACAAAAATTATAAATATTCAAGGGCAAATTGATGAAGAGGGAAGTGTCTCGGGTATTATGAGAACTAATTACTCTAAATTAAATGCATTAGAATATCGTAAAAATTATAATAATTTATCAGAAGTTGATCTAATTTCTAAGTTAGAAGTTGCCAACGGCAACATTGAAATCGAAAAAATAAGAGTTGATAATAAAGAAGATATCTATGAGCCAATAGCCGAATTGTTAAAATTTTCTATAGAAAATCAAGCCGATATCATTAGTGATAAAATGTATATTTCATCTTTATTATTTTTGACCCTTCGTGATAACCCATTTAAACAAGAAGAACGCTTATATCCAATTGATTACGGATCACCTTGGAACAATGAAATTCATATTTTACTTAAACTACCTGATGGCTATACCGTAGAATCAAAACCGGAAAATTCTAGTTTCGCACTTCCAGGAAATATTGGAGTTTTTACTTTAGAATCTGAATTATTAGGTAATCAAATAAAAATTGATGCGAGCACCAAAATGAATACGGCGATTTTGGCACCAACACAATATGCCGATTTAAAAAATTTATACAAACTAGCTATCGAGAAGCAATTAGAGAAAATTGTTTTAGTGCGAGCTAAATCTTAAAAAAAAGTGGTTGTTTGAAAAACTAATTCAGACAACCACATTAATTTCAACCAAAAAATTAATATTTTTTTTAACAATCACAGTTCGTATCACAACCGCCTTTTTTTGAATTAGATTTAAAGAAAAACTTCCGAATCAAAAAAAAGATGGCTAAACCTAGTGCTATGTAAACTAAAATTTGTTGCATAAAGTTTTTAATCCGCTTTAAGCGAAAAAATTATAAGTTAAAAAAGCTGTAATATATGCTAATACGCCCATACTTACCAATTGAATTATCGGCCACTTCCAAGTATTTGTCTCGCGTTTGACAATTGCCAGAGTACTCATACACTGTAGGGCGAAAGCATAAAAAACCAATAGAGACATACCTACCGGAAGATTAAACAATTTCTCTCCTGTTTCCGGATTTATTTCAGCAGCCATACGTTGTTTTATAGTCGTATTATTTTCATCATCATTACCAACACTATAAATAGTTGCCAAAGTTCCAACGAAAACTTCTCGTGCAGCAAACGAAGAAACCAATGCTATTCCAATTTTCCAATCATATCCTAATGGTCTAATTATAGGCTCAATACCCTTTCCCATAACACCAATATATGAATTCTCTAATTTATAGGATTGTAATTTTTGTTGATACTCAGTAGATTCTAAATTAGAATTTTCGGCTAAATTTTTAAAGCTTTCTTCAGAATTTTTAAACGCCGCTGGCCCATTAGAAGCTAAAAACCAGAGAATAATCGAAATAGCTAAAATGATTTTCCCGGCTCCAAATACAAATGCTTTTGTTTTTTCAATTACCGTATAAAAAACATTTTTCAATGATGGTAATTTATAATTAGGCATTTCGATTACAAAGAAACTTTTGCTTTGTACTTTTAAAACTTTATGCAACACATATCCGGCAACCAATGCCGCTGCAAATCCTAAAATATACAATGCCAATAAAGTCAAACCTTGCAATCCGAAAATACCAAAAACTCTTTTTTGCGGAATTACTAAGGCAATTATGATGGCATAAACTGGTAATCTTGCAGAACAAGTCGTAAACGGAGTTACCAAAATTGTAATCAACCGTTCTTTCCATCCACTTATATTTCTAGCTGCCATAATTGCAGGAATTGCACAAGCTGTACCAGAAATTAATGGCACAACACTTTTACCACTCATACCGTATCGACGCATTATTTTATCCATTAAAAAAACCACTCGACTCATATAACCGGTTTCTTCCAAAACAGAAACAAACAAGAAAAGCATGGCGATTTGAGGTATAAATATTACGATTCCGCCAATTCCAGGAATAATTCCTTCGGCAATTAAATTAGTAAACATTCCAGTTGGTAATGACTCTTTTGCCATTTGACTTAACATAGCAAAAAACTCATCGATTAAATCCATCGGAACACTCGTCCAATTAAAAATAGATTGAAAAATAACTACCAAAATAAGGGCAAAAATTACGTAGCCAAATATTTTATGTGTTAATATTTTATCTAACTTTCTACGAAGATCTTTCGCTTGGGTAACGTCTACCGTATAGGTTTTTTTAATGATATCATTAATTTGCTTGTACCTGAAAATGGTTTCTTTGTGTTGGTACTTTTTAATTTTATCAGAATCTTCTCTAAAATTTTGAATTAAAGTAACCCGCTCTGGACTCAAATTTGAAAGTCCATCGATTTGGGTAATCAACAACCATGACTTATATAAGGGGAAATCTGGAAAACTATTTTTAATACTTTGAAAATAATCGGCATCAATACGATTCGCAATTGTTGCAAGAGGTTCAATATTGAGTTGCTCGTAATTTGCAATCTCAGCTTTTAACTGATCGATACCTAAATTCTTTCTTGAACTTACCAAAACCACACGAGTATTCAACTCTTTTTCTAAAAGAAATAAGTCTATAGTAATACCTTTTCGCTGCATTTGATCTGCCATATTCAAAGCTAAAATCACAGGAATTTGCAAATCTTTTATTTGAGAAAACAACAATAAATTACGCTTGATATTTTCGATATCTGCAACTACTACAATGACATCCGGATAATCTTGATGATTAGTATCTAAAAGTGTTTGAATTACAATATTTTCATCTAAAGTAGTCGGGTTTATACTGTAAGTTCCAGGTAAATCGACTATTGAGGCATCTACTCCTTTAGAAAGGTGTGCAATTCCAACTTTTTTTTCAACAGTAATTCCTGGGTAATTTCCTACTTTTTGATTTAAACCAGTAAGTTGATTAAACAACGAAGTTTTACCGGTATTCGGATTACCAACTAAAGCTACTTTTATGGCTTTATTCTCTGGCATTTATTCTATTTTTTGGTAATCAATATTTGGCTGGCGGTTTCTTTTCTAATGGCAAGATGACTTCCGTTTACACGGATATACAACGGATCATGCAACGGTGCAATTTGTAATAATTCAACTTCTTCTCCCGGTAAACAACCCATCTCCAACAAGGATAATGGAATACATTCTAAGGCAATATCTTGAATGACCCCTAACTCTCCTACCCGTAAACTTGCAATTGTAGTTTCCAATTTTTATTTAGATTGATTAAAAATACTGATGCGAAAATACATAAAATTAATCTGCTAAAGATGACAATTATCACTTATTGAGGAAATTTATTTGGATATAATTAGATTTATTCCAATTAAAAGAATTCTTACCAAAAACAGTACTTTTGTCTATATAAATTCATAGTAGATGAAGAGTTTAAATAAATTTATACCAACTTAATTCAAACCCCAACAGAAAGGTAAAAACTCAAGACCACAGTCGTGCTTACTAGCTTATTTTTCATTTTTCAAAATTTCAATATCTTTTATGATTCTTTCCATTTCATTCTTGTCGGTTCCATCATAAAAGCCTCTTATTTGCTTCTTTTTATCTACCAAAATAAATTGCTCGGTGTGAATAAAATCTTGGTCTCCACCATCTCCTTCATCTAAAACAGCAAAATAGGATTTTCTAGCCAAATCGTAAATATGCTTTTTATCTCCTGTAGTTATATCCCATTTTTTATCAATTGCACCATTTTTAATCGCATAAGCTTTCAAAACAGAAACGCTGTCGATAATCGGCGTGACAGAATGGGATAAAAATTTAACCTCATCATCATTTATGAAATGCGCTTGCAAATCGCCCATATTTATGGCCATAACCGGACAAATAGTTTGACAACGTGTAAAAAAGAAATCGGCAACATAAATCTTATTTTCAAAATTCTCTTGCGTAATAACTTCTCCGTTTTGATTGATCAAACTAAAGTCTGCAACCCTGTGATCTCGAGAGATATGCTTAACAGCATCATCAACCAATCTCGGATTTACATCAACCGGGTTATAAACTGGTAAGGTGGTCTTTGGCTTCACCAAAAAGTACAAAATCGGTACAAAAATCAAGGTGAAAAAAAATAAAAAAATTATAGTTGATTTAGATTTCTTAAAAAAATCGATTAAATACATTATTTGTATATTTGAAAACTTTAAAAATTGCTTTTATCAAACAAATTTACTTTTTATGAGGAATATTTTGCTCCTTATTTTTATTTTATTTTTAAATTTTTCATTTGGTCAAATGAAAGAAGAGTTTTCATTGGATTATTTGCAAAAGATTGTAACGTTTGAGCAAAGAAATGCAGCTAGTAAAATAAAATTCAAAGCAAATCCAAATACTATTAATTATGATTTAAAATACCATCGTTTAGAATTTAGTGTAAATCCAGAAGTTGCATTTATTGAAGGAAAAATTACTAGTTACTTCACGGCTAATGATGACTTGAACAGCATCGTTTTTGATTTAGCCAAAAACATGTCCGTTTCAAAAGTTACCCAACGAGGTGTAGCATTAAACTTTACACAAAACTCTTATGATGAGCTGCTTATAGATCTACCTGCTATTCAAAATAAGGGCACTCTAGATTCCTTAACGGTTACCTATGATGGTGATCCGGTAAGCTCAGGTTTTGGTTCTTTTGAGGTAAATACCCACAATAATATTCCGGTACTTTGGACTCTTTCTGAACCTTATGGCGCCAAAGGCTGGTGGCCATGCAAGCAAGATTTAAACGATAAAATTGATTCAATTGACGTTTTTGTAAATCATCCAAAACTATATAAAACAGCTTCCAATGGTTTATTAATTTCCGAAAAATCAGATAATAATGGAGTGAATATTATAACACATTGGAAACATAGATATCCTATTCCTGCTTATTTAATTGCTATTGCAGTAACCAATTATTCCGTTTATACAGATTATGTTGCAAGTGGTAATTTTGACGTTGTCAATTATGTCTATCCGGAACACGAAAATATTGCAAAAGCAGCTACGTCAATTACACCAAAAATAATGGACCTGTACGGTACCCTCTTTGAACCATATCCTTTCGCAAAAGAAAAATATGGGCACGCCGAATTTGGATGGGGCGGCGGTATGGAACACACCACTATGACTTTTATGGGCGGATGGAATCGAAGTTTAATTGCCCATGAATTAGCACATCAATGGTTTGGTAACAAAATTACTTGTGGCAGTTGGCAAGACATTTGGCTAAATGAAGGATTTGCAACTTATTTAGATGGATTAGTTGTAGAGAATTTTGATGGTGAAAGCACCTTTCGTTCTTGGCGAAACAGTTTGGTAAATAGCATAACCTCGCAAACAAATGGGGCAACTTATGTAACCGACACTACATCCGTAAATCGAATTTTTGACAGTAGATTGACTTATCGCAAAGGGGCAATGATTTTACACATGCTTCGCTATAAATTAGGCGATGAAGACTTTTTTCAAGGTATGAAAAATTATTTGGCTGATAAAAATTTAGCTTATAAGTATGCTAAATCCAATGATTTAAAAGAACATTTACAAGCCGCTAGCGGAAAAGATCTCGATGAGTTTTTTAACGATTGGTTATTTGGGGAAGGGTATCCAAGTTACGATGTTTCTTGGCATCAAAACTCAAGCTCTAAAGTAGTAAGTTTCACGGTTAACCAAACGCAATCCAACGAATCCGTGTCGTTTTTTGAAATGCCTTTGCCAGTTAGACTTAATGGGCCCAATGGTCAATCAGAAATTGTGCGTTTAGAAGTTTCTGAAAATGAACAAACCTTCAACACTTCTATTCCTTTTAATATTATTTCAATTGATATTGATCCGGAAGTTCAACTCATTACCAAAAATAACTCTGCAATCTTAGGTGTAGATTTAGCGTACCTTCAAAACGAAATCTCTATTTATCCAAACCCCGTAATAAGTACGTTAAACATACAAAATAACAGCAATGCCATTATAAATTCAATCAGTATTTATAATGTACTTGGTGAAATTGTTTTACAAATTGAAAATCCGAGTTCAAAACTTTCACTTAACAATCTTAATTTTGGTGTCCATTTGGTAAAAATCAACACCGATAAAGGTTCAATTCACAAAACTATCCTTAAGAAATAAGCCTTTAACATTGTTTTAATTCAATCACATTTCCTATTATTCATCATAAAGCGTACATTTGTGCGATTTTAAAAAATTTAGAAAAAATTAATGGAAACATATATAAAAATTGCACAGTTCTTATTGAGTTTATCTTTACTTATTGTGTTGCATGAACTGGGGCATTTCATTCCAGCTAAAATATTTAAAACAAGAGTAGAAAAATTCTATCTCTTTTTTGATTACAAATTCTCCTTATTTAAAAAGAAAATTGGCGATACGGTTTATGGTATTGGTTGGATTCCTCTTGGCGGGTATGTAAAAATATCAGGAATGATCGATGAAAGCATGGATAAGGAACAAATGGCGCAACCACCGCAACCATGGGAGTTTCGTTCCAAACCAGCATGGCAAAGATTAATTATTATGCTTGGTGGTGTTACCGTAAATTTCTTGTTAGGTATCTTTATCTATATCATGATGTTTAATGTTTATGGCGAAAGTTATGTGAGTTCGGATGATGTAAAAAAAGGTTTTGCTGTTGCGGAACAATTTCAAGAATATGGCTTTCAAGATGGTGACCAAATATTAAAAATAGACAACGAAGTACCTCTTAATGTTTTAGATGTTAATAAGCATCTTTTTTTGAGAGATGTAAAAACTATTGAAGTAAAACATGCAAATGAGACCATTGAAAAAATAGAAATTCCCGAAGATGCCGGTTTGACCATGTGGCAATCTGGTGTGATGAAACCTTTTGAGCCAAGAATTCCTAACGTTTTAGATAGTATTTCCGGTGGTTCAGAAGCTGAAAAAGCCGGACTTAAAAAAGGAGATAAAATACTTAAGATTAATGGAGTAACTTCTCCTTATTGGAATGATTTTACTCGAGCTGTCCAAAAAAACACAAAACGAGATACCATGACTTTTGAAATTGAAAGAAATGGTGCTTTACAAACGATTGCGATTGCACCCGACGAAGATAACGTCATTGGTGTATATCCTAAAATTCCCGAAGAAAATTTTCTTACTATTAACCATAAAAATTATTCTTTTGGTGAAAGTATTGGCAAAGGTTGGTCAAAAGCCTACTGGACCTTAAAAGATTATATGGCACAATTTAAATATGTGTTTACCAAAAAAGGAGCCTCTAGCTTAGGCGGTTTTATTACGATTGGAAGTATTTTTCCTTCTACATGGGATTGGCAATCTTTTTGGAGCATTACAGCTTTATTATCCATCATGTTAGGTTTTATGAATTTATTACCAATTCCGGCATTGGATGGTGGGCACGTAGTTTTCACTCTATATGAAATTATTACTGGAAGAAAACCAAGTGATAAATTCTTGGAATATGCCCAAATCACAGGTTTTATAATCCTTATTGCCTTGCTTTTATTGGCTAACGGTAACGATATTTACAAATGGTTAACCGGGAAATTTTAAAAAATAATTTCAAAATAAAAAATTTAATACCCATATAAATGAAACAAGTAGCACTTCTATGTTTTGCCCTAATTCTATTTTCTTGTCAAGATGATGATTCTAATAAGGATTACGACAAACAAAATGAAACTGAAATTTTGGACTATATCAATACAAATAATTTAACCGCTCAAAAAACCGCTTCAGGATTGTATTATATCATTGATAATCCCGGACAAGGAGCACAACCAAGCATCAATTCAACAGTGCGAGTAAGTTATAAAGGTTATTTTACAGGTGGTGATATTTTTGATCAAAGCGATGCGTCTGGAATTAGTTTTGGACTACAACAAGTTATTCAAGGTTGGACAGAAGGAATCCAGCTTTTTAAAGAAGGTGGCAGTGGTAAATTGTTAATTCCTTCCCGTTTAGGTTATGGTCCAAATGATAATCGATCCATTCCGGGAGGCTCTGTATTGATTTTTGATATCACACTTTTAGAGGTTCAATAAGTCTACTTACTAGTTATTATATAGATAAAATTGTAAGCAACTGTTTTTATTCTCGACTGAACAATAAACATGGTCGTAATGAAAAAATTAATGTTGTTGGCCTCTTTGGCTATGGTAATATGGAGTTGTGATAATACAAACAACGATTTTACAGATAAACAGTCTATAGAAGAAGACTTTCGTTGGATTGTTGACTCCAGCAACATAAATGGGTCATTCAATCCATTTGAGACCGTTAAAAATCCTTCACTTTCAAGAGCAAAAGATATCGATTTTATAGATGACAACGAACTCGTTGCCATGATCAAAATTAATGATATTATTAAAGTCTTTCCCTATAACTTTATAAGTCGGTATGAATCGATTAACGATTTTATTGATGATGTAAATTTTGCGATGACTTACTGCCCACAAACAAAAAGTGGTTTGGTTTGGGACAGAAATTATAAGGCTGAAAACTTCACCATTAAAGCATCTGGCTATTTGTATAAAGATAACCTTGTCGCTATAGATGAGCAATCGAATACTTATTGGTCTCAAATGTTGGCAACCTCAATTAAAGGAAAATACGCGGGAGAGGTAAATACTACTCATAATTTTATTGAAACTACTTGGAAAACTATTAAAGATAATTTTGGAGATGCGTTGGTTTTCACAGAACAAAGTAATTCAAAAAACGCAAATAACAAGTCTCAAAACAAATCTGACACATTTGAAAAAGGAGAAAAAGTCTTCGGTTTTATCGATTTCAAGCGCAATGACGAAAACCATGTACATGTTTTTTCGTATGATTCCTTTGAAAACGGTAATCAAATTTTTGCTAAGAGTGTTTCTGGTAAAAATATAATCACAATTGGCAATAAAGAGTTACACTATATCACCTCTTTTTACAATGATGAAAATGCCAATTTTACACCTATTAACAATCGTTTTCCAATTGTAATGTCTGACAGCAAAGGTAATGAATGGGATGTATTTGGTACAGCAAAGGCAGGCCCGAGACAAGGAGAAACTCTAAAATCTCCAGTTAATTTTGCGGCTTTGTGGTGGGCATGGGAATCTTTTTATGCCAACATTGTTTTAAATCCATAAAAAAAGCTCCAATCAAAAAATGATTGGAGCTTTTAGTTTTTTATAAATCTTATTTAATCGACCAAAATAATAATTTTATTATCGTTAAACTCAACAGTACCACTGTTGATTTCTAAAACTGTACTATTATCTTGCCCTTTGGTAAATTTATTTTGATACTCTTCGTCAATGGTAAAGGTTCCTTTAAATTGAACTTTTCCTTTTTGTAAAAGCGATACAATTGCTGCGTGATTTTGCAACATTTGAAAGTCACCATTAACTCCTGGTACCGACACAACGTCAACTTCACCTTGAAAAATATTAGCTTCTGGGGTTACAATTTCTAAAAACATAATTTCTTCTTTGTTTTAGTTTTTACTTTTGATTTGTGTATAAATTCACGACTACAAACAAAAGATACAAACCCTTATTAAACTTCCGCTAACATTTTCTCACCAGCTTCAATAGCTTCTTCAATACTACCTCTCAAGTTAAATGCTGCCTCAGGATATTTATCTAATTCACCATCTAAAATCATGTTAAATCCTTTAATGGTTTCTTTGATATCCACTAAAACACCAGGAATACCTGTAAATTGTTCTGCAACATGAAAAGGTTGTGATAAGAAACGTTGTACACGACGAGCTCTATGAACAACTAATTTATCTTCTTCACTCAACTCTTCCATACCTAAAATAGCAATAATATCTTGTAGTTCTTTATATTTTTGAAGCGTTTCTTTTACTCTTTGAGCAGTGTTATAATGCTCATCTCCTAAAACATCCCTACTTAAAATTCTTGAGGTAGAATCTAAAGGATCTACCGCAGGATAAATACCTAATTCCGCAATTTTACGAGAAAGTACTGTCGTTGCATCCAAATGGGCAAATGTTGTTGCCGGAGCTGGATCCGTTAAATCATCTGCAGGTACGTAAACAGCTTGCACTGATGTAATCGAACCATTTTTTGTTGATGTAATACGCTCTTGCATAGTACCCATCTCTGTTGCCAAAGTTGGTTGGTAACCTACCGCAGATGGCATACGACCTAATAAAGCCGAAACCTCTGAACCAGCTTGAGTAAATCTAAAAATATTATCGATAAAGAATAAAATATCTTTTCCTTTTCCTTCTCCTGCTCCATCTCTAAAATATTCCGCAATAGCTAAACCTGATAAAGCAACACGAGCACGAGCTCCTGGAGGCTCATTCATCTGGCCAAAAACGAAAGTTAATTTGGATTCTTTTAATTTAGACATATCTACTTTATCTAAATCCCATCCACCTTCTTCCATCGATTTATCGAATGCTTCACCGTATTTAATAATACCAGACTCTAACATCTCACGAAGTAAATCATTTCCTTCACGAGTACGCTCTCCTACACCTGCAAACACAGATAAACCACCATGACCTTTTGCGATATTGTTAATCAACTCTTGAATCAATACTGTTTTACCTACTCCTGCTCCACCAAACAAACCAATTTTACCACCTTTTGCATAAGGCTCGATCAAATCGATTACTTTAATACCGGTAAATAAAACTTCTGTCGCTGTAGATAAATCTTCAAATAAAGGTGATTCTCGGTGAATTGGTAATCCATTGTCACCATCTTTTGGTAAGGCTTTTAAACCGTCAATCGGGTCTCCAGTCACGTTAAATAATCTTCCGTAAATTTCTTTTCCAACTGGCACTTTAATAGGATTTCCGGTAGCTACTACCTCGTAACCTCTACTTAAACCATCTGTTGAATCCATCGCAATACAACGTACAACTTCTTCTCCAACGTGTTGTTGTACCTCAAGAACTAAGATGGAACCATCTTTTCTCTTAATTTCTAAGGAATCATAAATATTTGGAAGTTCACTTTCTGATGAAAAAGAAACATCAATAACCGGTCCGATAATTTGAGCTACTTTACCTGTGATTTTTGCCATTATTTTGTTTATTTTTATTTTCTCCAACCAACTCAAAGAACCTATGCTTCGAGAATACGGAGTGTTTTGATTTCGAGGTGCAAAGATACTTTTTTAAACATAATTTGAAAATAAAATTCTCATTTTTTTATGGAGAAACCTCACCACATTTCAAAACGCCTATAATTTGTATAATTATTTTATTTTCAAGCAAGAATAATTTTTTTTATTGTTACAATTGCAACATAAAAGAAGCATGTACTTTTGACATTTTTGGATCATTGATTTACGCTACGATGTCTTTTGGATTATCCTAATAATTTCTTTGAGAAGCCTTCTCTACTTAGATTGCCGTTTTCACGGGAGTGACAATCTTACCTGTCGGTAGACAGGTTTTAATGAAAAAACAAAGATTAAGCAATAAGATTCTTTTCTGTTAAAAAATAATATATGTAAATCTATGCTAGTTCTATTAGAGATCTTTTTATTTTCTATTTCTAGGAAAAACATCCGTGAAAACGAAAAAAAGCGCCCTCCAAGGAAAGCGCTTTATATAAAAATACCTGAAATTACTATTGTAATGCAGGATTATAATTAGTTGGGTAATCTCCTATATTATTTAATTCATCGGCTACTTCAAAATTAGAACCGTATGTTGCATCAATCGATTTTAAAAACTCATTCGCCAAAAGCGCATAACCACGAGCTGTTGGATGAACACCATCTAAAGAAAAAGCACCACCGGTTACCAAACTAGATGTCAAAATATAATTACCGCTTGCTACACCTCCATTGGCGATTTTTTGCATTAAAGAATTAGCATCAACAAAAGCTAAACCTGCTGCGCTAGCCTCATTTTTTATGATGGCATTAAAAGCATCGGTAGCAATTTTTACTTCCATTTGCTCGCTTGGTATTAAAACCCATTTATCATCTAAAGGATAAGTAACGCCATTTACAGAAAGTTGTCCGGCCAATTCAGCAGGAACTCCAGCAGTTACTAATTGGGTATAATATGGAACATTTACTGTTGCTATAACAGTAGAAAGTGGCAAAACAAATAAATCTTCAGCTGTTGCTTGTCTCGATTGCCCAAATTGATTAGCCAATAAATCCGCAGTCATCTCGTCTAAACCTCCTGCTTGCAAAACCTGTGAAAGTGGCTCGGCAATATTAGGAATAGACTCATCTTGAATCACTAAAGGACTTGCCGCTGTTTCGGAAAAAACAATAGAACGTTCCGGAAAGCCTAAATAAGCATAAGCCAAATTTAATTGACTAAATGTTGCATTTAATGTAGGTATTTGGGGTCCGAAATCTGGATTTGTTGGATCTAAAGGATTGTAAGGCACTGTTGTGAAATGTGGAATTGTAGTAATATCAGGAATATTTGCGACAACCCCTTTAGCTCCTGCTCCATCTGAAGTTAATGTTGAAATTAAAGTAGAATATGCTAAGTTGAATAAATTTACTTCTGTTATTGGATTTGTACCATCTCCTCCTGTTGTTGCATAACCAAGAACATCATTATTGCCAATCCATAAACTAAAAAAAGTTGGGTTCATTGCCATCGCATCTGCTAAAACACTTGTACTCCCACTTGAAGCCATTCTAACAAAATACGGATTTGCCTGACTTGGCAAACCAGCAATATTACCATATCCCGGTGCAATTAAATGATAACTTTTCGCACCAGGAACTCCCATATTATTGAACGGACCAGCAATAATATTAGAGACTTCTGTTGTCGGTGTACCCGATAGAACAGCCGGACCTGAACCGTTAAAGAATAATCTTGCGTTTGCTATTTGATTTCCATTTAGTAATAAACCACCAATATTGTCATTCGTCATTGGTTGTGTAAAAGGCCCGCCTCCTACTAATGCCATTTTATTAGCTAAAATATTTGACATTGAATTGACTTGTGCTGCTTGAAAAAGCGCTCCATCGGTATAGCCAGCGGTTAAAGAATTCCCTAAAGAAACATACGTAGAGAAATCAGCCGAACCCGCACTGAGCTCCACTTTTTTGTCCATCATTGAATCATCGTCGTCATCACACGCTGCAAAACCTATCAAGATAAAGAACAGCCATATATATTTTAATTTCATAATTTCTTTGTTTTTTAGTTTCATAATAGATTTTACAAGTTGTTGATTGTCCATGAAATATAATATTGTGATCCGATATATCCTGTACCAAAAGCCGTAAAGTATTCATCTCCAAGAACATTAGATGCTCCTAATTTGAAATTAGACTTCCATTTCGGCAAGGTATAATTTACCTGTGCATCAAGCGTATGATAAGAAGGAATATTTCCGTTTCCAAATGTAGCTGTCCATAAATAAGAATCACTCCATCTCCATGCCACATTAAATCCTAAGTTTTCATATACATTAGAATTACCAAAAGAAGCTTTTACCTTATGCTTTGGTGTATTAAAATTAGTCAAGAAATCAGGATCATCATCTTGGTTAAAATCTTGCTCGGTAAATGTATAATTTGCCTCTAAATCATAATTGCCAAAAACTCTAGTAGAAAGACCAATAGAAGCCCCATACGAATTAACATCTGCTTTGGTATTTGTATATGTTTGATACACTTTATAATCTTTATTTTGAAGTGCTAACAAAGACAATGCATTATCACCAACAGTACCGTAAAGCGGAACAATTACGTTTGCATTAGATAAAAAATCGTTATATATGTTATAGTAAGTGCTGAAATCAACAATTAAGTTATCAAACTTACCTCTATACCCAATTTCAAAAGAAGTTACTTGTTCTGGTTTAACCAAATCAATGTTTGCCTTTTGAAAAGTTCCATTTTGTACAGAGTTCGCGGAAAATGAATTTTCATAAGCAGCTCTACCCACAATTTCAACAGTTGCCGGAACACCTAAGTTTTGACCACTTTGAGTTACATCAAAAGTTCTTACATCACGATCTAAATTATCTTCGGCTGCTCCAACTAATACGGCCTTACTGGCATCTAACCCTATCCACAGGTCTTGGGTTGTCGGATTTCTAAATCCGGTTTGAAAAGAACCTCTTATATTGTGATTTTCTCTTTGCCCTGCGGTATAACCAACAGATAATCTTGGTGAAAAGAAACCATCAAACAATTCTGATTTATCATAACGTAATGAAGCTGTTAGCTTTAATCTGTCATGCTCTAAGAATTTTTTTTGTACTTGGGTATAAAAACCAATTTCAGAATAATTAATCGGTCCATCAGCATCGGTGTAAATAGATCCGAAGGAATTTAATTTATACGTTCTAAACGAACCTCCAACCTGAATTTCAGCCCAATCAATTACATGCCCTAAATTGTAATTGGCATCGGCATGATAAATTTTCGATTCATCCTGAAATTTTGAACCAGTTGTCAAATCAGGATCTGTGGTTACTTGATTGAAATTTTGCTTAAATTCTTCTGATCCTGGTACTGGCATGCCAGCATCTGCAACAGCTCGGGCTAAGTTATGAGACTCTTCTTCTGTAGCCCCACCAAGTGTTGCACCTGAAAATGTAGTGATATATTCCCCAAACCATTGTTCATTTGATTTCCATAGTTTATTCATATTAATGGCGGTAAAAACCATATCATAGGAATCTCCTGCATTATCAGAAGTGATATATCCACGAACAAAGAAATTATCATTTCTGATTTCTAGTTTATGTTGTTGTAATTGAAAATTCTTGATGTTATATCTGTTTGTTCCTTGATAAATCGTGTTTCCCGCACCATATTTACCTACATAGGCAATTTCGAAATCATTTTCCCAAGGCCGAAAATAAACACCCCAATCCACTTTTAAGCTTTCTGCATTATAATCTGTTAGATCTTTTTCATCATAACCAGTTCTGCTCACCGACACATTTGGAACAATTCCTAATCCACCAGAAGCCGCACGAATATTGGTTGAAACTTCGTCACCATATACGTTGATTCCATCGTAATCATAATCAGCTCTCGTTAATCCGTTTCCTGATTTATCGGTTCTGTTGTCAGCAAACCAATCGGTACCCTTTAAATACCCAATATTTACTTTTGCTGCGAATTTATCACTAAACTTATGTGCGATTCGAACACCTATATCGGTATACAGATTTGTTCCTGCAGCCTCTTGAGAGGTAAAACCAACTTTCCCGTATCCACTAATACCATGATAGTCAAATGGATTTTTACTTCTCATGAATAAAATTCCGTTAAAAGCATTCGCACCATATAATGCAGACGATGCTCCCGGAAGTAGTTCTACACTTAGAACATCTGTTTCTGTCATTCCTAATAAATTCCCTAAAGGAAAGTTTAAAGCTGGAGCGGCATTGTCCATTCCGTCTACCAATTGCATAAATCGCGTATTCGAAAATGTTGCAAAACCTCTTGTATTAATCGCCTTGAATGTCAAACTATTGGTATTAACATCAACACCTTTTAAGTTTTCTAAACCGTCATAAAAATCAGCCGACGCCGTGTTTTTTATTTGTTTTAAAGAATAGAGCTCAACAGTTACCGGTGATTCAAAAATTCTTTCTGGGGTTCTTGATGCCGAAATTACCACTTCATCTAAAGAGGTTGAATTTTCAACAATTTCAATCATTAAATTTTGATTATCTGCTGTTACTTTAATAATTTTTCTATCGTAACCTACAAAAGATGCTTCTATAGAAAATGGCAACTCTTCATTTAATTTTAAGGCGAAAGCTCCCTCAAAATCTGTTGAAGTTCCTGTTGATTTTCCAACAATTCTTATGTTTACTCCTGGCAAAGGTTCCTTTGAGTTGGAATCTATTACCGTACCCGACACCGATATCTGTGCTAGCATATTTGCCCCACAAAATAGAGCTAAAAAAGCGATTAAAATTTTCTTCATAATTTGTTTTTGAGTTTTAAAGATTCGGGAAAAATACAATTTTTTTGCAATTATCATATTTTTTTGAAGAAATATTCTCAAAAATATAAAAATATGAAGAGTTATTTATGGAATTAAAAGTTTACTTTATTTCAACTTTCTTTGAAGAAATATGGTTTCCGTTTTTAACTTTTAAAATATATAAACCACCGGAAACTTGGGAGAAATCAATAAATTCATTAAAATCTGAACTTTTATTGACTATTCTTTTTTCTTTAATCAATCTTCCTAAAAAATCAAATAAACTAATTTCTGTAACAGGATCAGCTTTAGAAAATGAAATTGTAAAAGCACCTTCAGAAGGGTTTGGGTATAACTTAAAATCTTTCAACGCATAATTTTCAACACCAACAACCGGCTTGAAGGCACATAAATTTATACTCCAATTATTAACGATTCCGATATCCTGAGCACCACTATCTACAACTTTTAATTTCCAAACACCAGAGCTATTTTCACCAAAAAAACCGTTTAGAGCCGCAAAAGGTTTTACTGTTCCGGTAATAACCGGACTAGTATTTTGGCAGACAAGCGCATCTCCCATATCATCAAAAGTTGCATTCAAATTAAAATTTTGAGGACCGTCACATTGGTTATCTACCAAAGTAATGACCGTACCCGATGGACTTTCTAAAGAAACTGTTAAATCTGAAATATAGGTATGCGAAATATTTAGAGAAACTGTAAGCGAGCTAATCACTTCACTTTTCGTAATATTTAAACTTGAAACAACTCCCGATAAATTATTATCAGGAATATTTTTTGGAATATCGGTTGCCACATAATCTGTACAAGCTTCAACATATTCTCCAATTGAAAAATATTGATTATTTACTGCATAGTAAAAGTTTCCGACTGCTTCTACCATTACTCTGCAGTTTGGCGCTTTTGAGTTAGGCACTATGATGCTTTGTGAACCATCATTTGGTGTATTCGATAACAAAATAACAGGAAAAGTTTTTCCACCATCAATAGATAAGAGAATATTTACATTACTTGTATTGATACTATTAGCATTGGTTCCGGCCACATCCCAAGTAATAGTTTCATTGGCGCCTTCGCTCCAAACCAAACCTGTTGTATTTTGCGAAGTTACTACAAATGGGCCTGCTGCTGCAGAAACATTTACAACCAAATCATCGGTTGCCATTTGTCCACCGCTCGCATTATTATCTCGAACGGTCAATCTAAAATTAAGTGCTCTGGCAACACTTGGTGTCATCTCCCATTTAGGTGTAATAGTTCCCAAAACAACATCGTTTAAATTTGGCAAAAAACGAGTACTACTACTTGTAGGATTAACTGACCGATATAGCGTTCCTATCACATCTGTCGATTTAGGAGGAACTGAATTCAATTGGTTATCCATTTGCTCCCAACAATAAGTCAAATTATCGCCATCAGCATCACTACCTTGTCCAATTAATTTATATGGTGTTGATTTAGGAATTATAAAATCACTTCCCGCATTAGCGGTAGGCACATTAAAATTAGTCATCAAGCTACTAACTGCTCCACAGGTGCTGTTTCCTACCGTTATATTCGCGAAAATTTCGTTAATACTCACATTGTGAAAATACAAATCACTATGCGACTGTACATTTTGTGGCGCACATAAACCGGCATAAGCCATAATTGTTGATCCGCTACCTGGTTCAAAAGCAGTTTCATCATTTCGATTACCTCCAGCACAGCCTCCTAAAGTACCGTTAAACGTATGATTCGCACCAAATTGATGCCCCATTTCATGGGCAATAAAATCAAAATAAAAATTATCTCCTGTCGGAGTACTAGAGCCGGTAACCCCTCTAGCTTTTGAACTCGTACAAACAGACCCAAGACTTGCAATACCACCTCCACCGGTACTTAAAACATGGCCTATATCATAATTTGCCGGACCAATAATATTGTCACATTGTGATTGGTTTTCCCCCAACATGGTTTCGCCACTATCATTGGTATACGGGTCTGTAATAGAATTTAAAAATATCAAATTGGTATTATTTGGCACTATTTGCATCGTTATAGAAAGATCGTTTTCAAACAGGGCATTAACTCTTGTTATAGCAACAACCATAGCGGCTAATACAACAGATTTTTTTTGAGCATCAGTACCATTGGTCACTCCGGCTTGATCAATATGAAATTGCGAATATTCTCCTGTTGCTGCCAATGCTAAACGATAAGTTCTTAATAATTTATCATTTGCATTTTTTGCATTTAAACTATTTTTTTTTGCACTTTCTAAATTTTCGGTTAAGCAAGTAAAACCAAAATCTTCCAAACTTAAATCATCCCTTCCATAAACTCTATACTTTTTTTTATCTGTCGATACAGGATCAATATATTGTACTTTTTTATCTCTGGATGTCACCATACCATACAAGCCTAACTCATTAACACTAAAACGTATAGAGTTGCTTTTATCTTCAAGACCAACACCTATATAAGTTTTACTATTCGGGAATTTTTTTGCCAAATCAGGATGCATGACATGGTTTTCTTTAACTAAATAAGAAATTAAATTCCCTTTAGAATCAGGAAATTGAACAACCAAATCTCTAGAACTATTTTGTATCTCTTGATCTGGTGCATTTTTTAAAGAATTTTCTAAGGCATCTAATTCTAAATGGTAGGTTTGATATTTTTTAATATTAGTTTTTCTTTCCAAGAGAGTATTCCCTATTTTTGCCTCATCAATTTTCGACCAAACCGTTTTTTGTTGACCAAAAAATTGGTTTGAAAACAAAACCAAAAACAATAATAGAAATCGAAAGAAATATTTTATCATCAAAATTTATTTAATATAGAATTAACAAATTTAAGGAATTAATTTTAACTATAATCATCAAGAAAAATGTTTACTAAATCGTCTTCATGAAAACAATATACTTTCTTATAATATTAAATGTATTGTTTGGTTGCAAAACAAAACAACAAATCACAAATGATGTGCCAGCTTTTTTTCAAAATATTACGTGTCCAAATGATGGTAACTGCTCTTTCGAGGTTTTAAAAGATTCTAGTTTAGAAATAAAAACCGATGAGTTTGGCAGTTTGTATCCAGAAATTAATTCAGGTAACAAATTAGTAGTAAAATACGAATATAAAAGAAAAGAAATTAAAGACACAGCCGATAGTAGCTACTCTGAATTTATCTATTTTGAATTAGATATTCAAGACGAACACTTTGTATTAAAAGATCTTGATTTGCAAAAAGTAAAATTACTATACGGTAGAATTTGTTTTTGTAGAGGCTCTTCAGGCTATTTTAAAATTACCAGCGGAACACTTTTTGTAGATAAGCATTCCAATTCTCTTGATATTGATCTCACTTTTAAATCTCCGAAAGGAATACCTCAAATTATTACCCAAATTAAGGAAACTATTAGCTATTAATTAAATAAGCCTTTGTGAAAGTTCACCAATCGATTTTAAAATTCCAAGAAAAAAAACACTCTTCTATAATAACTATAGGAACATTTGATGGTGTACATATTGGTCACCAAAAAATAATTGAGCATCTCAATGAAAATAAAACAAACGGAAAAGATAAATCGGTTATTTTGACTTTTTTCCCGCATCCAAGAATGGTTTTAAACGCAGATAACGATATAAAAATGCTCAACACCATTGAAGAAAAAGCGCAGTTATTAGAAAAATTTGGCTTAGACCATTTGGTAATTCAACCATTCACAAAAGAATTCTCGCAATTATCGGCTTTAGAATTTGTTCGCGATATTTTGGTGAATACATTACAAGTAAAAAAATTAGTCATTGGCTATGACCATCATTTCGGAAAAAACCGAGAAGGAAATTTTGAAAGATTGCAAGAGTATAAAAATTTATACAATTTTGAATTGGAAAAAATAACCGCCCAAGAAATTGAAAATGTTTCGGTGAGCTCTACTAAAATCAGAAAAGCACTTGAAAATGGTAATATTGAAAAAGCGAATACCTATTTGGGATATTACTATATGCTTACAGGAGAAATCGTTACCGGAAAAGGTTTAGGCCGAAAATTAAACTTCCCAACAGTAAATCTGCAAATTGAAGAAACATATAAATTAATTCCTAAAACTGGCGTTTACGTTGTAAGAACACAAATCGAAAACTCTATTATTTTCGGAATTATGAATATTGGTTATCGCCCCACCATTAATGGAAAAAATCAAACTATTGAAATTCATTTATTAGATTTTAATGCAGATTTATACGGTAAAAAAATGCAAATCGAAATCTTGAAAAGATTACGAGAAGAACAAAAATTTGATTCTGTAGAACACCTTACCAAACAAATTCAAGAAGATGAAAAAGTGGCAAGACAGTGGATTGCCAAAAAATTTGTTTCGTAAAACTAATAACCATTCCACAATACCGTTGCATTATGTATCTTTACACTCTTGAAAATAAATAATTATGTTATCACTCGCTTTTATCAGAGAAAATAAAGACCTTGTTTTAAAAGGCTTAGCTGTTCGAAATTTTAAAAATGCTGAAAAAACAATTGACGAAGTCATTACTTTGGATGCGTCACGAAGAGCTACACAAACCGAATTAGATAATGCCTTGGCAGAGAGTAATGTATTGTCAAAAGAAATTGGTTTATTGTTTAAATCGGGTGAGAATCAAAAAGCAAATCTGATCAAAGAAAAAACCGTTCAGCTTAAAGATGTAACCAAAAATCTAACCGAGCAATTGGTAGATTTCGAAACGGAATTGAACAATTTATTATACCAAATTCCGAATATTCCTAATAAATTGGTTCCGAAAGGGACTTCTGAAACCGATAATGAAATAGTGTTTGAGCATGGTGAAATTCCAAAATTACATGAGGGTGCTTTACCCCATTGGGAATTAGCGAAAAAATACGATATCATCGATTTTGAATTGGGAAATAAAATTACCGGAGCAGGTTTTCCGGTATATAAAGGTAAAGGTGCAAAATTACAACGTGCTTTAATCGCTTATTTTTTAGATAAAAATTCCGATGCAGGTTATATCGAAATTCAACCACCTCTTTTAGTAAATGAGGCATCTGGTTTTGGTACGGGTCAACTTCCTGATAAAGAAGGTCAAATGTATCATGTAACCATTGATAATTTGTATTTGATTCCTACTGCTGAAGTTCCGATTACCAACATTTATCGAGATACACTTTTAAAAGAAAGTGATTTTCCTATTTGTAATACGGCATATACACCTTGCTTTCGTCGCGAAGCAGGTTCTTATGGCGCACATGTAAGAGGTTTAAATAGATTGCATCAGTTTGATAAGGTCGAAATTGTTCGTATTGAGCATCCCGATAAATCATATGAAGCCTTAGACGGCATGGTAAATCATGTAAAAGAAATATTAAATGAATTGCAATTGCCTTATCGAATTTTACGCTTATGCGGAGGCGATTTAGGATTTACATCTGCTTTGACCTACGATTTTGAAGTCTTTTCTACAGCACAAGACCGCTGGTTAGAAATCAGTTCTATTTCAAATTTTGAAACATTTCAAGCAAATCGATTGAAATTGCGATATAAAAATAAGGATGGTAAAAATGAATTAGCGCATACATTAAACGGAAGTTCATTAGCATTACCAAGAGTTTTAGCAGGCTTGTTAGAAAACTGCCAAACGGAAAACGGAATTAAAATACCTGATGTTTTGGTAAAATATACAGGGTTTGATATGATTGACTAAAAAATCAGCTACTCTAAGAAGCCTCAATTCTTCTTTTGTAATGATTCATCACAATTAAATCATTTAAATAGGCATTAATTTGACCTTTTTTCATGTGTTTTTTTGCACTTTTTCTTGCTTTTTCGTAGAATTTGGTTAGTTCGTTCATCTGTATAAATTTTGTTATTGTTATTATATTTAAGACTGCACTTCTAAATAAACGTTACGAAATACAAAATATTTTATAAAAACTTTAACATTTTATTAAATTCTCGAAAGATGCAGTTTTTTTATAGTAAATTACTATTGTGGTAAGGCTAATTTTATTAATATACTTTTGCACCTACAAATCGAAAACATTTTTTTTATTTTAGCTTATGTTAAAAATTATTGCCTTTTCTTTATTTTTATGTAGCACAGTTGTCTTTTCTCAAAGTGAGAAATTGGCACTCTCCTATTATAATAAAGGGGAATATGAAAAAGCGATTATGTTATATCGTCCGCTTTATCAAAATAATCCCATTCGACGAGATTATTTTAAAAACCTATTGAGCTCTTACCAACAAATCGAAAAATTCGCCATTGCAGATAGCTTAATTCAAGATCAGATTCATAAGTTTCCGAAACAGACCTATTTAAATATCGAAATAGGATACAACTTTGAACTGCAAAAACAATTTGAAAAAGCAAAAATTTATTATGACAAAGCGATTGATGAAGTAAGAAAAAATCCGAATTCTGGTTTTATGATTGGTGAGACTTTTCGACAAAATCATTTGTTGGATGAAGCCTTGTTAAGTTATCAAATAGCGAAAGCAGATAATCCAAAATTAACGACAGAATTTAACGAAGCTCAAATTTATGGTGAAAAAGGGGATTTAGATTTAATGTTTGACGCTTATTTGGATTTAATAGAAAAAAACGAAAAATATTACGAAACTATTCAACGATATGTAGCCCTATTCATTACTGATGACTCTACCAATAATACAAATATCATCTTCAAAAAACATGTTTTAAAAAGAGCCCAGAACAACCCAAATAATTCTTGGAATATCTTATTAAGTTGGCTTTACATGCAACAAAATGAATATGATAAAGCATTTGTTCAAGAAAAATCACTTTTTAAAAGAAACCCAATAAGCTTAGAAAGAATTCGAGAAGTAGGAACCATTTCTTACGAAAATAAAGATTTTAAGACCGCTGATAATTGTTTTGCTTTTATTATCGAAAATAGTACGGATAAATCGGAACAATTAGAAGCTCAAATCTATTTGCTTCAAATTCAAGATTATTATGTCAATGCTAAGACAGAGCGTATTGCAATCGATCAAAAATATCAAAAACTCATAGAAGAATACGGTATTAACACCAACACTATTTCTTTACAAATTGCTTACGCAAATTTCCTAAGTTTTTCATTTGAACAACCTGAAAAAGGGATTGAAATTTTAGAAAATGCCATCCCTTTCGCTCCCAATAAATTTGAAAAAGGAAAAATCAAAATCAATTTAGCAGATATTCTCGTATATACCGATCAATTTAACCAAGCTTTGATTTTATATTCTCAGGTTCAAAGCGATTTGGTAAATAGCACCTTAGCACAAACTGCTCGCTTTAAAGTAGCACAAACTTCCTATTTTAAGGGAGATTTTAAATGGGCACAAACCCAACTAAAAGTGCTAAAATCATCCACTTCTCAACTAATTTCTAATGATGCCATTGATTTAAATTTGGTTATCGCAAATAATACTGCAAATGACAGTATTCAAGATGCCTTGAAATTATATGCCAAGGCAGATTTATTAGCATATCAAAATAAAAATGAATATGCTACGCAGTTATTAGACAGTGTTTTAGTAAAATTTAAAGGTCATGAAGTTGAAGATGATGCTTTGTACAAACAGGCGGAATTATATACGAAAACGAATAATTACGAACTTGCCGAAAGCAATTATTTAAAAATTATGACCATAAGTTCTGACGGTGTTTTGCGTGATGATGCCTGTTACGCTTTAGCGGAATTATATAATTACAAAATGAACCATCCCGAAAAGGCAAAAGAAATGTACCAAAAAATAATTTTTGAATTTCCTTCTAGTATTTATTTGGTAGATGCCCGTAAAAAGTTTCGAATTTTACGTGGTGATGAAATTCAGTAGCACATTTTTAAAAGAGAAAACCCGCTTTAAGATGGCTTTAAATATTCGTTTATTTGCAAGCTTAATTCTTTACCTTTGTCGAAATTCAATTTTTTCAACATGCTTATTTATAATGTAACTACAAATATTGATGAATCTTTACACGATTCATGGTTGGAATGGATGCAAGAAAAACACATTCCCGATATGTTGGCAACCGGAAAATTTTCAAAAGCTCTAATGAGCAAAGTTCTAATAAAAGAAGAAATGGGAGGTATTACTTATGCCGTACAATATACATGTGAATCGAGAGAAATATTGGAAAAATATTACACCGAAGACGCTCCTAAACTAAGAACGATAGCGATCGAAAAATTTGGAACTAAATTTGGAGCTTTTCGAACGGAAATGCAAATAATTAAAGAATTCAACAAATAGATTCTATTTATCCATACAAAATGATACTTTAAAGCAAATGACTGTTAGAGCAAAAAAATATCTTGGGCAACATTTTTTAAAAGATGAAAATATTGCTAAAAATATTGCCGATACCTTAACCGAA
>RCMY010000245.1_pt1 | contig 50957 bp, 48 predicted proteins | sample 2041341 | NCBI WGS metagenome assembly RCMY01 (sample SAMN09708234, study PRJNA481090) | Marine sediment metagenome, whole genome shotgun sequencing project.
GTAAACTATTGAAAGCGCCGTATACCGAACGGTACGTACGGTGCTGTGGGAGGGGGAAGCGGTCAGAGACCGCCAACTCTACCCGATTAGTATAGTATTAATATTATATGCAATAATGTGGATAAGTGAATTGGCGTGAATGAAACATATTAATTCATAAAGATATGTGTTTGAATTTGCTTGTTAATACTTTATCGAGTTCTGTGGATGATAGTATTACGCTAAAAAAGGATTATTATGTAATACCGTATATGTTATAATTAAGTAGTAATATAAGCTTGAACAAACAAAGTATGAATGGATTTCTAACATAAAAATAAGTTGTGGAACTGTCATCCAGGATTATAATTTGACAGTATTAAACCACATTTGTGATAAAGCTGCAGATTTCAGTACTGCAAGCGCTTAGTTTACTTTAAACAGGAGTGGATGAAGAAAGGAGGTACAGTATGAATGGGTATAAAGTTATAAATGCCCGTTTTCTTTCTATTGCTGGGTTTTCATTTCTCTTTGCCTATATTCTGTCATCCCCGTTTGAGGGTCAGGTGCTATATAGCATACTTCATTTAAACGAAGTTGATGGTGCCAGGTATATCCAGTCTGCAATCATTTCACACTTTATTGGACTATTTACCTGTGGACTGTTTGTTAAATCTCCTGAAATGGCGAAAAAGACGATGATGATCGGGATGGGGATTTGTCTTATTGCTATGCTTCCTTTCTTTTTTGAGCATTCCTTCCTATGGATGGTTGGATTAGGTATCAGCGGATACTTCAGCGGATGTGCGGTTGCATCATGGGGTTTTTTCCTCAGAGCTTTTACGCCAAAGAATGAACGGATGAAGTCTGTTGCCGATGTACTAATTTATTCCAATCTGATTATGATTGCAGTAAACATGATTGCTATGAATCATTCGCCGGTTTTAGGGCTCAGCTTATCGCTACTTTGTCTTGTGATTGGAATGTATTTCGTTTGGAGGATGCCTGTCCATAAGGAGAATGAAGAAACTAAGCCCAATAAAACAAACATCATCAATCATACAGGCAGGAGAAACCCATTGATATTGTTGAGTCTTTTTATCTTTATTGTGACCATCAACTCAGGTCTCATGTATCAAGTCTTCAATCCTGCTTTTGAGCATCTGACTGGTCTTTCGAGTTGGTATTGGGCTATACCTTATATCGTTGCTCTTGCTGTTATGCGTAACCTGCCAGTGGGCGTAAAGCGTTCCAGAGTCATTTATTTGGGTATAGCCATGATTATTGGCGCTTTTCTCAGTTTTATGCTGCTGGGTAGAAATGCGCCGGACTATCTGATTATAGACACACTGATGCTTGGTGCTTGCGGAATCTTTGATCTTTTTTGGTGGAGCATTCTTGGAGAAATGCTGGATTATAGTGACAATCCAGTGAAGACCTTTGGCATTGGACTTTCCGCAAACGTTTTTGGTGTTCTTTTCGGTGGTATCCTAGGTTTAGGGATCACATCTGTCGGACTCTCTGGTGCAGAAGTTGCGGTGATTGCTCTTACCATAGTGAGTGTAACACTGATCATGCTTCCTCCTTTAAACCATCAGCTTGTTTTGGTGCTGAAAAGTCATACTTATCTAAGGACTTATGATATTATGAATCAGACTCAACAAACAGAGATTATTCATCTGACGAAGGCACTTGATCCACTGACTGTTCGGGAACAAGAGTTATTAAAGCTGATTCTTTCTGGTAAATCCAACCGTGAGATTGCAGAAGCTTTGTATATCAGTGAGAATACGGTAAAAACTCATGTGAGAAATATTTTTTCGAAATATGATGTTTCAAGCCGGGTGGAACTGATCAGTACAGTATTGAAATACCAAATACGAGATGAGATATAAAGCCACATAAGAACTGTAAAAAGAGGCTCCTCACCCGAAAGGGTGAGGAGCTTTTTTAGTGGTATCATTCTATAGTGTGATGTGATTTGAGGCATCCTTGGGTACAATGTAGCCGGGAGGAGGTATGGTAAAAAAATGAAATCAATCCGAAAAAGGCGTAATGAGTATGTTTTGATATTTGTGATAAGTATAGGGATTACAGTGTGGCTCTCTATGACATCTAATTTGGAATTTTCTTTTTTGGTTGGTGTGACCAGCATTCTTTCTTTCCTGTTATTGGTAAAGCAGATCCGACTTCTTCATGATGCAATGCTCATTTGGGATAATCTGATCCTCTCAGTGCCTCTGGATATTTTTTCTGAATTAAATCATCGTCTCAATATAGATTCTGGAGAAACGGTAATCTCAACTTTTGGTGTCCTCATCGGATGTGAGATCTATAAGTGGGGTTTAGAAGGTATAGATGGAGTAAGGTTACTGTCTGCACAGTTCGATCTTGAAAAAATTTATCTGACATTTGGCGATGAAGCCCAGACTATGCAGGTAGAACTGATTCATGGCATACATCGAAAACAGGCTATAGAAGAGGCTGTGCAGAAGCTGTGGCATGAGACAGGTGTAAAGGCGAAGATATGTGATTGGTAAGGAAAAGGAGGAAAAACAACATGAAGAAGTTAGGGTCAATGATACTTGCAGTGGTGTTATTAATGACTGGACTTGCTGGATGCAATCAGGGTGGAGGTGCTGATCATACTGAAGCGGTAACACTTTCGCCGGAGGCTACAAGCGCTGCCCTACAAAATGGTGTTCATGTAGAATTAGGAGAATATGTGCTGGATGGTGATGAAAACCTTACCGTCACAAAAAAGTCAGTTGAAGTGAGCAAGTCTGAAGGTTACAAAGTAGAATCCTACGACATTAAATTGGGTGATCTCACTGAGCTTTCAGACTTCATCACTCTACGAATCCCTTATGATACCACATACTGTGAGGAGGGACAGGATCCCTCGAAATGTGTGGGTGCAAAGTATAAAAATAATGCCACTGGTGAGTGGGAGGATGTGCTGTTTGAGGTGGATTCGGACAGGGATGAGATAATCATTTATACTGACCATCTCTCCACCTATGGCGTATTTCATGTTAAAAATGAGGGCAGGCGAAACGCTGAGATCACAAACATTTATGCAGACATCTCCGATATCGACAAAAAGCAGGCTATGGAAACCCTTCGTGAATATGTGAGGGGAGGTGGCGTGGATGGAGAAGAAGCGGCGGGGCTTGCGGCAATGATTCTCACTGCCCATAACGGACTGATGGGTGGTATAGCTGAATCTGTAGGTGAAGTGGGATTTGGCACTGATCTCGCAGGTACGATTCTAAATATGGCATCCCTCGGCAGCCCAACCTTTGATACCAGTCTGGCTGATTCTGCCTATAAAAAAATGAATAAGCTCGGGAAAGTAGCGGCTGCAGTAAAGATCGGTGCAATAATGTTGAGCACAGAAAAGACAGATGCGGATACTCTTGGCTTATATAAGGATACTGCAATGCTTGCGCTCTCTTATGCTGAATCTGCTGCATGGGGACTTGCAGCCAGTGGACTTTTCATTTTTGACTACACCATAACCAGTCTGTTTGAGCAAGGTTTGGCCATGAAGATGGATCAGATAAATGAGGTCTACGCCTTTTTCAACGATGAATATGTCAGTAAAGACAGGCAGGGCTTTGAATGGACAGCCCGCAGTCTGAAAGATTGGCGGCAGGTGCTGATCGATATAGCTGAATCCAATCCCAACGATGCCGATGCCAAAGCTGCCATCGAAGCGGAGATCGAACGCTATGCTCGTGTATTCTGGACGCTGAGTAGTGGGGAGATGGATGTTGTCGTTTCGGAAATGAAGAAGAGCAGCAAAGGCTCCGCAACCATCCCCAATGCCACTGAGGCGGAGGTCAAAACTATGGTAGGCGGATACAAGGCGCAGCTTTATGAACGACTCTACCCGGTAACGCAGTCCGTCAGCGTGTATATGCAACGCAAGGCCGAGGCTGCGTATCTGGCCGCGCTAAACGAGGTCAAAGCGTTCTTTAACCAATCCATCACCTTCAACATCGTGGAGGACGTTCCCGATGGCGAGAAGTCGCAGTATGACGGCTACGCCCTGCGCTTCGCCCCGCTTTCCGAAAACGCGGTGAAGGAGAGCTGGCGCGGTACGCTGAAGGGCGCTGCCGGGGCTTCCACCAAGTTTACCCTGCTTGGCTATGTGCAGGCCGGTTGTCCCAAGGAGCTGCAACTGTTCAAACCCAGCGACGACCCCGAAAGCGACGAGCCGGAGCTGACGCTGGGCTTCAAGCTCTCCGCGCCGGTGACCGAGGTGAAGCTTGGTGGATTGCCGCTGGAGGGGCTTTTGGGCACTTATTCTGCGACATTTACATCTGAAGGTGAGACCGCTACCTACAACTTTACTTTTATGTACTACGAGGGGCAATTAGTATTTATGCCGGAAGGTAAAGATTTTGGCACCGCTTTCTTACTTTTGCCGGGGCCGTATGAATATGACCCGTCCACCGCTACGGCGACTTGTGAAGCGCCAAGTGATGCTTTGTCTTTTTCTACTCATGTTAGATTCATTTCCGAGGAAGGCGCGGTTCGTTTTTCAAGCGACAATACTGTGGAAGATATTAAAGAAGGGAGAACTTCAACAGTCTACGGAGAGGGCATTAAAACTGATTAGGGCAATAATTGCCCATCCATAGCAAAGCGAATCAAGGAGGGCTGATGAAATTGAAGAAAGGCTTGATTGCCGTGCTGATCACGGCCAATGTGATTATGCTGGTCGTCGGTATACTCACAATACCGCCCAATCTACGGTCAGCAGACGGAAAAGAACCTCCGGCGCCGGGTACGGAGCAAACAACACCCGTCACACCATCGCCGAAGGAAGAAGCGCCGCCCACGCCCACGGAGAGCGGAGATATTCCCGCGCCGGAGGAAACTGACACGAGCTTATCCACGGAGGAACACCCCGATTTGGAAGACTTCCTCTGGTACACGGAGGATGTGGCTTATGACGGGGTTCCGTCCGATGCGAATATCATAGACAGCATCGACCTGTTGACCGGGAGCTGGAAAGCGTTGATTGTTTACGATCCCAACAACGAATACGATGCGGGCGCGATGGAGTTTCTCAACATCGCTCTTGCTGGTACTGCGGAGAGTCTGAGCCTCACGCTCGACTGGTATCAGATTTTTTGGGCTAACGAGGGAGAGAGCTTCGACGAATCGGACATGGAGGACAGCGTATTTCTTGGCAAGTGGGAAACCGGCGGCCTGTGGGCGTCCGGAGCGGGAACCATTCTCCTAACGCAGTTCTACGAGCAAAGCGGAAAACAATACGCCATCGGCACGATGGACACGCCAGACGGAATACCGGCGCTTGTGGCGCTGGTGCGGCCATAAGGAGGTGCGGACGTGGGTAAATATTGTACGAATTGTGGCAGGGAGCTTCATACCGGCGCTCGCTTCTGCGCCAAATGCGGCGCTTCGGCGCTTGAGGCGCCCGTGAAGCCTGTTCCCGAAGCACAGCCGAAACCTGCGGCACAGCCTCAAAAACGAACTCCACCGGCAGCGCCGCCAAAACAAAAAAACGCCGCAAAACCGAAAAGAAACGGCGGGCGAAATACGCTTTGCATCGTGCTTTCCGTCTTGCTCGTCATACAGATTGCGGCGGTGGCGCTCTACGGCTGGCCGGGGTTTATGGTGGGTGGTGGGGTCAAGCTCCCTTCCATACAGAAGATCGACAGCTTTACCTTGCAGGAAGGGCAGACAGCAGTTTCAACCGACAAAGGTGTGATGATTGATTTTGGACCATACAATTCAATGGACGGAGAAAAGGTTTCAATAAAAGAGCTGTCCGAAGACAAGGACAGCATTGAAGGTGGTACACGCACGGCATATGACATTTCTGCCGGTGAACGCACTGAGTTTGACGGTCTTTTGACTATCACTCTGCCCTACGTCGAGAGTGAAACCGATCCCTCCGATGAGGAAGGCTCCGTGCTTGCGGAGTACTACAACCCCGAAACCGACCAATGGGAGCTTGTGGACTACACCGTAAACACAACCGACAACACCGTTACCATCACCACCGACCATCTATCGGCATACTGCACCGTCACCCTGACGGACTCACATTCGCCCTACGCTCTGCTGTCAAAATTCACAAGCAAGCGTCTGGACGATGAAACCGCCCTTGCCCTTTTGCGCGAGTTTGAAACATCCGGGAAGCCCGGTGAGGTAGGTGACAGTCTATTGAGAGAGTTCTACGGACAACTCTTAGACATTCCAAATCTTGGTGACCCTGAAGCGGGGTTGCTTCATGAGGTCTTTAGCTGGCTGACAGACGCGTTTGAGCTGGCAGAGCAGGGTATCGGAAACAAATACTTTTCAAGTCTTTGGGAAAAAGGCGGTTATATGCTTTTGGGGCTTTCCGCGTTATCGCTGGGCGACACTATGATCGACGCATACAAAGGCAACGAATCCGCTGAAACGGTGGCGGCGGAGGCGTATAAACTGTCCTACAATGTGGGCGTGGCGGTACTGGACTATAAAAAAGTCACCACCGGCATGGTTCAGCTCTCCATGCTGGGGGTCATTGCTCTCGATTATTCTCTGAACAAATTCATGGTGGCAGCTGACCAGACTTATAAAGACGCCCTGTTTAATGTGGTCATTGCTTACAACGAGAAAATTCATCCATGGACGGAGGCCGAATGGTACGATCGTATTATGGGACTATACAGAACACGAGGCAACAATCCTGAAAAGTTTAACGCCGCTCTACGCGGTATTATGGAGAACTACAGCTCCCGTTACTTCTACGACAACCCGGAGGAGCAGCTTGTAGCAACCAATGAGGCAGGTCTACATGCCTATACTACGGGGCTTCTCCCCGAAACAGACGCCGCCCGTGAGTATTGCATCGAGCAGTATATGGCCCGTTTGGGCGAAAGGCTTCAGCCTGTACTGGACAACGTTATTAAGAAGATAAACTACGACAACCGTAAGACTTACAGCGCGAATGCCACTGAGCTGCGGCAGGCACTCAATGCACCGCTGGAGTTTGAAATAATTGAGGGGATTCCTGACGGTGAAAAGAGCAAATACGCGGGCTGTACCGTTGACATCCGCCGGCCCGATGCCCAAATTGACAAAAATTGGGCGACGGTTCTGGACAAGGATGGGCGGGCAACAATAGACGCCACCATCTTAGGGTATATGCAAGCGGGCATCCCCACACAGCTCCGACTATGGAACAAGGACGATGACGAGTTTGAGGACGAGCCGTTACTAACAGAAACTTTTCAGGTGACGGAAAAGCTCACGACTATCGTACTGGGTCAGAAAAACCAAATTGAAGCACAATGGTTTACAGGCGGCTGGAACAGAGTTTATTCTGATAATACAGACACCGGTAATGCTGAATTTGATTTGTTCCTTGAGATTCTCGATGACACGAACTGTTCTTATCGTTTTAATTACGGTGGAAGTCCAACTACGCAATATAGGACAACCACGTATAGTTTTGATTCTGCGAAGCGAACGTTGGAAATGGATACATGGGACATGGGCAACATCGTCTTGACTGCATACAGCAAGGACGAGGGCGAATACGGAAAGGACTTTATCCGTTCGAATTTCTTTGAAGTGTTCGTGCGTGTCAAATAAGCGGGCAGGGCAATATTTGTTGAGGACCTTCAAAGTGATGGAAATGACCAAGGTAATCTTGTTTGGGAATTCGGGTATTATGCCAAAATAGTTTGAGGGATCTTGGTCAAGAGATCCAGAATATGATCCACATCCGGATGTGTTTGGTAAAATTCGGGATGAATAAACTTACACATACATCCTAGGGATTTACAATAAGAAACATACCTGGGTGATGATCAGCATAAAACCAGCAGCTACATCTTTGATCCTCCTTCAAGAACAGTCATTGTAGAAGATGCGCTTGGATATGAGGGGGGATTATGGTGATCGGAAAAGATCAGGCTAAAGGGGAGTATGGAGCAGATTATATAAAAATCAGAACAGGTGATGGAGATCAATCTTTTACAATGGAAGATGTGATTCTCATGTGATTCTCATGAAATAAAGTTCAACCATGCGGTAGAATTATCCCAGAAGAATCGCAGGCGATATTATGCGAAAGGAAGAATAAGTGAGCAAGATGAGAATAGTTTTTACGAGAATTGTATCCATGATTATGCTGATTTGCAGCTTACCGATGATGTGGTGGTGTCTGAATCTTATTGACAATGCCGCACTGGAGTACACTTATGGCGGAGCAGGTTGCTTTGCTGCTGCGATGTTGTACATTTTTTCTATCGTAACTGCTATTGCGGGGCTGAGATGTGCCAGGAAGTCCTGCAGGTACAGCTGGTGCCGTACGTTTGGATATATCCAGCTGATTGCAGGCGTGCTGCTGTTACTTCCGCTTCAATTCTATGTCGCTATTACAGCACCGCCTCTTGTACTATTAACCGCACTTTATTTATTCTGTGTGGGATGGCGAGGAAAGAGGACTGTTTCTGAAGTGTGAAAGGAGGCGGCTATATGTCAAAGAAGAAAATGAAGAAGAATATTCCACTTCCCATAGTGATACTCATTTCTACAGTACTGCTGTTTGCGATGTATCTGAGCCTATCCACACTGTCGCTGGCAATCTGGGGTGACAGTGTCATGGGCACAGTAGATCGCTATGATAGCCGTAGTGATGATGTGACAGCAGAGAAAAACCGATCCCGTACGGTTTCCAAAGGCTATTGGTTTGTGGTAAATGGGAAGGAGTACCGGGGAAATGTGATATATAGCAGTGATGAGGCGTGGACGAATTTGGGCGAGGGGGAAACCCGTTCTGAGCGCATCCGATACATTGCCCGAATCCCCTATATCAATAAGCCTGCAGCACTGAGTGATTTCGATGAGATGGGTGAGATGGCAATCATCTATCATATTCTCTCCCCCATAGGTTCTCTGCTGCTGTTAGTTTTTGTTCTACATACAGCCAGACTTGGATATAAGAAAAATTAAAATGGATGAAACTTGCTGAAGATCCGAGCTGTATGTTGAGCTTTAATAGTCGAATCAAGGAGTGATATGGATATGTTTTGTCCCAACTGTGGAAACAAATTAATGGATGGTGCTTCATTCTGTTCAAGTTGTGGTGCTAAAAAAATGTCCAAGACCTTTGATGTGTGTAAGACGTGCGGTAGAGAGTTACAGGAAGGTGCTCAGTACTGTATCAACTGCGGGAAGTCCGTGGGCTCTGAATCGCCTGAACCGATGGTGGAAAGGGGATTAGCAGATTCTGGATCTCCAGAGAGCGGTACCGGACTAGTCGGCTTTTCCGAGCGGTATAACTCATCAGAGATTCTCAGCACCGCTCAGAAAAACAAAAAATTCTCCATGGGATGTATGTGGATCCTGGTTTTCGTTCCACTCATAGGTTTTCCTGTCGCCGGTCTTATGGTTGAAGAGGTTCCATTTGGAGAGTCTCTGGCCATCGGGGGAGTCATTGCATCTGTCATGCTGATTGTCAATGTACTGGCGCTTAGTAAGAGTAAGAAGCCTATGTGGGAAGGGGTGGTGGTCCATAAATACAGTAAGACGAAATATGAGCATAGGGGAGGCCAGGATGATAATGATCGAACTTATACAGAATATACCACGGTCATTAAAACAGAGGCAGGGAAGAAAAAGACCATCGTGGAAAAGGATAGCGGGCGTCATATGTACGATTATTTGTCTGTTGGTGACAGAGTACGGTTTCATCCGAAATTCGGTTCATATGAGAAATACGATAAATCGAGAGACCGCGTGATTTACTGCAACGTCTGTTCTATGATGAATCCGATACAAAATGATCGGTGTAAGCGTTGTAACAACCTGTTGTTTAAATAAGGAGGGTTTTCGTAATGGAAAGATTTGATACGATGCTAGAGGCGGCAGAGTTTGCCGCAATATGCTGCAAGCACTGGAAGTTTGCTACTTCCGATGATCGGTACGATGTGAAAGAGTTACTGATGTTAGCTGAGACAAGCGATAGTGAGAACCCCGCTGATGAGGATAGTTTTTATGTAGTGACTTCATGTGGTGCGATTGGCTATTGTGAGGATGGGGAGGAGATTGGCTGGTTGTTTCTTTCATTAACAGAACCAAATGCGGAATTACCTGTCACATATGAGACAGACTCTCCCATCAATTTCTGCCCGAAATGTGGAGCTGGAGTTCTTTATGGTGCTGAATTCTGCGGCCATTGTGGCACTGCTTTACGAAAATTATAAAAGGTTTTATCAAAAACCGAAAGAATACTCACTTCTGAAGTGGGGGATGAATGTAGTTGAATACTTACGAATATATAGAATTATTAAAGGATAAATTATAAATTAGAGCTATAATATTCGAAAAGAGTAACGATAGTATGCTAAAACACATAATTTTATATTCAGAATTTATCCCAATAAAGAGCAGCAAATATTGATCAGCAAAACCATCGGTTGCTCATGATTTGTGTTTTATTACCTCCTAAATGCGTGGTAGGTCCTGTATGAAACTACAGTTCAGGGTTGTCCTATCATAAGTGTTCCGCTATTCTTACTGGACTCAAGAAGCAGGAGGACACCATCTGGATGAACGAAGTAGACAGTATCGCACTTCAGACATCTGTACGTCACCTGGCTGACGGGTTTGGCCGATTCTTCAAAAAGCAGAACGGCAAGCCTCGTTTTAAGAGCAAGAAGAATCCTGTTCAATCCTACACAACGAAGTTTGTGAACAAGAATATCAGGCTTGAAGATCAGTGTTTGAAATTTCCAAAACTCGGTTGGGTTCTATCAGCCAGAGCCGTAAACTAGAAGGGCGCATCATCAATGCGACCATTAACCGCAAGTCTTCAGGAAAGTATTTTATTGCCATTCTTTGTGAAACAGATATAGTGGAGCTTCCAAAAACGGGCAGCTCGGTAGGTATTGATGTTGGTATAAAGGATTTAGCTGTGCTTTCAGATGGAGAAGCCTCTCCCAATATGAAATACTATGAAAAATCCCGGAGAAGCATAAAAAGGAACAGCAAATCCTGTCTCGAAGGCAAAGAATCGCTTTGAGTAAAGTGATTGAACTATCTGAGGCTAAGAACTATCAGAAACAACGACATAATTGGTATGGAGTCATTGGATATCATACAAATGCTTTAAAATTAACAGCTCTCAAAACAAATTGGTGATGTGTCTTAGGCAAAGTTTAAAGAGCAAATCCACTACAAGGCAGACTGGTATGGCAAAACACTTGTTGAGGTGGAAAAGTCCTTCCCATCAAGTCAGCTTTGCCATGTATGTGGACACAAAAACACCCAGGTCAAAGACCTGAGTGTTCGGGAATGGACCTGCCCTGATTGTCACACTTCTTATGACAGGGATGTAAATGCCAGTATCAACATAGAAAAAGAGGCCCTGCGCATAGTGGTCTCAGAAACCGTAGGAACTGCGGGGATAGCCTAATAAATTAGGAGCCGTTAGGCCAATGTCATTAAGTTGATAAAAGCAAATTGAAGACTGGATTCTGGATTTTATGTAAATCAGAGTCAGATCTTCTATTGTTACTGAAATAAATAGGCTTCAGTATTTTTCTACAAGGTAAACAGACGGGCTCACCCCGCCGGATTTTGACTTTACCGGGATTTAGGCTATTCTACAATTAAAGCTGACAAAAGTCCTGAACTTGACCTGACGCGGGAAAGCTCGTTCTCTCTGGATGGGAAGAATATACTTTTGGATCAGCTTGCAGATGTCTAAGAAAACAGTGTTCTCCTTGAAATAATGTTTGCAAATACTGATGGCTTTTGAAAAGTTGACTTGATAGTCATGTTTTTTGGTCCTTTTTCGGAATCTCTACCTGTGAGGTAATGATAGAACAGAAGTTGTACATGGTCATTTTTGCAAAGATATCTCCATTCAGATTCGTGATAAAGCATTGGTATGAAACATCTTCCAGCTGTACTTTGACCACGTGGAACGAAATCGGACAGTCTGGTGTGTCCTCATCCAGAAAATAGAATGTTGCCCTTGTAGGCAAGAACTTATAGCGATCCGGCTGTTGTCTGATTGATTTGTTTTGTTTCATGGTCAGTTCACGATGAATGAGCAGATCAAACTCCCCGCTAGTGGGGGATTGAAAGTTCCCAGCATGCTTCTTGAGCTGATGTCTTTCACTCGGATCAGGAACTTCCAGCCTTTCGTCATGATGTGGGCAAAGGTGTTGAAACTCTCCTACACACGATCGGCAATCAGCAGTACCGGCGAGTCTAAGTCACATTTTTCGACTATCTCGATAAGAGCCTGATGTTCGATGTGGATTATGCTAAAATGATGAGGCTTCAAATAAAAAATTCAATTTTAGAACAAGCTGTTATTGCACTTCAAGTGCATCAGCTAAACAATAGTGAGAGCATACTATCGCTCATTTCTTGATAAAAATTATAAAAAATAGCAAAGAAATTGAAAAAAGCAATCTTTCTGAAGATGAAAGGTTACTTTTTCGTTTTATATATTAATAGCACTATAATAAGAAGATAAATATTCAAAACAACTTTATTCATATCTGTAAAAGCTATGAGGTGAGTCGTATTGAATCTAAATATAATCCGTGATATTATTATAGTGACTTTTTAGAAGTTTATTCAACTAAAAAAATATGATTTCAACTATTTACGGAATGGATGTGTTTATAAGCATAAGTGTTATTATATATAATAAAGTGTTATTAAACTGATCACAGGTGACATCATTAATAAAACGGGGGAGAACGTATGCCGTATTATCATTTCAAAAAAATCTGGACACCTCTGGAGATGTTTGGTCTGAAACTATTCAGAGAAACCGAAAAGAAAGAGATTTGGTATAGCTTCAGAAGCAACAGAAAGAGACCATTATTCAGATAAATAGATTGTGTGTTAGATCAGCAGGCCGATTATGGGAAACCTATAATCGGCCTGCTGATTTTTTAAGTTTGTGTGAAGTACGATAAAATAATATTGACATTAGTGTATGTCGTACACTATAGTATGAGTAAGAGGTGATGAGAATGAATACCATGGATGAACTGCTGAATTCGTTTCTGATTGAGCTGAAGCGTGGAACCCTAGTGCTGTCGGTCCTCAGTCAATTGAGTGAGAAGGAATACGGATATTCACTTGTACAGAAACTGGAAGAGAGAGGGGTGCCCATTGAGCCTGGAACCTTGTATCCTCTTCTTCGTAGACTGGAGAAGCAGGAGCTTCTTACCAGTGAATGGGATACCACAGAAAGCCGTCCCAGAAAGTTCTATGTGCTCAGTGAAAAAGGAAGCCGGGTTTTTACAGTGTTAAAGAGTGAGTGGCTGGGACTCACAGCCACCATGGATGATCTGCTAAAGGAGGGAAAATAAGATGGAAATGATGGAAAGATACATTTATGCCGTAACCAAATATTTGCCAGAAGCCCAAAGGGAAGATGTGGCCATGGAGCTTCGGGGGAATATTCTCGACATGCTGCCGGAGAGCCCTTCCGAGGAAGAGGTGCTTAAGGTGCTGAAGACCTTAGGAAGTCCAAGAAAACTCTCAGAAGAGTATAATACAAGGAAAAGGTACCTCATTGGACCTTCCTACTTTGATAAATATCTGGAAGTGCTGAAACTTGTGGTCAGCATCGTCATGATTGTTCTTCTTGTGGTGAATCTGGTTTCCTTTGTTTTTGGCACATCCACGGAATCCTTCGGAGTGGGAGAGATTGGACGGCTCATTGGCACAATCATATCCTCCAGTATTTCAGGAGGACTTCAGTCTGCTTTCTGGGTCACCGTATCCTTTGTGATACTGGAAAACACAGCTGCGGAAGAGGGGTATCATGAACTCTTCAAAAAGGAATGGTCTCCTAGAGACTTGGCGCCTGTGCCTTCCAGCACTTCCTTGAAGATCTCCAAGGTGGAGGCTGCTATTTCTTTGGTGGTCACCGTCATTTTTATGATTTTCCTTTATATGGGGTCCGACAAGTTTGGCATCTTCTGGATGAAAGATGGAGGCACCTTGGAGAATATACCGGTATTCCATTTAGAGAGACTTCAGAGCTATCTGCCACTTTTCTGGATCTTTGCCATAGCTCAGGTGATCCTATTTATCTGGCAGATGGTGAAAGAGTATTGGGACATGCCCATGGCCGTCTTCAATCTGGTCTTTGAACTGGGGTTCTGTATCCTTGCCATTGTGATTCTCACCGATGGGGCGCTGCTTAATCCTGCCCTGTACACGGAGCTTCAGGAAAGTATGGGACTGGCTCCAGAGGTTGCGAGAGAATGGATCACAAGAGGAAAGATCTTTACAGGGGTCCTCATTGTCGTACTGAGCCTCATTGACAGCCTCAGCACACTCTACAAAGTAAGAAAAGGGATGAGAAAGAAAGAAGCATAGAAGAAAGACCGGGAAAGCTTTTAAAGGGAGCTTTTCCGGTCTTTTCCATACAATCTATATCATGCCTATGCTGTTATAGCGCATATTTTCTATTTGAGGTGAAGGCCACGGTGATCCACTTGTCTGTCTTGATGGAATGAAGCTTTTTTTCCAGCTCTTCCCGGACAGCATCCTGCTGTTTGATGGTCTGGACCAGGGAGTGTTCATCAACGATGAAGTCAATCTCTACCCGGAGAAGTTTTCTTCTCTTGGTGACTCGCAGGAAGGATTCCTTCATTTTGTATTTTCTCTCCATTTCTTTTGTCATGGCATCCAGATTTCTGGCAAGCTCTCCTTCGGGAGAAACGCCCAGCACTTCTTTCATGGCCATGCGGATGGAGACAAAAGGCACTTTGGCAAAGCTTGCTGCTGTGACCAGTACGATGAGAGGATCGATGTAGTTCAGGTAGGCAGGATACACATTGAAGTGATCCAGCACGTACACCAGAATGAAGGTGACAAGAACGCCGAAACTTGCGTAGGTGTCAAAAAGCCACTGGGAAGATTCTGCACTGAGAAGTCCGGAGTGCTGCTTTTTTGACTGCCTTCTTAGATGAAGATACATGATGAGGCAGGCCAGGGAAGAGAAGACGGCATAAAAGAGCGCCATATCTTTATCCACCGGACGGCCGCCGGTCAAGATGGCATAAACAGCTCCGATGACGGAAGCTCCCAGCATGATGAGAATGGCGGAGTATTTCACAATGATCACCAAAGGCTCCACGATGGATTTACCAAAGGGGAATTTCTTCCAGTCATTTTTGGACATGAACCTGGCGGAGGCTAAAGACAGATAAGAGAGCACCACACTTAATAAAGAATAGAGTCCGTCGAACATGATCATTTGGGAACGGGTATAAAGTCCAGCCCCAACGCCGATGACGGAAAATAAAATGGATAGAATGAGGGAATGGGATAAGAGCCTTTTTTCTGTTACTTGTGTTTTCATGATACTTTTTGCGGTTTCCAAACTCATTTCTTTTGAGGTCTCGTCACCCCTTGGAAAGCCGCGGTCAGCACCCCTTTCTTGATAAATTTTGTTGTTTTAGGAAGCTCTCAGAGCTTCGAGAATCATTGTGTGCAGTGTGCTTTTAGAAATCTCTTCTGTAAATCCTATGGCTTCTGTCAGGTGCACCTGCTCCGCACCATGTTCCAGAAGACCTACCAGGTAGTTGGCCAAGTGATCTGTGTCATACACGTCCTTTAGAAGTTTCTGTTCCTGATAATACCGCAGCTTTTCAGAAAGCCATGCATAGTAAGGCTCATAGAGCCGTTCCCATTCTTGAAAAGAAGAGTAGTAGGCTGTGCCGGAATAGACAAACCCGATGAGCTTCTTATGTTTCCTGGTCATGGAGAAGGTCAGGTCTGTGATACTTCCTAGAAACTCTTCCAGGGAGACGCTTGAGACTTCCGGAAACTTTTTCGCTTCAGAAAGAAGGTCTTCAATGATGGACTGGGCGATGCTGAGGACCAGGGAGCTTTTTGACTGGAAATAAAGATAAAAGGTGCCTTGGGCAACCCCTGCTTCTTTCACGATCTGGGATACGGATGTTTTCTCAAATCCGTGCTCACCCATGAGATGAACCGCGGCGTGGAGTAAAGCTTCTTTCTTGTTCATGGCAACTCCTTTTTCTGCTGGCTACTGAATGACTGTCAGTCATTTTCCTTACCATCATATCACAGAGTCGAATTTTGGTCAAAGCTGCCCGTAAACTTGACATTTTGTTCATAGATTCTTCGGGAAAGGAAAGGGGCTCCCGTGCTATACTTTGGCTAAAGGAGATGATGTTTCATGGATTTATCAAATGTACTTGGTTCTCTTCTTTCCGAAGGTCAGACCATCGATGAGATTGCAAAAAAAGTAGGGGCCAGACCAGAGGATGTGCAGAAAGCGGCAAAACTCAGCGTTCCGACTCTTGTGGAAGCGCTGAATACAAATGCCAAGGATGAAGAAAAGAGAGCTTCACTCAATAAGGCTCTGGAAGACCACAGTGAGGACAATGTGGATGATCTTCACGGCTTTCTTGGCAACATGGACTTACAGGATGGCCAGAAGATGCTGGGGCATATTCTGGGAGGAAAGAAAAATCAGGTGGAGAGCAGCATTTCCAAGAGCTCGGGGCTATCTTCCAGCCAGGTCACAGGACTTCTTACCATGCTGGCTCCGGTTCTCATCGGCATGCTGGGAAAGAAGAAAAAGGAAGAGAACATCAGTAAAGACAGCCTACCAGATCTCACGGGTTCACTCGGAAAGATCTTAGGTGGTGCAAGTGGGGGAGGCCTCATGGATATGGCAAAGAACATTCTGGATAAGGATCAGGATGGCAGCTTTGTGGATGACTTGATGGGGGGCTTCTTCGGGAAGAAATAAAATAGATCTGCTTTATCGAAAAGAGTTTTGATACGTCAGAGCTCTTTTCTTTTTTTACCCTTCCCTTGTATAATAGGAGTCATAAAGGGGTGGGATTCGTTGAAAGAAACAGACTTGTATATGCCAGTGAAAACCTATTTTGAGGACCGTGGTTTTCTTGTGCGAAGTGAGGTCCGAGGTATAGATGTGGTGGCTGTGAAAGAAAATCTTCTGGTGGGCATTGAGCTGAAGAAAGGTCTTACGGTGGAGCTTCTGATGCAAGGGACTCTTCGGCAGAAAACCTGTGACCTGGTGTACCTGGCCGTGCCCAAACCCAAACGGGTGGTAAAAAACAGAACCTTTATGAACCTTCTCTATATACTGAAACGCCTGGAACTGGGGCTTCTATATGTGGATGTGGAGAAGGAGGAAGCGGTGGAAGTGCTGGAACCTTCTCTGTATGATCTTCAAAAAGGAAAACGCTCCAGTCTGAAAGAGAAGGTCCGGATTCTGAAAGAAACAGAGAAGAGGTCCGTGGATGGGAACAAAGGTGGGTCCAGAGGAAAAAAACTTTTAACGGCGTACCGGGAAGATGCATTAAGGGCAGCAGCCCTAATCCGGGTGAAAGGACATATATCTCCCAAGGATCTGAAAGAGAGAGGACTGAAAGGGACGCTCTTATCGAAAAATTATTATCAGTGGTTTGAGAAAGTCGGACATGGAAAATATACCTTAAAAAGCTTAGATGCTGTGGAAAAGGTCTATGAATCCCTTCTTTTGGGGTTCATTGCCGAGTATGAGAAAGAGAGTTCACTTCAGAAAGAACCGGTGGAGATGGACAATTGACCGGCTTGTCAAGGATTTTCACTTTAGATTCTGAAGAAGTCCTGGGAAAATCGTGGAAAAAGTTAGAAAATTCATTTTTGGGGGTTGTCAAGTCCTAAATGATGAATTATGATGAAAGAGGTCACAGAACATATGACAAACTGTGATACGACGAAAAGAGGAGGTTACGAACGTGATGATGAACAATACAGTTTTGAGAAATGCAAGTGTAGTATTTGGTCTTGACGCTATTGTTGCGCCTGTTTTTAGTTATACAATGAATTATACGGTATGTAACCTGAAGAGCACCTCTTTCGGAAGTCTTTGCTGAGGCAAAGAAATTTTGTAGATAGATGGAAGCCACAGGCTGCATAGCCTGTGGTTTTGTTTTTGTCCGGAATGAAGTATATTTTGTTTCTGGCATCATAAAGGAGCGGAGAAGCGATCGGTCTCCCTCATTTTACGCAAAACACGCAGGCAGTCTGCGTGTATTTTTTTTACAAAATAAAGGGGGGCTGATGTTTTGAGAGCCCATGAATTTATTCATAGAAGTATTTATCACAGGAAAAGAACCGACAGAAGGAAAGGACGTGAAACCACATGAAAAAATTAACGAAATACCTGAAAGGATATGGACTGGTCTTTACCTTGGCCATTCTATCCATTGTGCTGGCCACAGTCATGCAGCTGGCAGTACCGATCCTTATCAAGTACGCCATTGACTCCATCGTAGGCGATGTGCCTGCAGGGAACCTGCAGTTCCTCATGGACGCTTTTGGCAAGAGTCTTTGGGGCGTGGTATGGATCATTGTCATCATGAGCTTATTCCGGGGAATCTTTATGTTCCTCAAGGGATATCTCTCCAGCTACGCTGCTGAGAATATTGCAAAAGAAATCAGAGAAAAGCTCTACCGTCAGATTCAGTACATGACCTTTGAACGTCATACTAGGAAAGAGACAGGGGATATGATTCAAAGATGCACCTCTGACGTGGAAATGGTGCGCCGGTTCATCGGTGTCCAAGTGGTGGACCTGGGAAGAATCATCTTCATGCTGGTCTTCACTTTGATCATCATGGGCACCATGAATGTGGAGCTGACGCTCTACTCCATGATCATGATTCCGATACTCTTTTTCTTCAGCTACATCTTCTTCACGAAGATTCAGAAGACCTTCAAAAAGTCTGATGAAGCAGAAGGCAGCCTCACCACGGTGCTCCAGGAGAATCTCTCTGGTGTGAGAGTCGTGAGAGCCTTCGGAAGAGAAGACTTTGAAATCGAGCGCTTCGATGAAGTGAACAAGAATCATAAGACTGTCACCTATAAACTCATTGAAACTTTAGCGGTGTTCTGGGCATCCTCAGACCTTCTGACCCTCATGCAGAACGGGATTGTTCTCGTCGTGGGCGCAGGTATGGTCATCCGGGGAGAGCTCACCATTGGAACACTTACGGCTTTCATCACCTATGTATCCATGCTTTTATGGCCAGTGAAGCAGCTGGGAAGACTTCTCAGTGAGTTTGGCAAGACCACCGTGGCCCTGGACCGTATCGAGGAGATTCTCTCCGAAGAGGTGGAAGAGGACAAGGAGTTTGAAAAAACACCTGAGATTGAAGGAAGCATTTCCTTCAGCCATGTGAGCTTTGCCTATGATGCGCATCAGAAAGTCCTAAATGACATCTCCTTTGAGGTGAGAAAAGGACAAACCCTTGGCATCTTAGGATCCACAGGATCCGGTAAATCCACCCTGGTGCATCTTCTACAGAGGCTCTATGACTACGAGGGCAGCATCAAAGTGGATGGACACGAGCTGAAGACCATAAAGAGAGGCCACATCCGAAAGAAAATTGGTCTGGTGCTTCAGGAGCCGCACCTTTACGCCAAAACCGTCAAGGAGAACATCGGCATCACCAAGAGAGCCTACAAGGAAACTGACATCTTCGATGCAGCCAAGGCCGCATCCATCCATAACAATATCCTGACCTTCAAGGACGGATATGACACCATCATCGGAGAAAAGGGCGTTTCCCTTTCCGGTGGACAGAAGCAGCGTATTGCCATTGCGAGAACCATCATTGATGAAGACAAGAGAATTCTGATTTTCGATGATTCCTTGAGTGCAGTGGACACCGAAACGGATCTTCGTATCCGTCAGGCGCTGAAAGAAAGAAGCAAAGACATCACAACGCTCATCATCAGCCATAGAATACAGACCCTGGCGGAAGCCGACCAGATCATCGTTCTTGATGAAGGCCGTGTGGTCCAGAAGGGTACCCATGAATCTCTCATTCGTGAGGAAGGACTCTACAAGAGAATCTGGGATCTGCAGCAGATGGCCATCTAAGAGCGTCACAAAAGGGGTGAACATAATTTATGGAAGAACAAAAAGAAATGAAACTGAAAGTGGATAAGACCGTCTGGAAAGAGATGTTCCAATATCTCTCCATCTTCAAGAAAGACTTTCTCATTCTCTGCGGCTTTATGGTAGGGCTTGCGGGCATGGACATCATCTTTCCACTTTTAACCCGATATGCCATCGATAATTTCGTGGCCAATGGAGACTACAACGGGCTCACCTTGGTGGGCGTCCTCTATGGGCTCCTGGCCCTTGGACTGGGGCTCATCGTCTTTCTCTTCATCCGACATGCGGGGAAGATTGAGATGGCCATCGTCTACAAGCTGAGAAAGGATGCCTTTGAGAAGCTTCAGAGACTCTCTTTCAGCTACTATGACAAAAATGCCGTGGGCTGGATGATTGCAAGAACCACCTCCGATGCCACAAAGATTTCAGAAACAGTGGCCTGGGGTGTGGTGGATTTAGTCTGGGGCGCCACCATGATGTTTGGGGTGTCTGTGGTGATGCTCATCATCAACTGGAAGCTCGCCCTGGTGACCCTCATCACGATACCGGTCTTAGCGCTGGTCAGTGTCTTCTTTGAAAAGAAGATGCTGGTTTCCTACAGAAATGTAAGAAAGATCAACTCCAAAATCACGGGCCTCTTCAACGATGGCATCGTGGGTGCAAAAACCACAAAGACCCTGGTCCGTGAGGAGCTCAATATTGAGGAGTTCCAGGACGTGACGAAGGAGATGAAAAAGACGTCCATCCGGGCGGCCACGCTTTCGGCGGGGTATCTGCCCATGACGCTTTTCATCTCCGCAGTAGGGACGGTGCTGACCCTTCTGTTTGGAAGCAATTTCCTCATGGAGGGAACGCTGACCTACGGTACTTTGGTTCTCTTCATCACCTATGCACGTCAGTTCTTTGATCCGGTTCTTGAGATTGCGAGAATCTACACGGAAATGATTGGTGCTCAGGCTGCTGCAGAACGTGTCATGGGTCTTCTCCATGAAAAAGAGGAGATTGTGGACACGGAAGCAGAAGAAAAAGAGGACTATGGCAAGATTCATGGAGATGTGACCTTTGAGAATGTAAGTTTCTTCTATAAGGAAGGGGAGTATATTCTAAAGAACTTCAATCTTCAGGTGAAAGCAGGAGAGACCATCGCTCTTGTAGGAGAAACGGGATCCGGAAAAAGCACCATCGTGAATCTCGCCTGCCGTTTCTATGAGCCTTCTGAAGGTAAGATTCTCATCGACGGTGAAGATTATAAAAAGAGACCTCAAAGCTGGCTTCACCAGAACATCGGGTATGTGCTCCAGGCACCACACCTGTTCAGTGGAACCATCAAAGAGAACATCCGTTATGGTAAGCTTACTGCCACCGATGAGGACATCATCGAAGCGGCGAAAGTAGTTCATGCCCATGACTTCATCATGAAGCTGGAGAAGGGGTATGACACGGAAGTGGGCGAAGGCGGAGGCATGCTCTCCACAGGAGAGAAGCAGCTGATCTCCTTTGCCCGAGCCATCATTGGAAAGCCAAGACTCTTCTTCCTGGATGAGGCCACCTCCTCCATTGACACAGAGTCCGAGGCAAAGATCCAGAAAGCCATTGAAGAAGTGCTGGAGAACAGAACCAGCTTCATCGTGGCCCACAGACTGTCCACCATCAAAAATGCGGACAGAATCCTGGTCATCGACCAGGGAGAAATCCTGGAGCAAGGAAACCATGAGGAACTTCTCAAAAAGAGAGGACACTACTATGAGCTCTACACCAATCAGTTTGTGGAAGAAGCCGGTAGAGAAGTCTTAAAAGGGAAAGTTGTCTAGAAGAATCATTTGAACCCAGAATTATATGTTCATGGCAGTAGAAGTTCAGACAGAAGACCCGAAATCTAGAGAAGAAGCGAAGCGTTTTCGGATCTTTAGGTCAAAATATAATAGAAGGAAGGATGGAGCCTCATGAACTTCATCTGTATCTTTCAGTTCATAAGAATAAAAAAGCAGTACCCCAAATTTTTTGCGAAGAGCAGAAGGTTTGGGGTACAATGATTATAATCAGTGTCAAGGGGGAATGAAGAATGAAAGTAACAGTGCTTCTGGAGAATGATCTGGAGAGGCAGGACCTGAAAAATGCCCATGGCCTCTCTTTCTATATAGAGACAGAGGAGAAAAAAGTTCTTTTTGATTTTGGACCTGATGATTCTTTTATGAGGAATGCAGAAAAGCTCGGTATAGATCTGAAAGAAGTGGATCTTGCAGTTCTGTCCCACGGACATCAGGATCATGGGGGTGGGATTTTCGAGTTTCTACATTATAATAAGAAAGCAAAGGTCTATATACAGGAAGAAGCTTTTCTTCCGCATTACTCCAAGCGGGAAAACGGGGAGATGAATCCTCTGGGACTGGAGAAGCATCTGAAGAGTCATCCGCAAGTGGTTCTTCTACAAGGAGACCATGTGATTTCGGAGAAGCTTCAGCTGCTGTCGGTGGTAGAAAGAACAGAAGATCTCCCACCGGGAAATGAGACCCTTTATATGGAAAAGGAAGAAGAGATTCTTCCAGATGATTTTCAGCATGAACAACATCTGGTGGTGAGGGAAGGGGAGAAGACCATTCTTTTTTCCGGCTGCGGCCATCAGGGAATCCTCAATATTCTCAGCACCGCGGAAGAGAAAATGGACTGCAAAATAGATGCAGTCTTTGGAGGCTTCCATATCAAGAAGCCTTCCAAAGTGCATCCAGATCCTCTTTATGTGGAGCATCTGGCCAGGAAGCTTTCTGAAAAAGGAGCGAAATATTATACCTGTCACTGCACCGGAAGAAAAATGTATGGAAAGCTTCAGGAGACGTTAAAAACAGACATCGACTATGTGAGAACAGGGCGGGTGGTTGAGATATAGCTGGTGCATAGAATCAGATAAAGCAGCACTTTCGTCCGGAAAATATCAGTAAATGATCATGATAAAAGGGAGAGAAGCCTTTGCTTTTCTCCCTTTTAGTCGTTGTTCCTATTCTGGCAGTGTATAGTTTCCCGTAGAGATTTCCCAAAGATACAGGGAAGCCAAGGTGCCGTAGGGGGAGAACCTCTGCCGGTATGTTTCAAAGATCTCCTTGGTGATGGCTTCATGGCCATAGAGCATCATGAGTCCTTTTCTGATGGCAAGATCTCCATAGCTTAAGACATCCTTCCTGCCCATGGTAAAGATGAGCAGCATTTCTGCAGTCCAGGGACCGATGCCTGGAAGCTTCACAAGTTCCCGGATGACTTCCTCATCAGAGAGGCTGTAAAGATTCTCTAGAGAAATCTCCTTTTTTAGCACCATTTCCGCGGTGCCTTTCAGGTAGCCCCCTTTCCGGAAACTGATGCCAAGACTTTGGATCTCTTCCAAAGTAGCCGCTGCGATGTGTTCTGGTGTGATGGCAGGGAAATAGTCAAGAAACCTCTTCCAGACGGTTTCTTGGGCTTTCATGGAAATCTGCTGACCGACAATGTTGCTCATGAGGCTCCGGAAAAGATCCTCATCGGTTTCTCTTGTATAGAAGGGGAGAATCTCCATGGCTTTCGCCAGTCTCTCATCCTTTTTCTTTAAGCTCTTGAAGTCATCTTTGCTGAAGGTTAGCTTTCCCAAAATTATAGTCTCCTTTTCCAGTGATTCCACTTTGGTGGTATGGCAAAAAGATCTTTTGATCTTATCATTTTTCCTAAACAGGGAAGGTGCTTCAGGCACTCTTCCCTTTGATCTCATTATATAGGGGCAACGGTTCCAATGAAAGAGAAAGCAGTGGGAATCTCCATAAGAAAATCAAAGTCTTTATTTCTTATCCTAAATGTTGGTGAAAAAGAAGGGATTTCTATGAAATATAGCACTTCTGATGAAGATGATAGCAAGAAAATAGAAATATATAGTGAAAAATAAAGGGTTTTTCTAGTTTGCAGGGAATAAAGAATAAAGAGAAGTCTGATTATTTTTGTGAGTGGAGGCGTCATGGGAGAAATATTTGGTAGAGAACGGAGACTGACAGAGGGAAGATGGATTGTAGTAATTCTTCTTCTAGGCAGTCTTCTGACATTTTTTGTGGATGCGATGTTTGATGTGGGGTATTGGGGACGATCGTTTTTTAAGCTTTTTCTGTTTTTAGGCATGCCCCTGGTGCTGCACCTTTCCTTTCATGAGGTGAATGTGTTCACGGTGCTGGATACCCGGCGTGAAAAAGGAAGTTTCAGAAAATCCGTGCTTTTGGGGGTCCTTGTGTATGTGCTCCTTCTGGGACTTTATCTTGTGATTCAGCAGTTCATCTCCTTAGAAACCATCGAAGGGGCCATTTCTGAGAATTTCATGGTGGACCGGAATAATTTTGTGCTGGTTGCCCTCTATATCTCCTTTGTGAATTCCTTTCTGGAAGAGTTTTTCTTCCGGGGCTTTGGGTATCTCAAGCTGAGAAGATCCTTCGGCAAAGGCAGTGCCTATGTGTTTTCCAGTCTGCTTTTTGCCCTGTACCACATCGGAATGGTGGACGGTTGGGCGAATCCTCTTATAACAGGGCTCGCGATTCTGGGTCTGTTCTTGTCCGGTATCTTCTTCAATCTTCTGAATGATAAGAATGGCAACATCTATAACAGCTATATGGTGCACATGTTCGCAAACTTTGCCATCAACACCGTAGGCCTTCATATGTTTGGCATCATTCATCTGCCCTTTTTGGGATAAAGGAGAAATCTTATGGATGTGAAAAAACTGGAAAAAATGCTGCGAGAAAAGAAAAATCTTGAGAATCAGCTCCCCATGGAAAAGTACATGAGAAACCAGTTTCCGTTTCTTGGCATCAAGACACCGGAAAGAAGAGCAATTCTGAAGGAATTTCTGAAAGAGGAGCAGAACGCTTTTTTCCTGGAAGATGCAGAGTATCTCTACAGCCTTCCGGAACGGGAGTTTAAGTATGCGGCCCTCCATTTATTGGAGAAGTTCCAGAAAGAGTGGTCCTTTAAGGATCTTAGGAGGCTTCTCACCATGGCGCTGACGGAGCCCTGGTGGGATACTATAGACAGTTTTGCGCCAAATATCTTCGGGCCCATGGCCCTTCGGGAAGAAGCAGTGAAAGAAGCCATGAGATCTCTCATCTATGAGGAGAACATCTGGAAAAAAAGAATTTCCATTCTCTTTCAGCTGAAGTACAAGGGCAAGATGGATGAGGATCTTCTACAGGAAGCCATTCTAAAGAATCTTGACACAAAAGAGTTCTTTGTGGACAAAGCCATTGGATGGGTCCTTCGGGAGTACGCAAAGACCAAGGAGGAGTTTGTCCTTACGTTTCTGCAAACAGAAGGGCTTTCTTCTCTTTCCAGAAGAGAAGGGGGAAAGCATCTTTCGCATAAAATACTGTGGTAAAATGGAAGTAAGAAAGAGATACGTGTAGTCAGTTGGTGTTTAGGAGGGATTATTGTGGCAGTGAGAAAAGAGAAAGAGCTGGAGGTAAATGTGCCTTTAGAGAAAGCTTTTCAGATGATAGAGGCGGAGTTTCGTAAAAAGCAAGAGACGGTGATGGAAGAGAGAGAACTGACGGAGACAACAGGGTTTTTTAGAATTTTCTTTAAAAAATCCATGGTATCCAATGGAGAGTATCTCACGGTGAATATGGAGAAACTGGACGAGGAGAAACTGAAGCTCTCTATGGTATCTGAGTCCAAGGTAGAAAAGACCGTTCATGACTGGGGCAAAAACGAAAAGAACATGAAACTGATTCTAGAAATTTTAGGAGTGGTGAAAAAGGATGAAAAGAAGGGAGTATATTACCCGGGACGAAGATGAAATAAGGAAAGAGCTCACGGAGCTTCAGATCCATGTAACCCGTGAAAATGGCACTGAGATGCCTCATAGAAATGAATATGACCAGAACTTTGAGGATGGCATCTATGTGGACCTTTATACAGGGGAGCCGCTGTTCTCAAGTCTTGACAAGTATGATGCAGGCTGCGGATGGCCAAGCTTCACAAAACCCATTGCAAAGCGGGTGGTGAAGGAGAAAGCGGATTTTGCCTATGGCATGCACCGTATCGAGGTGAGATCTAAAGGTTCGGATGCCCATCTGGGTCATGTGTTCACAGATGGCCCTAAAGAAAAGGGAGGGCTCAGATATTGCATCAACTCTGCCGCCATGCACTTCATTCCCAAGGAGAAGCTGGTGGAGGAAGGATATGAGGAGTATCTGGATCTTTTTGAGGAAAGTGATAAATAGACGGCATAGGTTGTGATAGAAGAATCACATAAGTACTGGAGGTGCAGGTGTGAAAAACATACTGATTGTGGAAGATGAAAGAAGACTGGCAAGATTCATGGAGCTGGAGCTGACCCACGAAGGCTACAATGTGGACATTGTGGCAGATGGGCAGAGTGCTTTGATGAATCTCATGAACAAGGAATACGATGTGATGCTTCTGGATCTCATGATTCCCATTGTGGATGGTATTGAGGTGACCAAACGGGCCAGGACCTTTACCGATATTCCCATCATCATGATTACAGCAAGGGATGGGCTGGAAGATAAGGTCAAGGGGTTTGACATTGGGGCGGATGAATATATGACAAAGCCCTTTGAGATGGAAGAGCTTCTTGCAAGGCTCCGGGCACTGTTCCGCAAAAATGAGTCCAAGGAGAAAGAGACCAAAATCTTAAGCTTCAGGGGCCTTACGGTGAACCGGGAGAACTATGAAGTGCTCCGGGATGGGGAGAGAAAAGAGCTCACAAAGAAAGAGTTTGATCTTCTTAGTTACCTTCTGGAGAACCAGGGCATCGTCCTGACCCGGGAGAAAATACTGAACAATGTCTGGGGATTTGATTTTGAGGGAGAAACCAATGTGGTGGATGTGTACATCCGTTTTCTCAGGAGCAAACTGGATGACGGCTATGAGGACAAGCTGATTCACACCGTCCGAGGAGCCGGATACATCATCCGCTAGGTGACATGATGAGACGATTGAAACTGTCCACCAAAATCACCTGGAACTACGCGCTGATTTTCACCAGCATTCTTCTCATCATCAACCTGGCTGTTTTTTTCAGCACTCAGCTGTATAACAGGCTCAGTGCGAACAATGAGGTGGAGCAGCTGGCAGAATCTCTGGAAGAGAAGCTTCTTTCAGGAGAAGCACTTTCTAAAGAGATGTTCTGGGAAGAAGGAATCCTTTATCCTCTCTATGCGGAGGCGGAGTACAGAGATATGCTTATAAAGTCAGAAGATCTTCTGACCCTCACCAATCGAGAAGAATGGTTTATAGAAAGAACACTGGGAGAGAAGCAGATAAGCTCGGATGATCTTGTCATTGAGGAGCTTCGTGTGGCTGCTCCTTCAGGTATTGTCACCTTACGCGTGGTGAAGGATCTTTCGGTCTATCATTTTATGAACTCTGTGACTTTGGTGACCCTCATCATCGCTTCTCTTTTGGGGATTCTGGTGAGCTATGTGGTGGGATACTTCATGTCCAGACAGAGTTTTCAGCCCATCCTTGCCATGACCAAATCTGCTGCAGCCATCGGACCCTCAAATCTACATGACCGCATTGAGGTGCCTGAGGTGAAGGATGAGCTGAAAGAGCTTTCTGAAACCTTCAATGGTCTTTTGGACAGAATTGATGATGCGTATTCAAAGCAGGCTCAGTTTGTATCGGATGCGTCCCATGAGCTGAGAACTCCTCTTACGGTGATCAAAGGCTATAACGATCTTTTGAACCGCTGGGGAAAGGACGATCCAGAAATCCTGTCGGAAGCCATCGAGGCCATTCGGCTGGAAACAGACAATATGAGCATGCTGGTGGAGAATCTGCTGTTCATTGCTAAAGGAGAAAACAGGAAGATGAAACTGTCTCCTGTGAGTTTTTCTGTGAAAGAGCTTCTGGAAGAGACGGCCAAGGACTTTTCTCTCAGTGTTCCTGACAGAGCTTTTCAAGTGGATGCCGAGGAGTTTACGGTGACTCAGGACCGCAGAATGATGAAGCAGCTTTTAAGAATTTTTCTGGAAAACAGCGTGAAATTTACCAAAGAAGGAAGCGTCATCACCTTGCGTGCCAAGGAAAAGGGAGACAGGTACTCTCTTCAGGTGGAGGATCAGGGGGAAGGCATTGCAAAGGAGGACCTGAAGAATGTCTTCGAACGTTTTTATGTGGGAGAAAAAGCAAGGACCAAGGACAAGGCTGGTTCGGGCTTAGGTCTTTCCATCGCAAAATGGATTGTGGATACCCATGGGGGAACGGTACAAGCAAAGAGCACCCTTGGGAAAGGCACCACCATGGAGGCGGAGTTTCCGAAAATCATGCAGATCTAAGAGCAGCAAATTTTGCTGCTCTTTTTGTTTTCATTTTGAAAAAACAATTATATAATAAGTAGTACTACATACATTTCTTCATTCGACATAAAAATATGATTTTCATACCCAGTAAGTGTGAGAATAATGTTGGAGATAGGAATAAAATAGGAGTTGAAAATGAAAAATATCCGGTGGACTTTCCTTCTGGTCTCAGTTCTGATTGTGATTGGAATTGTATTTTACTATATATTTATGAATCGTATCCCTCAATATGCAGAGAGGGGTGTTTTGGACTTCCATAGAGTGGAGTGGCCAGACAATGGATATATCGAACTCAACGGAGAATGGGAGTTTTATTTTGGTGAGTTCATAGAACCTGGACAATTCCAAGAGAAGAGCGCCAGGTATATCAAGGTGCCTGGAATCTGGAGCAGGGACGTGGAAGGGGAAAACTATCCTGTGAAAGGATTTGGGACCTATCGTCTCCGCCTTGTGAACATTCCGGAGGAGAGCGAAGCAGCACTGAAAAAAACCAGCATCAGAAATGCCAGCAGGCTCTATGTCAATGGAGAGCTCTTGGCAGAGGATGGCATAGTTTCAGAAACACTAAAGGGAAGCATCCCCGGCAATCAGCCAGAGCTTGTTTTTTTCCAGGTGTCAGAAGGGGAGACAGAAATTGTCATTCACGCAGCCAACCATGAGTATGTTCAGGGAGGCATCGCAAGGCCGCTGCAGTTTGGAGATCCGGCTGCTCTTCAGAACCGTCGTGACCAGAATCTGCTTTTCGAATTTTTCATGATCACGGTGAGTGTTCTGGTGGGACTCCTTTATCTGATACTATATCTGTCCAGCAGCTATTACCGGAAGGAAGAACCTGCTGTGCTGTCTCTTTCTCTCAGCACCATTTTTCTGGGGCTCATGGGCACCATGTACGGGGAAAGGATTCTTGGCATTATATTCCCGTCTCTGAGTATGGACGGGATTTTCCGTGTGGGTCATGCCCTTGCAACCAGTGCGATGCTGTGGATGCTGTCTCTTTTTAACAAGCTGTATCCGGATTTTCTCCCCAGACGGTACAAGAATGTGCTCAGTGTCATCTTTGGTATGATGTTTGTCTTTCTCTTGTTTTTCCCCCTTCATATCTACATGTATGCACTGCAGTTTTATTTTTATTTTGCCACCATGGTATTTTTTGTTTTGTGGGTCCGGGTACTTCTGTGGATTCTAAGAAAGAAGAACATAGAGAATAATGTCACAGAGAATATACTCTATGCCACTGCAATTTTTTCTGCTTTTCTTTTCTATTTTGACGAGATGCTCTATAGTGTCGGCAATACGAACACCATGCATCTTTCGTTTCTGGCCATTGGAATGTACAGTGTGGCCATGGCTTCTCTTCTTTTATATCGGTATACTCTTCATTACAGAAGAAGCAGAGAGCTTTCAATGGAGCTTTTGCAGACCTTGGACGAACTTGGAAGGCAGCACAACATGGTGGAGGAAAAAGAGATGTCCTTTCTGCAAGCTCAGATCAAGCCTCATTTTCTCTTCAACACCTTGAATGTCATTTCTTCTCAGATCCTGGTGGATCCGGAAAAAGCCCATGATCTGGTGTCTTCTTTAGGAGAGTATCTCCATGCGAAGTTTGACTTTGAAAACACCCACAAGTGGATCCATTTGGAGGAAGAGCTTTCTATGGTGGGGTCTTATCTGGAGCTGGAGCAGTCCAGGTTTGAGGAGCGTCTGAAAGTTATTTGGGATGTGGAGGAGAATCTTCATTTTCTCCTCCCTCCTTTTACGCTCCAGCCACTGGTGGAGAATGCCATACGTCATGGCCTCATGGAGACCATGGAAGGGGGTACGGTGAAGATTTCTGTTTACCAGAAAGAGGAGCATTACATCATCTCCATAGCCGATGATGGCATCGGGATTCCAGAAGAGATCATCCGCTCTATTCTGAAAAAGAACGGATTAAGCCGAGGGGTTGGCCTCCTCAATGTGCACAGACGACTGAAGCTTCTTTATAACGAAGGGCTTTTTATAGAAAGTGGTCTGGATGAGGGCACGATAGTTTATTACAAAATACCCGTAGAGGATGTGAGATCAAATGAAATACGTACTGATTGACGATGAAAGATTGGCTGTGGAGCACCTGAAAGTGCTGCTTCTTAAGACTGGAAAAATCAAAGAAGAACATTTGGTGACGTTCACCAATCCCATGGATGCCATCCATTATATTGAAAAAGAAAAGCCTCAGGTGGTCTTTGCAGATATTGAAATGCCCATGGTATCTGGAATTACCCTGGCCTCCAGGGTGAGAAGCTCCTGTCCGGGGATTGAAGTGATTTTTGTCACCGCCCATAAGCAGTATGCGGTGGAAGCCTTTGAGCAGTTTGCGCTGGATTATCTTCTAAAACCACTCATGCTGGAAAGGGTGAGAAAGACGGTTGAGCGGATTGAAGAGAGGCTCAAGGAGAAATCGGTGGTTTCTCCGATGGATTCTCCGAAGATCCTCATAAAGCTCATGGGAGATGCGGGCACCTTTAAAGAGGGAATGATGCTGGACTATAAATGGCGTTCTGGGAAGATTCGGGAACTTTTCGTGTTCCTCCTTCATAACAGGCATAGATTTGTGTCCAAGTATGAAATCTTTGAAACACTGATTCCGGAAGAGGATCCGGATAAAAGTTCGGCTACGCTCAATATGATTCTCTACAGGCTGCGCAATAAGCTGCAGCAGCATGATCTACCCATTGTCATCAAGTTTCAGGATGATGCCTATAAACTGGTATATCCGGATGAAGTGCAGGTGGACGTGGATCTTTGGGAGCAGCATCTGAAGACTACCCCCATTATTACAGAAAAGAATCTCAGCACATGTCTGAACTACATCGCTTTAGCAGAAGGACCTTATCTGAAGAATCTGGATTACCCATGGCTTGTGGATCAGCATGAGATTTATCAGGAGAAATTTCTGGAAAGACTGAGAAAAATCGGAGATTTTTATTTTAATCATCGTTATTATGAGGATGCCCTCGAAATTTATCGAAAGATGTACCATGTTGAACCGCTGAACGAATGGCTCAATGTGAGGCTTCTGAAACTTTTACGTCTCCTACAGAATAATCGGGCGAAAAATAAACTTTATGAGGATATTCAAAAAAAATATTTGGAGTATGATGTACCGCTGCCAACGGCCATTATCAGTGCTTTCAACGAAGAGTCCCGGACATGATGTCCGGGGCTTTTCCTTTTAACTACTGATGATGAAGTATTTGTACAGTTGAGTATAGTGTCTGTAGAGTCATCATGGGTATCATAATAATAAGAGTTACTATATTTATATAGAAGGAGTGAAAGTATGAAGTTTTTATCAGATTATATGAAACGAAAATATGCATTTATTCTTTTGGTACTGTTTCTCGTTGGCCTTTATCCGGGAGCCTTAGCCAATGCGATCCCTTCAGGTGTACCAATTACCATTGCACAGGGGACCAGTGCGCTGAATATCAGGGATTCATTTGTTGCAGAGGACTGGAATATTGGTGGGAATGCCACAATTAGGGACTCTATTGTGAGACTAACGGATAAGATAGCCAATCAGGTAGGATATCTGTTTTTTCGAGACAGCATCCATCTTAATGAAAATTTGGCATTCAATGCAAAGTTCTCATTTAAAATTCATGATAATTATTCTTTAGGAGCAGATGGTATGGCTTTTGTCATTCAGTCTGAAACTAACAGTTCGGGCAGTGCAGGTGGCGGATTAGGGTACAGCGGCATATCGCCAAGTATCGCGGTTGAAATCGACACGTGGCGGAATAATGGCGACCCGTCTGAGAGTCATCTTGGTGTGATGGTAAATGGGAACACAACGGATCATCGTGAATTCTATAGCACCGTACCAGATATCGATGAAAGCAATGCCATCCATACCATTTGGATTGATTATGATGGGACTGATTTAAAAGTTTTTATGGCTCAGGAAACAGATGGAAATGCGCCAAAGCCTGATGCTCCTGTCATGAGCTATGGTATTGTTCTTACAGACATCTTTACGAACACAACGGATCTTTTTGTCGGTTTTACAGCAGCTACAGGTGGCGCAGCGTCTATCCATGAGCTTCATAGTGTGTTCTTTCAGAGCCGGTACACAGAAAAAGGGATTCAGGAGCCGGACAATTATGTGCAAGCAGGAGCGCCTTCCAAACCCATCGATCTATCGGTGACGAAGTACGTAGGAGAAGAACTTGTTGTAAATCCTTCTGAAGAAGGCATCTATACTTTTTATGGTGCCTTGGACGCTGTGAAGCCTCTGGCTTCAGGAACTTCTTTCACAATCCCTTCAGAGATGAACACAGATGGCAAAGTCTATTACTACAGTCAGACTGTGGAGGGCAGACAAAGCGAACGAGGGGCCATCACAGTTAAAGTAACGGATCGTGATGGGATATTTACATCTCCTCTTCCAAAGCCCTATGTTTCAGAGATGTTTGTTGATGAGCATCTTAGACTTAAACTGGATGGGCAGGAGAATATGGATGGCGCGACAGTCACCATTACAGATATGATGTCAGGAGACCTATTAAAATTTGAACGAATTCATGGTATCAATGGATCTTATAATCAAAACAGCGGTGTACTTACTTTAAGTGGTAATGCCACCGTAGCACAGTATGAGGAAGCTTTAAGGAGCGTAAAGATTCGTGCTGTAGAGCTTGGAATAAGCAGACAGATTGCTTTTACCATCGGAAGCTCCGTTTATTTTGATCCAACACAGCATTATTATGAGTATGTTACAACGGATAGTAATCAATCTATTTCCTGGCTTGAGGCTAAAGAAGCTGCAGAAAAGAGATCTTATTATGGCAGGCAAGGATATCTTGCCACCATCACAAGCGCCAGGGAAAATGCATTCATCTTAGAGAAGACGCTCGGACTTGGATGGATTGGCGGTAGAGACATTGAACGAGATTTATTGACGGGTCGATGGCTGGATGGAAATACAAAGGGAGACTGGAGATGGGTTACGGGTCCGGAAGGATTTGCGGATCTTGGAAAGGGCCTCTCCTTTACAACAGGATATGCTCCACACATACCATGGACATTTGAACCAATTACTCCCGAGAAGGTTTCCTTTGATCCGGAAATGGATTGGTATTATAGAGTCGATGATGTTGATGGCAAAAGATATACAAACTGGGAGAACGGTGAACCCAATAACTATAATTTGTCTGAATATGTTCTTCATATTTATGATGGCACAGGAAAATGGAATGATTTCCCGTTGAATAGCGGGGTGCGAGGATATGTAGTTGAATACGGCGGTCTACCAACAGACCGTGCGGAAGATCTTTCTGTCACGGATTTCAAACTGATCCAGATGTCATCCTCAGGGTATGCTGTGACGGTGGAAGATGGAACAGGGGCAGGCATTTATCTTCCTGGAGATCCTGTAACACTGGAAGCGTACACAAAATCCATTGGAGATGAATTTAAAGAATGGGAAGTCGTGGAAGGGGATATCACACTGCCAAATCCTACCAGCCATCGGACAACATTTACTATGCCTACGATGCCTGTAAAAATCAGGGCAACTTACACCTATGCGCCAGAGCATAAGCTTACAGTACAGGGAGGTACGGGCAGTGGGGATTTCACTCAGCATACCGTTGTAGAAATTTCTGCACAAGAAGATGTGGAAGCCGGAAAGCTGTTTAAAGAGTGGAAAGTTGTTTCAGGCTCCGTGGAGATTGACACGAAACTAAAAACCCAGAGGTTCACCATGCCTGGTAATGATCTTGTATTAAAAGCCATTTATACCTATGGTGTAGATGTTTCAGGTGGATCAGGTAGCGGTAGATATACCCCTGGCGATACAGTAACGGTAACCGCGTATGAGGTAACGGATGCTGGAAAGGAATTTGATGGTTTTACACTGACGCCTTCTAGCATTGAAGTTGAGGATTTTACACAAAAAACCATTACCTTTACGATGCCGGAAGAGAGCGTTACTGTCACCAGAAATACAAGGAGCATTCCGTACAATGTTATGTTTGACAGCCAAGGTGGCACTCCTTTGGCAGAAATGAAAGTTCTCTTTGATGCCCTGATTGTAGCGCCATCAGCACCTACGAAGGCTGGATATGATTTTTCTGGATGGTATCGTGATGCAGGATTTGAAACTGCATGGAACTTTGCCTATGACAAAATGCCTGCTGCAGATGTGATCTTGTACGCGAAATGGGTACCAAAAACGGACACGGTTTATAAAGTGAAGCATTACAAAGAAGCACTGGATGGGACTTATGTAGAATTTGAGGAAGACAGTAAGACAGGAACCACAGGTGTGATCGTTACAGCAGTACCAGAAAGTTATGAAGGATTTACTTATAGAGAGGATCACAAATCAGAAGTGAAATCTGGAAATATCGAAGGGGATGGCTCACTAGTACTGAAACTTTATTATGACAGAGTGCACTACGATTACGTGTTCAAAAACTGGAATGATGAAGTCATTGCAGAAGGAAATATTCCTTATGGCGCTGATGTGCCAGTGCCAGGGAACCCCTTAAAATCTGGACATACATTTACTGGCTGGTCTCAGGAAATCCCAGAGGTTATGCCAGCAGAACCGCTTACTTTTAAAGCGGTGTTCTCGATCAACAGCTATACTCTAACTTTCAATAGTAATGGTGGAAGCTCAGTCAACTCCATCACTAAAAACTACGGAGAATCAGTGGGCACTGTTGAAGAGACAACAAAAGAAGGCTATACCTTCAAGGGCTGGAGTCCGACAATACCGCAGTATGTTCCAGCTTCAAACAGCACCTATGAAGCACAGTGGGAAATCAATCGGTATCGTGTTTCCTTCGAAGAAAATGGTGGCACAGCAGTTACGGATCTTCTTCTGGACTACAATACCTTTATTGAGATCGTACCAGTGACAACAAAAGCTGGGTACACCTTTGAAGGCTGGTACACAGAAGCGGCTCTCGAGAATAAGTGGCATTTTGAAAAAGATACGATTCCTGCGGAGCATATTACTTTGCATGCCAAGTGGAGTGCAAACACAAATACAAAGTATGTCGTAAACCATTATAAAGAAAAACTGGACGGGACATATGAGCTAGAAGATCAAGAAGAGTTTACTGGCATCACAGATACTGAAATAACTGCACCAGTGAAAATCTACATTGGATTCAGTGTGGATAGAACCCATGAAGATGAATTTGCCACTGGAATCATCGATGGTTCTGGAACTCTAGAATTGAGTCTATACTATCAGAGAGATTCTTTTGAAGTGGTCTTTAAAGACTGGGACGGAACTGTTCTAAAAGAAGTAACACTGAAATATGAGTCAGGTGCAAAGGCGCCTACAGGAATGACCCGGGAAGGTTATACCTTCACTCATTGGGATGAGGATTTCACGAAAATCACAGAAGACCTTGAAGTGAAAGCAATCTATACGATAAATCAGTATGATGTTTCCTTTGAAGAGAATGGAGGAAGCGAGGTGCTCAATCTTCGTCAGGACTTCAATACACTCATCGAGAGTAACACAGCTACTTCAAGGATAGGATATACCTTTGAGGGATGGTTTACGGATGCAGCACTGGAAACTGAATGGGATTTTGCGGTAGATAAAGTACCGGCTCAAAACATCACTTTGTATGCCAAATGGTCTGCGAAAACAGATACAGTGTATAAAGTGAAGCATTATAAAGAAGCGCTGGATGGCGTCTATGTGGAGTTTGAAGAAGATTCTCTAACAGGAACCACAGATATAGAAGCGACAGCTGTATCTAAGATCTATGAAGGATTCACCTATCTTGAAGATCATGAAGATGAGATATCGTCCGGAAACATCAGAGGAGATGGTACTCTTGTCCTTGCACTTTACTACAGCAGAAATGACTACACAGCAGCCTTTGACAGTAAGGGTGGAACAGAAGTAGCATCTTTAGATGTACTTTATGAGAATCTGATAGAAGAGCCAGCGGCTCCGACTAAGGCTGGTTATGATTTCGGTGGATGGTATGTAGAGGAAGCACTGGAAACTGCTTGGGACTTTGAAGAAAATAAAATGCCTGCAGAAGATGTGGCGCTTTATGCCAAATGGACAGCAAGAGCAGATACAGTGTATAAAGTGAAGCATTATAGAGAAGCGCTGGATGGCACCTATGTGGAGTTTGAGGAAGAAAGCAAGATTGGAACCACAGATACCACGGGAACTGCAGCGGCGAAGACCTATGAAGGATTCACCTATCTTAAAGATCATGAAGATGAGATATCGTCCGGAAACATCAGAGGAGATGGAAGCCTAGTACTTGAGCTGTACTATGACAGAAACGAGTATAGAATAATCTTTATAGGATTTGACGGTGTAGTGCTTGTGGATGATATGATGAAGTATGGCGAATCGATAGAGCTTCCAGAAGATCCGGAAAAAGCGGGGTACATCTTTAAGGGATGGATGAATGAAGTTCCTGAGACTGTACCTGCGAAGGATGAAAGCTTCGAATCCCTATGGGAAATCACAGCGGCAGAAGAAGTGAGACAGAAAATAGAAGCCTTGCCATCACTGGATGAGGTAGGCAAAGAAGATGGCGCACTTCTCATGGAAATCAAGAAGCTCATGGATCAGCTTACGGAAGAAGAACTGAAGTATCTGAAACCTGAAGATATCGAAAAGTTCCAAAAATCTTCCACCGTGTACGTAGAAATGAGCTTTACGGATGAAAAGACAAAGGTTCGAGTGAATGCGGCAGAGAATACTTACTTCGATCCGAATCTTAAGCTTGTCGTAGAAGAAGTGAAACTGGGCGCCTTGAAAGATACAGCAGATAAAAATCTTCTCACAATCAGAAAGAATAAGGAGATTCTCCAGGTCTTTGACATCTCTCTTCTTCTCAATAATGTTGAAGTTCAGCCTGACGGAATCATCAGAATCTATTTGCCTCTATCCAAGGAGCTGAAAAACAGCTATAAGGATCTGGAAGTGATTTACGTGGCAGAGGATGGAAAAATCACTGTGATGCCAAGTAAGGTGGAAGGGGATTACCTTGTCTTTGAGACAGATCATCTCAGCTACTACAGCATCATTGGAACAAAAATCAATGCTTTGCCTTCTCTAGGGGAGGAGACCTCATCAGCAGCACTAGGATTCCTGCTGCTTGCTGTGGGCCTTTGTCTCTATGTACCATGGAGAAAAAGAAAGACTGCATAAGGAAAAAAGATCATATAAAAGGACCAGCTGCTTTTTAAGCAACTGGTCCACTTTTTTTGAGTTCTTATGGGGAGCCTTAGGCCTTCTTCTTTTCAGGGAGTTTTTTTACTGGTATCTTCTTGAAGTTTGCCTTCTTTTCTTTTCCAAAGCTCTTCAGCATGAACCAGTAGTAGGCTTGGGTAAAGCCATTTCGGATCAGTCTCCAGGTGACCTGAAGCACAAAACCAACGATGATGGAGATCAGAATGCCCATGTAGAAATTATAGTAGGGATCCACATCTTTGAGGTCGTAAATATAGATTTCCCACCTTTTCAGGAAGAATACTGCCTGTGAGGCCAGGATACCCACAGTCATGACTCTCGCGATGATCGGGAGCTTCATGAAGAACAGGATGAGAATGATGAGTCCCAATGCGCCATACAGGAACAGGTAGGAGTCAAAAAGCTGAGGAAGTGGTTTGATTTCAAGAACAGTCAGCGGATCCCAGTTATAGATGTACACTTCACCGATGGTGTGTGCCACAAAGAATAAAAGCATAGGGATCAGCCGTACTATAAAGGCCTGGATGAACCAGATTGTTTTCCAAAGGTATTTCATAAACTTGCCTCCAAAATAATAGCACTACATATCATTATACCATGAATGAAGGGCTTCAGCTGAATTTTCTTAGGAAGCCTTCTCCATTTCATTCTTTTCAAGTATACCTCAGGCTGCTTTCTTTTTCCAAGAGAAATCCTGAAAATCTTCTTAAAGATGGATGGTGCAGGACGTTATTTTGATTTTTTCCTCGCGATGCAAGACACAGCCAAGAAAAAAGATCTTTATCTGGCTGTGTCTTTATCGTCAGCAGTCTATGGCATTTTGCTTTTGACATAGCGAAGCAGCAGGAGAAGACCCGTAAGGATCAAGAGCACAACGAGGAGGGTAAAAAGCCTTTCCTGCATGGAGCCGTCTGCCAGAAGCACAGGACCGATACCGAAGAATATCACCAAAAGAAACGCTGTGAGAAAAAGAATATTCACCAGAAGATGAAGTGGTTTTTTGGTCACAAGAATGCACCTCCTGTCTATCTTTTCTTCTATTGTACTGAATCTGCAAGAGAAAATAAAGGTGGGGTGGGTATCACCCGGTGAAATGTATGATAAAATAAAAAAGTAGGCATTAAGCCGATTTTAAAGTGCAGAAGGTATACTGTGTGAAACAGTATGGAATTATAAGAAAGTTAGGTGTTAAGAGCAATGAAATTAATTGATAAGCTGGACAGGCTGGTTTCAAAATTCGCCGTCCGGGATTTAATGAAATATGTGATGCTGGGATCTTTCCTGGTGTTCCTGGTGGATATGACGTCCAATGGACTATTCAGTACGTTTCTTTATTTCAACAGAAACCTCATTTTAGAAGGACAGGTTTGGAGAGTACTGACCTTCATCTTTGTGCCAGGATCCTCCAGTTTCTTTGTCATCATCAGTTTCCTCTTCTATTTCTACATTGGCAGGGTGCTGGAGATGGCCTGGGGAACCACCAGGTTTAATACCTACTATTTCCTTGGTGTCCTCATGTCTGTCATTGCAGGGTTCTTCATCGGTGTCACCACAACCTATTATCTCAATATGACCCTGTTTTTGGCCTATGCGGCCACCTTCCCGGACAGTCAGGTGAACCTTTATTTTGTACTGCCCATCAAAGTGAAGTTCCTAGGACTTCTCTATGGAGCGTTCATCCTTGTGGAGTTCGTCAGCGCTTCTCTTGCAGGCAGAATCGCCATCGGGGTGTCTCTTCTGAACTTCCTGCTGTTCTTCGGTCCTGGGTTCATGAAGGTGCAAAGTAGAAAGAGCAAAACCCAGAAGATCCGAAGGAATATAGAAGCGGCAAAGTACACCACAAGAGTGCAGTCCATCCATAAGTGCACCTCCTGCGGCATCACGGAGAAGGATGACCCCAATATGGAGTTCAGATACTGCAGCAAATGTGAAGGCAACTATGAATACTGTGAGAAACATATCAGAAATCATGAGCACAAATCTAAAGTCATCAACATGGAAGACCGCAGAAGAGAGTCGTAATACTCGTCTAAAACCTTTCTAGCAGAGTGATTTCACTTTACACTGAATATTGTGAATTTCAGTTAAATTCACGTATTTTTTCCGTTAAAGTCATTGATTTTGGAAAAAGAACTGATTATACTAAATTCGTGGTGCATGGATTGCACTGGGGAGATGAAGCGGGGCATCCGGATCTCATGGAAGATTGGTGCTGCCAAAGTAGTCTCAACATTCTATGTGCCTAGCGAAAAGGAGTACCTTCAGCTAGGCTCATAACATCCATTGACATAGATTCAAGAAAAAGTGAGACCTTTCGGGACAATCACCCGGAGGGTTTCTTTTTTTGTGAAGAATCGAAAAGAAACTCAACATTTTGCTTTAAAGGTTGGTCCTTCTTCGCGTATAATAGTACTAACAGATTGCCTTTTTAAGGAGGTTCTTTAGATGATGAAAAAATATGGTCTTTCCACAAAAGACAACAGGAAGGTTAAACTCAACCATCTGGAAGTCACGGGAAATATTTGTGGAGAGTACATTGAATACACCATTTCCCAGGATTATAAAAACATTTCCGGAGAGAATATGGAGGGAGTCTACAGCTTCCCAGTGCCATCCACATCCCTCATCACAGGGATTGAAGTGAATCTGGGGGGGCGTAACCTGAAAGCCATGGTGGAAGAACGGGACTCGGTGATTGAGACGCTCAAGGAGAGCCAGGAACAAGGCATCAACACGCTGGCCCTGGAACAGAAGGATGATGAGTACTTCACCATCACCATTGGAAACATTCTGCCCAATGAGAAGGTCAATGTGAGAATCAGCTATATGGATCAGCTGACCTATGAGGATGATACCCTTTCTCTTTATATCCCATCGGTGATGGATCCTGTGTACTACAGGGAAGAGGATGAGGAAGAAGAAGAGCTCGAAGAGGAGCTTGATTTTTATCTGTCACTTCTTGTGGAGTCCTATTCCAAAATGGACTTCAAGTCCCCAAGCCATAAAATCAAGGTGGAAAGAGAAGATGACACCTTGTCCAAGGTCACCGTGGTAAAAGGGCAGACCCTGGATCACGACTTCATTCTGACCCTACGGGAAGAGCATCCCCAGACCGCTGCAGGTATGGGATACAGCTACTATGAAGACGAAACAGAAAAGTCCATCCTTATGCTGAAACTGGTGCCAACTCTGCCGGATATCCCTGTGGAATATACCACGAACTATTCCTTCATTCTGGATACTTCCGTATCCATGGAAGGTTTTAAGCTGGAAGAAGCAAAAAATGCCATGCTCATCGCTCTGCGGAGCTTGGAAGAGGGAGACAAGTTCAATCTCATCGCCTACAATGAAGAAATCTATAAATTCTCGCCTTCAGGAAAGGTGAAGTTCACCAAGGAAAACCTGGAAGCTGCTACGGAGTGGATTGAATCCCTTACCACAAGAGAAGGGGAATGCACCTTTGAAGCACTGAAAGATGCCATCCGGGAAGGAGAACTGGAAGAAGAGGAAAGCACTATTTTCCTGTTCACAGATGATTCTGTGGCGGAAGAAGATGAGATCCTGGAATATGTGCGTACCAACGTCGGGCAGCACAGAATCTTCCCCATCGGCATGGACACTGAAGTGAACAGCTACTTCATTAACCGTCTGGCGGAAGTGGGCAACGGACGTCCCGAGTTCATTGAAGAGGGAGAAAGAATCGATGATATCATTCTCCGTCAGTTCAACAGAATCCATAATCCTCAGCTGGATGTGACAGAAATTGATTTTGGCGATATGGTGGTGGAGAAGACCTATCCTGGCACCATAACCTATCTGTATGACAGAGAACCCTTCACCATCTTTGCCCTTGTGGATGGGGTCATTAGTGGCAGTATCGACATCCGGGGTGTGGTGGATGAAACAGACTACACCATGCACATCGACCTGGACAAACTGGAGATCGAAGAGAATTCTCAGCTCATCCGCAAAGTATGGGCTAGAAAGAGAATTGAGTCTCTGGTGGAGAAAGAGCGCTTTGTGAGAGGCGTAGAAGAAGAGCAGATCAAAGAAGAGATTCTGGCTCTCTCCAAGGAGTACTCCATCTTATCCAAGGAAACCAGCTTCATCATGATGGAAACCATAGAAGATCCGGTCATGGGCATGGGCCTCAATAAGATTGTGCCCATGGAGATGACTGAATCCACCATGAAGAATCTGGCCAGTGGCTACTTCCTGGATGAGGCAGCCTACAGCTTTGATGTGAACATCAGAGAAAAGATGGCAGTGACGGGTCTGACCCATAAAGAAGCAAAAATGGCCATCAAGTATGATAGGGATAATCTCTTAAGAATACTTGCGAAGAATCAGCAGGCAGACGGATCCTTCCTGGAAATTGGAGAAGAGTCTGAGGGTGAAATTCTGGAAACCACCTTAAGAAGTCTATTGGCTTTCCTGGTGGGTACAGAAACCACCACCTTCTATTTGAACAATGTGTCCAAGGCTTTGAGGTATGTCATCAACACCATGAAGACGGATGAAAGCCTCATCACTGAAAGAAACTATATGCTTCTTCGTATTGCCTACGACCTGGCAGAAAAGAAGAATCTTCTGAAGGGCAAGGTCCGGGATGTGAACAAAGAGCTGGTGGATTACATTTCAGACATGAAGTACAGAGAATCTCTGGAGGAAGTATCAGATCTTGTCTATAGAGCATCTCCGAACCAGAAGAAATTCATTATGGCTGGCACCCTGAACATCACGAAATCCTATGTGGAGAATGCCCATGAGATTTTTGAGATGGACATCAGAAAGAACATCAAGAACATTGCCAATCTAGCCATGGCAAAAGCGCTGTAAAATAAAGAATACTTGGAGCCTTGAAGGAAGAAGAGAACGTCTTCTCCACTTCAAGGCTCTTTTTCACGATAAAAAACGCAGTGGGAAAATTCATAGAGAATTTACCACTTGAATAGGGAGGATAGAATGATCCAAACTTTTGGGGGTGCTGAAGATGTATTGTGCATTATCATCACAGGTGTATAAAAACTGAAGAATAAATAAACATGACGAGTTAAATTTTTATCAGGAATTTCTGAATTTGTTCATGGATCATTCATTTTATAAGGATGAAACTGTCAACCATCCACAGGGGACTCTTTTTCAGAGAGGAGTAGCAGGGGGCCTGTATTGAACTCCTATGGGGTGTGACATAGAATGAGGATATAGAAGCAGAAGGGTTTTGGTTGTTGCTCTCTGGCGAGATAGGGTGTTGCTACATATCCATAATGTTATTTCTTTAACGATTACGGAGGATGAGATAGATGAAAAGAAACAAGAGCATCAGAGTCTTTCTGGGGATTCTTCTGACAGCCTTTCTGCTGATTCCGAGCGGACTGTCCATTAAAGCGGAAGACCTTTCAGAGCCTTCCACGGAAGAGGCGCTGCAGGCAGCTGTGCTGGAAGAAGCAGCTCTAGAAGAAATGCCAGCGGTGGAAGCAGAGAAGGAAGTACTCCCTTTGGAGGAAATTGAGCCTGCAGCAGAACCACCAAAAGAAGAAGCAGTAGAACAGCTGCCGGAGGAAGCAGTGAAGGAAGAGGAAGCGTTGCCCCTTGAAGAAGTGCAAGGAACACCGCCTTCAGAAGAGGTAGAGGAGCCGGTGGATCTTCCACCTGAAGAGATTCCTGTAGACCAGACAAAAGAGGATCTTCCTCTAGAGATGACACCTGAACCTCAGGTGGAAGCCATGGCTGCGCCATTGGAAGAGAAGGCCTTGGACATCGCAGCCTATGATGGAGATCTGGACAAACTGAATTTCATGCAGTATATGGAGTGGTTGAAGCCCTTTCTTTTGAAGCAGGACTGTGACTGGGAAGGTGCCACGGAGCATCCGCTGGGATTTCTTGCTGGTATTGGAGAACTTCTGAACATCGATCCCGCTGAACTTCTGGAAGAGAACCTGAAAGTTCTGACCATCAAGAAGCACTGGTATGACGGGGACGATCCACTAAGGCCACATATGGTCGTGGCAAAACTTATGGTCAATGGGGAGACTGCAGCCTATCTGCCGATTCTGAAAGGGACTGGGTATGCACTTCAGCTGTATCTGCCCAGTAAAGATCAGGATGGAAACAGCATCATCTATACAGTGGAGGAAGAAGTACCCCACGGATATATCGGTATGGTGGAAAAGGATGGAAACACTTTCCATCTCTATAACCACAAAGCCATGATGCTTTCTGTGGAGAAGATCTGGACAGAAGATGTGGAGGACATCAGGCCTCATCATATCACCTATGAAGTACTGGCTAATGGTGCTGTTTATGGCGAAGAAAGGATGCTTTCGGCGGAAGAGAACTGGAAGGATGAATTTCTTGTTCCCCAATATGATGGAGAGGGAGAAGTAAGTTATACGCTGAAAGAAGAACCCTTGGAAGGCTATGTGACCACCTATGAGGAAGCAATGCCTGTGGAGACTGCAAGGACTATGGAAGGAGTAGAAAACTGCGAGCACTACAAGACTCTTTCCATGCGTATCATAAATACCTTCACCAATGAAAAAGAGATCACCATAAAGAAGGTCTGGATGGATGAGACAGAAGACATGAGGCCGGAGACCTTGAAGATCATGCTTCATCAGGATGAATTGCTTTATGAGACCCTGACCCTGGAAGGACCAGCGTGGGAAGAAAATAGAACCGTTCCTGTGTATGACATGGAGACCTTTGAAAAGCATCTTTATGAGGTCATGGAAGAGGAAGTGCCCGAAGGCTATGAATCTTCCGTGGAGGGGATGACCATCACCAACAAATGGATCGGCATCATCGAGTATGTGACACTCGCCGGTGAGAAAACATGGATGGATGATGGAGAAGACAGACCAGAATCCATTACGGTGCATCTCATGAACGGGGAGACTGTGGTAGAGAGTAAAACTGTGAAAGAAGTGGAAGGTTCCTGGACCTACAGTTTCAAAGCACCGAAATATGACAGCGAGGAGAATCCCATCAGCTACACGGTGAAAGAGGAACCTGTTTCTGGATATGAGACCCTTCAGGGAGAAGGATATGATCTCATGAACAGAAGAGCCGAACTCATAGACATCTCTGGGGAAAAGACCTGGGATGACTTAAGAGGAAGACCAGCGTCCATAACAGTGGCTCTGTACCGTGGTGAGGAGAAGATGAAGGAGACTACTGTCACGAAGAACGAAGAAGGCAGATGGCTCTATACTTTTGAAGATGTGCCTGGGTACGATGAGATGGGACTTCCTTACACCTACAGTGTGAAAGAAAACTATCTCATGGGCTATGATGTGGAGTACAGCGGCTATAACATCAAGAACATTCAGCAGAGAGCAACCCTAAGGATTCTGAAGGTCAATGACATCAATCAGCCTCTCTCCGGTGCAGTGTTTGAAGTGCGTACTTCTACAGGTGAAGTGCTGGGCACCCTGACCACAGGAACGGACGGTACAGCCACCATGATGCTGCCACTTGGCATTTACAGGGTTGTGGAGACCAAAGCCCCTGCAGGCTATGAACTGGGCGACATCAACCGTATGGTGATTCTCTTTAACAAGAACCAGATTGTCACCACGGAAATTGTCAATGAGTTTGGTGAGATTGAGGATGTGGATCCTCTGCCACTGCCTGAGGAAGAAGACACCAACAGTCTGCCACAGACAGGAGAAGCCTCCAGCAGTGTGTTCTATGTACTGGGACTGTTCAGCCTTATGGTGGGCAGCCAGTCCTTCAGACGTAAAAAGGAAAGATAAGGAAAATCAGAGGAGAGAATTGTTCTCTCTTTTGTAAATATCATGAGCTGCAAAAGTGAAAGAGCCCCCAGTGATGGAGGCTCTTTCCATTATAGAATCAGGAAAGCCGAAGCTCAGGATTTTTCAGAAGTCTTGCGGCAAGGCTTGCGCCGAAGAAGGACCAGAGAAGGTCAATTGGAAGAAACACCAGTGCACCAAACTTTATGGCTGCCGAAAGAGGCATTCTGCTTCCTCCGGTAAGAAGATGGGACAGAAGATAAAGATGGGTGACACCCATGGTGTAGATCACAATAACCCCAAGGACAGAGAAGAGGAAAAGGTGAAAAAGGCCTTTTTTCTTGGTCAGGTCCCGGAGGCTTCCCACCACAAAGGCTGCAGCGATGAATCCTATGAGATAGCCAAAGGTGGGGGTAAGGACATAGCCAATGCCGCCTCCGCCGGTGAAGATGGGAAGACCCAGAAGACCCAGAAGCACATAGAGTCCCTGGGATATGACCGCTTTTTTGCCTAGTAAAAGTGCGGATAGCAGAACAAACACCGTCTGAAGAGATACGGGAACCGCACCCAAAGGAATTTTAATGAATGCACCCACGGCGGTAAGCACCGTGAAGAGGGGGAGAAGGGTCAGTTCTCTTGTGGTAAGAAATGGTTGTCTGGTCTTTGTGATCATTTTTGTTCTCCTTTTCTGATGCTGATTTCTCCAGAGTGGAGGGTGAGGAGGCTACCTTCTGATTCCACCAGAAGATGGCCTTCCGGGGTCAGGTCAGTAAGGATTCCCGTCCTTGGCTGCGTATTGTACAGGAAGGTGATTTCTTCCCCCAGGTACAGCAGATGCTTTTTATAGGCAGAAAGAAGCTCAACTGGATTTTCTTTGGTCAGAAGAAGGTTCTTCTCCAAGTGGGACAGGACATTTTTAGCCACATCCTGTCTCACATAGGTGCGGCCGGTCTCCATGAAAAGAGAGGTGGCAATGTCTTCCAGTTCCTCTGGAAAACCCTTGGTGTTGACGTTGATGCCGATCCCAAGGATGAGGCTGGAGAGGGTGGCCGTTTCCATTTCCAGGGTGCCTTCTGTTAAGATGCCTGCGAGTTTCTTTCCCTCATAATAAACATCATTGACCCATTTGATGGAAAGTGGAAGTCCGGACACTTCTGAAAGGGCATCTCGTACTGAAAGAGCACAGGCGATGGTGGCGAAGGAAGGATTGTAACGGGGAAGATCTTCGATCTTCAGAAGTGAGAAATACAGTCCGCCAGGATCTTCAGATAAGAAGCTTCTTCCCAGACGTCCCCGGCCCTTGGTCTGCTTCTTTGCGAAGACCAGAGTGTTGTTTTTCTTTCTGTCACTTTCTTTCAGATAGGTATTGGTGGATGAAACTTCTTCCAAGACTTCCACGTGGTAGGTTGGCGATGTGCCTAAAGCCTGCATAAGACCGCTGACAGATAAGACATCACTCTCTTTTAAGAGCTGATACCCTTTATTCTTTACAGATTCAATATGGTGTCCTTCTACTTTTAATAGCTGAACAGCTTTCCACACGGCATTTCGGGATACACCCAGCGTATCTTTCAGGTCATTTCCTGACAGAATCTCTCCGCGGCTTTCTTCCAGCAGCTTCAACAGTTCTTCTTTTACCATCGTCTTCACTTCCTGTATTTTTTTATGTTCTCAGTATAGTGAAAAGCGTCTACCGAGTCAACTGGTTTTATGGTAATGGTTGACTCAAACACAATAAAAGTGCAGAGGTGTTTCTGAAAAGTCCAGGACAGCTCTTGTTGACAGGTGAGAATTCCTTTGATAAAATACCCCTATAGGGTATTAAAAAAGGAGGAAGTAAAGTTGAAAAATGTAACAGTTTATACTACACCAACCTGCGGCTGGTGCCATAGAGTAAAGTCCTATCTTACTGAGAAGGGTATTTCTTTTGAAGAGAAGGATGTGTCCAGAGACCGGGAAGCGGCCATGGAGATGATCAAGAAAACAAATCAGATGGGAGTACCGGTGCTGGATATTGGTGGAGCCATGATTGTAGGCTTTGACAAAGAACGGATCAATTACTTTTTAGGTATGGAATCATAGACAGGACAACCTTCTGAGTGTTCAGGAGGTTTACTTTTTTTTCGTCCATATTCCATGGAAACCAATGGAATATGGGGGATTTATGGTGAAATGAAAGGGGAAGGTGCTTGACAGAGGTGTCGTATCTGTAGTATTCTATCTTTGGTAATTTTTTAACAAATAGAGGTGAACCCTGCGCTTTCACTGGACGCCACTGGGACAGTTTTTCTCTCTTTGAAGAGGAGACGGTTGCGGTGGCTATAGAAAGCTGCGAGTCAGTAGCAGATGGTTTTTGTTGAATCATTCCATTGAAATAAGGCTTCCTTGCTGCGATGAAATGATCTGCAGCAAGGAAGCCTTATTTTGCTTCAGGTGCTTTTTGTAAAAAATGTCTGAAACTGGCTGTCGAAGTATTTATAAAACAACTCTTAAGGTAAACTCTCCATCTTTAGTGAAAAACTGACAGTTGCCTCGGAGCTTCTCTGTCACATGCCGGATGCTTCTTGTGCCAAGTCCATGACCTTCCACTGCAGTACTGGGCATGCCATCTTCCAGCTCCACGGGCTTGAGGTAAGGATTCTTGATAGAGAGCAGAAGTTTCTCTTCTTTCATTTTGAGGCTTAAGGAAATCTGCCGCTCTTCCAGGGGCAGAGCAGCTACTGCGTGGATCGCGTTTTCCAGACCGTTGGAGAGAATGGAAGTGAAGTCCACATCAGAAAATGGGAGCTTTTCTGGGAGCTCGATGGTGTGGCTAAACTGGATGCCCTCTTCGGTGATTTTGGATTCGTAGGAGGATAGGATCAAATTGACAATCTCATTTTCGCAAAACTTCTTTCGGGCGGTTTTATCGGATAAAGCCATGACTTCTTTGATGTATTCCTTGGCTTTCTCGGGTTCACTTTGATCAATGTAGGAGGAGATGCTTGTGAGAAAGTGTCTCATGTCATGGCGCAGAAGAGCCACTGCATACTCAGAGCGCTTCATGGATTCGAGTTCCTTCTCAAACTGCTCTCTTTTCATGTTCATCAGACGGGTATGGTGCTCTGCTTCCATTTTTTCTTCGTATTCTCTAAAATAGACCAGACTGAAGATGAGATAGGCCACACAAAGCACAAAGGGCATGAACTCCAGAATCACCACAGATCCGCTGTAGAGAAGATCTGTATAGACTGTGGCGGTATAGTCGAAGAGATAATAGGACACAGGAAGAATATTGAAGATGAGGATGGTCTTTCTGGACTTTGTCAAGATAACGCCCAAAGTTTCTGCGAAGTAGCGGATGAGGGCAATGCCAAGGAAAAGGGTGGCAATGGCTCTAACTCCGTATTCCATATAAATCTTTCCAGTGGCAGCATAAACAAGGATACCCAGCCATTTGCTCAGCTGACAGCAGAGATACGCAGAGGTAAGGGCATAGATACTGTGGAGAAGCTGCTTTTTATAGTAAAAGACCGTAAGAAGCAGCACCGGCAGATGGGTGATGAAGGGATAGACTCTTTGGGCACTTCTCAAACCACCCTCAAAATAGAATGCCAGCTGCACGATATTGATGCCAAGGCAGAGAAGGAAAAGGATCAGGATGTTCTTTCGGGTAAAAGGAATACTGAGGATGGCTGCAGTGATGAATACACCAAAGACAAGAAGAGTGCTGAAGTTTAGCATCCCTAATATAAATTCTAACAATTCACATACACCTTCCTTTAATGGTCCTGAAACATCAGGGCAAAATACCGATCCTGAAAGGGTTTCCCATAACCTCTTGCGATGGGGATCTGACGTCCTGATTTTGTGCTGAGCTCCATACTGCTGAAATGCTGGACGTTTTTGAGATTGACCAGATAGCTCCGGTGACATTTAAAGAAACCTTTGGTATCCGGCAGCTCTCTTTCATAGGTATGAAGAGGCTGAAGCACCTCCAGACACTCAGAGTTAGAGAGATAGAAAAGGACCTTTTTATTCTGGGCTTCCAGGTATTCGATGTCATGGAGATAGATCCTACGGTATCCCCCTGGGGTTTTCAAGGTCAGGCTGTCGGGCTCTTTAAATAGAAGAGCCACACATTCTTCAAGGACCTGCTGCATCTTATCGTAGGACAGGGGTTTTATGAGGTAATCCAGTGCCCGAACGGAATAAGAACTGAGAGCGAACTCTGGAGAAGAGGTGAGAAAAATGATCTTCGTAGATTTATCCAGAAGTCTCAGCTCTTTGGCAGTGTCCATACCGCTGAAAAGAGGCATGACAATATCCAGGAAAATGATATCGTAGCGAGAAATTCGATGTTTTGCCAGCAGAGCATCTCCGTGGTCAAAACAGTCCAGTTCAATGGGTGTGCTGGTAGTACGGGACCAGTCTCGCAGGAGTTTCTCTGTGGATTCCAGATAGACTGTTTCATCATCACATAGGGCGATTTTAATCATCGGTGCGCTCCTTTTTCTAGAATTGATGAAATCTTAACACATATAGGCTCCTTTTTCAATTGCGCCAGTAGAAGAGTGGGCGCCACGAAAAGAAAAAATGAGAAGCCCAGATTGGGAGGACAGTTACGGGAGCATCAATATAGATGGTTTCATGGGATTGCATTTCACACCGTTTTTCATGCAATTCACGAAGTAATGATTTATAAAGGGGTTTTCTATTTTAAAATGATAACAGAAGGATGTATAGGAGTTCATTCTATATATCAGAGAGTAAAGCGGGAAAAGCGAGGAGAGAACCATTTGATGCGTAGACAGATAAAGAAAAAAGCACTTTTTACTTCAGGACTTGTGACGATTTTTTGTCTGATTCTGATACTGGCAAGTTTTCATGAAGAAGAGTTCTGTGTTGGGGGTGCTGCATCTGATTTTTCACCATCAGAGATTCAAAGGCAGGAAGGTGAGACATGTGGTCTAAAGAGTGCTGAAACTTTGGAGACCTCCACCATAGTCTACAGCAGCCTGCCCTGGACAGCTGGAAACAGCAACATAAGATCCTGGGCCTTGCTGGTTCTTTTGGTTTTTGTGAATCTGACCCTTCTTTATCGGGATGATAAGAGGCAGAGAATTTACGAAAAAAAGGAAAAAGCAGCAGAGCTTTTCATACAATCGGATTCAGTTTCAGAATAAAAAAGAAGCGTGATGCTTAGCCGGAAGGCCTTTTCTGAAACCGGATAGATAAACCTCGTATGTTTGTCATACAGTTCCGGCTGAATTTGGATACTTCTTAGGAGTCCTCTTTCAGAGCCACTGCAGAATTCATATGAAAAAAAGTAAACACCTCCCGCTGTACAGTTTGCGCATTCGTGCAATTGCACAGACTGTCTGATAAGAAGCTTGAAAATCGGAAAACCCTGTTAGAAGACTTCGGTCAGGTGTCAGTGATGTGCTGCAATGGAACTTGAAATCAGCCGGATGTAAGACAAATGGCCACCGCACTCTGCACAGGGGCTCACCTCTGTGAATTATAGCCTGGAAACCCTTCTGAGAAATCGGAAGGGTTTTATTTTGTGTCACTTTAGTGCGTTTCAAATGGAACATTTGAAACAAATAAACCACCTGCTATGCAGGTGGACAAAGAAAGCTTAAGCTTTAAGAACAAAAACTCCTATGATAGAATTTAGTAAGGCCGCAAACCGAACTAAAAAATAACATAGGAGGTGTCCAAGT
>RCMY010000880.1_pt1 | contig 50795 bp, 55 predicted proteins | sample 2041341 | NCBI WGS metagenome assembly RCMY01 (sample SAMN09708234, study PRJNA481090) | Marine sediment metagenome, whole genome shotgun sequencing project.
AACCGGGACGGATCATAGGCAGATCTGAATCGCTTCAAACCCAGCCGTCAAGACATCAAATTCGGATTCCGCAGGAATCGCAGTATAACAACAGTATTTACCGAGTTTTATTATTGGGTAACTGTTGTTTTCATGTTCTTAATCCATGTTGGATTTTGCATGTACGAAGTCGGTGCAAGCCGATCACGAAACCATATGCACACCTTGATGAAGAACGTTATGATCATCCCGCTGGTGACGGTCACATTCTTCTTCTTTGGGTGGTGGATCTATTGGGCGTTCCCAAATTTCTACATATTCGGGGGCTCCATAAACTTTGATGCCGGCGCTGCCAATACGCCTTGGTCACCAAACATGGGCACCAATCTTGACGACCGGATTACCGGGGTCTTCTGGGCCGCATTCTTGTTGTTCTCATGGACAGCGGCGTCGATCGTCTCGGGGTCTGTTATTGAACGTATCCGGTCCTCTGCCCTTTGGCTGCACGCAGTACTCATCGGTTCTGTGTTCTGGATCATCGACGCGGCTTGGGGTTGGCATTGGGATGGCTGGATGGTCAAGCTTCTGGGTTATCACGATGCTTATGCGTCTGGTGTTATCCATGCGATTGCCGGTGGCTATGCGTTGGGTGTGATCATGGTGCTGGGTCCGCGGATCGGTAAATTTGCCGCCGACGGTACACCGCGCGATATTCCACCGCATAACCCATGGCTGCTGACCGTCGGTATCTTTTTGATCTATACTGGGTTCTGGGGCTTTTATGCTGCATGTAATGTGCCGATCATTTCACCCGAAGTCATCGATGGCCAGATCGTCGGTGCCACATGGACTGCAACAAACATCTATCTCGCACCTACGACATTGTCTGCGATCACGTTTAACTTCTTGATGTCACTGTCCGGTGGTCTGATGGCTGCTTATGTGGTGTCCAAAGGCGATGCATTCTGGACGTTCTCGGGCGGATTGGCGGGTATCATTACCGCATCTGCTGGCAACGATCTGTACCACCCGATCCAAGCGATGCTTGTTGGTGCCGTTGGTGTCGTCATCGTCTACAAACTGCATTACTTTGTTGAGCGGAGGTTCAAGCTGGATGACGCAGTCGGGGCCGTTGCGGTGCATGGATATGCCGGTGTCGTCGGTCTAATCATATCGGGCTTCATCCTATGGGGCGCGCCAAGTTCGCCTTACGAAGGCTACGCAACCATCAGCCCATGGGGTCAGGCAATCGGTGCCTTCATCATGTTCTTTGTCTTGGGTTTTGCCCCGGCATGGATCGTGTCCACGATCCAATCCAAATTGGGTGTGCTGCGCATCCCCGAAGAGGTGGAACTGCAAGGTCTCGATTACGCCGAGCACCATGCCTACGAAGACGCAAAAGCCGAGATCATCGCCGCTGACAAGGCCGCGCTGGCAAGTAGAACCTGAAACAAGGAGTAGTTCGATATGACGATTGGTTATGATAGCTGGGCGGTCGATCTGGCTGACGTTGGACCTGTTTACCCGATGCAAGGTTGGGAAATCCCAATGGTTGTTGTTGGGGTGATCTTCTGGCTGGCTTGGCACCGTATTCAGTTTGTGCGCGAAAGCGAGCATCTTGAAAAAGCCAGAAAGATTGGGGACGCCGAGAAAGTCTCAAGGGCTCTGGAGAGATACTAGAGTTTACTTAAGTGTGGAGGGCGGCAAGTGCCGCCCTCCACGTATCCAAAGAATTTGCCCTAGGTGAAAAATAGTTTCCTAGCAGTTGAGCGCACGTTTGTTTGGTGCTAGCCTCAGATTCGAGGGACCGCCATTTCGGTGACCATGATTATCGGAGATATGACTATGTGCGGAATTGTAGGATTATTCCTAAAAGACAAGTCGCTAGAACCCAAATTGGGCGAGATGCTGACATCAATGCTGATCACCATGACGGACCGTGGTCCCGATAGTGCTGGAATAGCGATATACAGCAAAGAAACACCAGGTCGCACAAAGCTGACCGTGCAAAGCAATGATCCTGAAACCGCGTTCGACGGTCTGGACAAGGCGCTTAGCACGTCGCTGGGGGCATCAGTCAACATGCGGATCAAAAGCACACATGCTGTGCTTGATATTCCCGCCGGAACGACAGCCACCGTGCGTAAGCTGATTTCCGATATGGACAAAAACATCCAACTCATGAGCCGCGGCGACTCTCTTGAGATTTACAAAGAAGTGGGTTTGCCCAAAGACGTCGCCGAACGCTTTGAGATTTCCAAGATGTCCGGCTCGCACGGTATTGGTCACACGCGCATGGCAACGGAATCTGCTGTTACGACTATGGGCGCGCATCCGTTCAACACAGGCGACGACCAGTGCCTTGTCCACAACGGATCATTGTCCAACCACAATTCGCTGCGCCGCAAATTGCGCCGCGAAGGCATTCACATTGAAACTGAAAACGATACCGAAGTCGGTGCTGCTTACCTGACATGGCAAATGCAAAATGGCATGACCCTTGGCCAAGCGCTGGAAAGCAGTCTGAAGGATCTCGATGGCTTCTTTACATTTGTCGTGGGTACCAAGGACGGATTTGGCGTCGTGCGCGACCCGATCGCCTGCAAGCCTGCCGTGATGGCCGAAACCGATCAATATGTTGCCTTTGGCTCGGAGTACCGAGCCCTTGTGAACCTGCCGGGCATTGAAGGCGCGCGCGTTTGGGAACCAGAGCCCGCGACTGTCTACTTCTGGAGCCACGACAACACGCCGACAAATATCGAAAAGGCTGCTTGAGAATGCAAACAATCGACCTTGAGCAGACCGGACTGCGCGAAACAAACAAGATGTTGCACGCGCAGGCCAATAACACCAATCAAACCGCATGGGAAATCGTGAACGCTAAAGGCGCGCATGCCATCGCCTGTGGATTGGACGCACCGATCGAGGTGACGGTCAAAGGCTCTACCGGATATTACTGCGCCGGGATGAATCAACAGGCGACGGTAAACATTCACGGCTCGGCCGGTCCCGGCACGGCGGAAAACATGATGTCAGGCAAAGTTGTGGTCGAAGGCGACGCATCACAATATGCCGGTGCCACGGGTCACGGCGGCCTGTTGGTGATCAAGGGCAATGCGTCTTCGCGCTGCGGGATCTCAATGAAGGGCATCAACATCGTGGTGCACGGAAACATCGGCCACATGTCCGCGTTTATGGCGCAATCAGGCAATCTGGTGGTCTGCGGTGACGCGGGCGAAGCGCTTGGCGACAGCTGTTACGAGGCCCGCTTGTTCGTGCGCGGCAAAGTGAAATCGCTGGGTGCTGATTGCGAGAAGAAGGAAATGCGGCCAGAGCATCTGGAAATCTTGCGTGAACTGTTGGCCGAAGCTGGCTGTGATGCAAAACCAGAAGAGTTCACCCGCTACGGCTCTGCCCGCAATTTGTATAATTTCGACGTTGATAACGCCGCGGCGTATTGAGGATACCAATAGATGAATAATTACGATTCCAAGGGTATCCCCCGCACGACGCCGCGCCAATCTGCGACATTCACCCAAGACGTCAACAGCGACATCAGGCGTGCTGCCGCAACCGGGATTTACGACATTCGCGGTGGTGGTGCCAAGCGCAAGGTGCCGTCGTTTGACGATCTGCTGTTCATGGGCGCATCAATCTCACGCTACCCCCTCGAAGGGTATCGCGAGAAATGCGAAACCTCGGTCACCATCGGCGGGCTGCATGCAGAAAACCCGATTGAGTTGGATATTCCGATAACGATTGCCGGGATGTCGTTTGGCGCGCTGTCTGGCCCCGCAAAAGAAGCCTTGGGCCGCGGTGCCTCTGCTGCGGGCACATCTACGACGACTGGCGATGGCGGTATGACGCCCGAAGAACGCGGTCACTCAAACAAGTTGGTCTACCAGTACCTGCCATCGCGCTATGGTATGAATCCCGATGATCTGCGCAAGGCTGACGCAATTGAGATCGTGGTGGGTCAAGGGGCAAAGCCCGGCGGTGGCGGCATGTTGTTGGGTCAAAAGATCAGCGACCGAGTTGCCGAAATGCGCAATCTACCCAAGGGAATTGATCAGCGATCCGCCTGTCGGCACCCCGATTGGACCGGGCCGGATGATCTAGAAATCAAAATTCTTGAGCTGCGAGAAATCACTGGCTGGAAGGTTCCGATCTACGTCAAAGTTGCAGGCGCACGGCCTTATTATGACGTTACACTTGCGATAAAAGCCGGCGCGGATGCTGTTGTCCTTGACGGCATGCAAGGCGGGACAGCCGCGACACAGGATGTTTTCATTGAACATGTCGGTCAGCCGACTTTGGCGATCATCCGTCCTGCTGTTCAGGCTTTGCAAGACCTTGGCATGCACCGCAAAGTGCAACTGATCTTGTCGGGTGGCATCAGGTCGGGTGCCGACGTGGCCAAGGCCATGGCACTTGGCGCAGATGCCGTTGCTATCGGCAGTGCTGCATTGATCGCCTTGGGCGACAATGACCCCAAATGGGAGGCCGAATACAACAAACTTGGCACAACAGCCGGGGCCTACGACGATTGGCACGAGGGGCGCGACCCTGCGGGTATCACCACGCAAGACCCCGAACTGATGGCACGGTTCGATCCCATTGAAGGTGGGCGCCGTTTGAAAAATTATCTCAAGGTTATGACGCTTGAGGCCCAGACAATTGCGCGGGCTTGCGGCAAAAACCACCTGCACAACCTCGAACCCGAAGATCTGGTGGCGCTGACAATGGAAGCCGCCGCAATGGCGCGCGTGCCATTGGCCGGAACCGATTGGTATCCCGGCAAGCCAGGCACAGGATTCTAAGAACATAGGGCGCGGCCATCACTGGCACGCGCCCAAATTATAATAATAAAGACGACAGGGAATAAATTAATGGCAACCGATCTCGCTAAATTCGCCGAAAAGAATGGCGTCAAATACTTCATGATTTCGTTTACGGATCTTTTCGGAGGCCAACGGGCAAAGCTGGTCCCTGCCCGCGCGATTGCAGACATGCAAGAAGGCGGTGCCGGATTTGCGGGTTTTGCCACGTGGCTTGACCTTACCCCTGCCCATCCGGATATGTTGGCCGTTCCGGACCCCGAAGCCGTAATCATCCTGCCTTGGAACAAAGAAATTGCATGGGTTCCCGGCAATTGCGTGATGGAAGGCAAAGACGTTGCCCAAGCGCCGCGCAATGTGCTGCGCCGACTAATCGCCGAAGCCGCCGAACTAGACATGCACGTAAAGACCGGCATCGAAGCCGAATTCTTTCTGCTGACCCCTGCGGGTGACGCGATCAGCGACGCTTTTGATACAGCGGCCAAGCCCTGTTACGATCAGCAAGCCTTCATGCGCCGTTTGGATGTGATCCGCGAGATCAGCGATTACATGCTTGAGATGGGTTGGAACCCCTATCAAAACGACCACGAAGACGCGAACGGCCAGTGGGAAATGAACTGGGATTTTGACGATGCGCTGTCAACGGCGGACAAACACAGCTTCTTTAAATTCATGGTCAAGACGGTCGCAGAAAAGCATGGTTACCGCGCAACCTTTATGCCCAAACCAATCGAAGGGCTGACTGGTAACGGGTGCCATGCGCATATCTCGGTTTGGGACGCGCCCGGTGCCAAATCCAAAACCAACGTTTTTGCTGGCAAGGGCGAAGGCCAAACTGGCGAGGTCGGTCTGTCCGAGCGTGGCAAGCATTTCTTGGGCGGGATCATGAAACACGCCAGTGCCCTGGCGGCGATCACCAACCCTAGCGTCAACAGCTACAAACGCATCAACGCACCCCGTACGATGTCTGGTGCCACTTGGGCACCAAACACAGTGACGTGGACAGGCAATAACCGAACACACATGGTGCGTGTCCCCGGCCCTGGCCGATTTGAACTCCGCCTGCCCGATGGCGCGGTTAACCCTTATCTGTTGCAAGCGATCATCATCGCCGCCGGCCTGTCCGGCATCCGGTCAAAGGCTGATCCGGGCAAACGCCATGACATTGACATGTATGCCGAAGGTCACACCGTTACCGACGCGCCAAAGCTACCGTTGAACATGCTAGATGCCCTGCGTGCCTATGATGACGACGCCGAGCTGAAAGAGGCCATGGGCGCAGAGTTTTCTGCCGCCTATCTGAAGATGAAGCGTCAAGAATGGGATGATTTCTGCGGGCACTTCTCGTCTTGGGAAAAGGCCAATACGCTAGATATCTGACGGCGCTCTGGTCGATTAACAAGGTCTAGCCTGCAATCCGAAGGAGCCGAAAGACATGAGCAAACGTATCGCAATTATTGGTGCCGGACCGTCCGGTTTGGCGCAGCTGCGGGCATTCCAATCTGCCGCAGAGAATGGTGCCGAGATCCCCGAAATCGTCTGCTTTGAAAAGCAGGCGAACTGGGGTGGATTGTGGAACTACACGTGGCGCACGGGTCTGGATCAATACGGCGAAGCTGTGCACGGCTCTATGTATCGCTACCTCTGGTCGAACGGTCCCAAAGAGGGGCTGGAATTTGCGGATTATTCGTTCGAGGAGCATTTCGGCAAGCAGATCGCATCCTACCCGCCCCGCGCTGTGCTGTTCGACTATATCGAAGGCCGCGTTAAAAAGGCCGGTGTGCGTGACCTGATCCGGTTCGAAACAGCCGTACGGTGGGTCGAGAAACAAGGCGACACATTCGAGGTGACGGTATGCGACCTTCCTAATGACCGCACATATGCAGAAACCTTTGACCATGTAATCGTTTGCTCCGGCCATTTCAGCACGCCCAATGTGCCGGAATTTACCGGTTTCGAAAACTTTAAGGGCCGTGTTTTGCACGCCCATGATTTTCGGGACGCGATGGAATTCAAAGACAAGGACGTGCTCATTATCGGCACCAGTTATTCAGCCGAGGATATCGGGTCGCAGTGCTGGAAATATGGTGCAAAATCGATCACCGTCAGCCACCGAACGGCGGCAATGGGGTATGACTGGCCAGAAAACTGGGCCGAAGTTCCGCTGCTAACCCATGTGGACGGCAACACCGCTTATTTCAAAGACGGCACCAGCCGCGAGGTTGACGCGGTCTTGTTGTGCACGGGCTATAAACATCACTTTCCGTTTCTGCCGGACGATCTGCGCCTGAAAACCTCAAATCGGCTGGCGACGGCTGACCTTTACAAAGGCGTGGCCTTTGTTGACGAACCAGCGCTTTTCTATCTCGGGATGCAGGATCAGTGGTTCACGTTCAACATGTTCGACGCACAAGCATGGTGGGCGCGTGACGTGATCCTTGGCCGGATCAAGTTGCCCGATACAGCAGCGATGAAAGCTGATGTTGCTGATCGTGTCGCCCGCGAGGACGCAGGCGAAGATGACTATGATGCGATCTGGTATCAGGGCGACTACATCAAGGAATTGGTGGCCGAAACGGATTATCCATCCTTCGATGTCGAGGGTGCGTGTCAGGCGTTCAAACAGTGGAAAGGGCACAAGAAAGCCAACATCATGACCTTCCGCGACAACAGCTATGCCTCTGTCATGACAGGTACGATGGCACCAAAACACCATACCCCATGGAAAGACGCATTGGACGACAGCCTAGAGGTCTATCTGCAGAACTAGGCCGCTAGGTTTTCCGCGTGCCCGTCTGTTCCCAGTCGGGCACGTCATTCACCAAGATCGCGGCAATCCGTGCAAACGCAACGCGCAGCTTGTCGATATGGGGGCCGCTGTGGCCCTCATCATCCAGTGCTTTGTTCATGCAATACAGCCAGTTATCTGCATCCGCTTGACGGATTGGAACATGGGCGTGCATTAGTTTGACGTCCATCGTCCCGTGCTTTTCCATGTAATAGGGTCGCCCGCCCAGAAAACCTGACAAAAAGTTAAACTGCTCAACCCGTGCATGGGCAATGCCGTGACCACGCGCATGTAGACGACGCAGGTTTGACCCCTCTGGTAGTTGTTCGACCAGACCGTAAAAGGTCTCGACTAACGCACGCAGGCGCGTCTCGCCACCAATATCGTCAAGGATGCTCATTGAGCTGGCAGGTGATTGCCTTCCAACATTTCAAACTGTGTTGGCGGAGTTGACTTGCTGACCCAATGCCAGACACCTGCGTATTCCATGATGTACCAGCCTTCCCACTCGGCATCGCCGGGCCATTTGCTTTGGAACTCGTCATCCTGCAAACGCCACTGCCCATGGTCGGGCTTTGCATCCAGGGGCGCAAAGATCGTGACCCCGTCGGGGCCGAAATATTGCCGATATGAAACGCCGTCCCACAGCCCCACGGCCGTGTTGCCCGTCAAAAGCGCCGACATATCCGAGTCACCAAGTTTGACGGACTGCGCATCGGCCCCCCCGGCCATCACGGCAAAAGCGATTGTGCAGGCAAAACGGATCACGACCGCGGGCGCTCTTTGTTGGGGTCATAGGCCGCAAGTGTTGCCGCCACACGCGCTGGCAGACGTTTTTGCTGACCGTCCAGCTTGCCAATTTCCAGCATGGTGCCGGGGGCAGCGTGGGCGACATCGACCCGCGCCATTGCGATGTTTTTGCCCAGCAGCGGTGACCGGACTGCCGAGGTAATTTCACCTATCTGAGCACGCCCCACATGAACGCAATCACCATGGCCAACCTCGACCTGAGCATCAACCTCAAGACCGACCAGCTTGCGCATGGGGTTCTCCTTGCGCCGGATCAGCGCATCGCGACCGACAAAATCATCTGGTTTAGATTTCAACGGAACGGTAAACCCGATGCCAGCCTCAAACGGATCCGTTTGATCCGAAAAGTCGTATCCCGCAAAGATCAATCCAGCCTCGATCCGCACCATATCAAGCGCCTCAAGGCCCATCGGTTTGATCCCATGATCCTGCCCTGCCTCCCAGATCGCATTGAAAATCTCGGCGCAATCGCGGGGGTGGCACATGACCTCGTACCCCAGTTCGCCAGTATATCCTGTCCGGCTAAGGACGAACGGCGTGCCCGCTTCGTTGTGCAAACGGGCCGGTGTGAACTTGAACCATCCAAGTTGATCAAATTCAGGGTTATGCGGTGCAGTCCAGACGATTTTGCGCAGCAAATCGCGGCTTTCCGGGCCTTGAACGGCGACATTGTGCAGTTGATCGGTTGAATTGCGCACCAACACCTTGAGGTTCAGTTTATCCGCCAATTCGCGCAGCCATTCGCCGCCATATTCCGTACCGCCGATCCAGCGGAAGTTGTCGCGGCCAAGACGGAACACGGTGCCATCGTCAATCATCCCGCCATGTTCATAGCACATTGCGGTGTACACAACGGCACCAACCGCCAGCGTTTTCATGTTGCGTGTAAAGGCATATTGGCAGAGCGCTTCTGCATCTGGTCCAGTGATTTCGAATTTGCGCAGGGGCGATAGATCAAGGATGACACATTTCTCGCGACATGCATGGTATTCTTCAATCGGGCCTGTCGCCGCATAGCAACTGGCCAGCCAATACCCGTTATATTCAATAAAATTGCGCGTTAGTTTGGCGAAACTGTCATGGAAACCTGTTTGCTTGGTCATTTTCGGCTCCGAATTGGGGGACGTGCGGGTTGCGATCGCCCGCTGAAAGGTTTCTTTGCCGCTATAGGTGCGAACGTGAATATCGGTAGGGTTCCAGCCATTTGCTGCGGTGGTATCATCCGGGCATGCCGAACTGACGCAGACAATGTCAGTCAGTGCACGCAACAGTACATAGTCGCCGGGGCGCGACCATGGTTCGTCCGTATACATCACCCCGTGATCGTCAATCGATGTGTTAAAAAAGAAATTGATCGCCATCCAGCCCCGCCGTGGGGCCACGCCATAGTCCTTGAGCGCGCCGTTAAAATTGGTCGAACAATTTACATGACCGGGATAGCCGATGTCGTTGTAATATTTTTCAGTACACGCCATCGCGAACGCATCATGGCGCCCGCAGGTATCTTGCACGACTTCTACCAAAGGCACCATTTCTTGGTCATAATACTTGGCATGCAAACCGGGCATTGGATAGGCATGGCCCATCAATGTGCGCGTCGTCGTTACGTCCAACGCGTGTTCGATCCCCTTGTCTAGCTTGCGGGCCGAAAAACATTCGAAATCTGTGCATTGCCGACCGTCCACATCCAAGATCTGGATATAGTCGCCGGCCTTTACGAAATAGGACTCCGCAGTTTGCGTATGCACACGAATGTCTTGGAGAGGGTTGGCCAGAGGGTCTGGCAGCTCGAACCGCCGATGACTTTTCAAGCTCGCGCGTTTCACTGTCACGACCAGTGGCGTTGCTGTGTCTTGCAATTCAACATCCATTGCATCCCCGGGTGCCGCAATGATTACGGCCCCGGTGCGGGTCGCTGTAAATTGTGCTTCGGTTCCGGGCGGTGTTGTGGTTTCAAACAAATGCACAGCTTGGGCGTTCGCCAAATTTATGCCCCGCGCATCCAATCCCATCCGCATCCCGCGCAAGGTTTGATCATCGCTGGCAAGCAATGCCTTTAGCCCCTTTGCATCGCCCTTCGCCGTCGCACCAATAAAGCCAGCATCGATGCGGCCATTGTCACCACAGGCCACTACCTCGCAAACCTGACCACCTTCGTCGTTGACAATTGTGATATGATCACCGGCATCAATAGCGATCAAGACGACCCCTCGACCAGCCACAACATACCGTTCCGTCCCCGGCGGCATTGAAAAAACATTCGGCTGGATAATTGTGCTAGGCTTCGGCGGACCGGGCTGCACCCAAGGGTATTGATCGAGCATGACTTCTCTCCAGGCCGCGTGTGTTGCTTGAGCGGAATAAATATTTAACCTAAAGAATACATGCGCAGTCAATTTCAGCAAACAAAATCGGACATTTTGCACCATTACGCCTCTAGGTTTTTCCACCGAACGGTTCAATAGCCCTTCAAGCGCTCTTCGCGCGGATATCCTGACCCTGCATACATTATTCCAGCCTGCATTAATGAGCGCGCATCTCAGCGTGGTTCTGTCCGGCTGGGTGCCCTTTCGTAACGCGGTTACGATCTTTGGTCTGCCTCGATAACTACTAATATCGAGATTGCATGAAGATGTGAGCCTTCCAACCAATGGCCTTAAATGGTTGCTCGCCCCCAAGTCGCCAGTTGCAAAAGATTTAGCGTCTTGGTCCACTCCTCCAAATTCAACCTAGAGGTACTTATGGGAAAAGGCTTACGCCAAAATCGCTTGGCGGTTCTTCTGTATTCTCAAGAGATACAGAGATCGTGCTAAGCACGTTTAATTTATGTATCAGTATCTTAGCGCTATGATCTTCGGTTCTTCTTCCTTCGTACTGCTTGACGCAATCAGCTTTGGCCATTCCCTGTCTTTACGTCCCGAATTCTGCTGTCATAGTTTGCAACAACGGTGCTCGTGTAACTTTTTCGCTGTTTGCGGTGCTTTTTGGTACCCAACTCAGTTGCCATGAAAGGATCAAAAATGACCAAATTGAAAGTCTCTGCCGCACAGATGGTCGACGCGGCACGTGCGCGGATTGATGAGGTCGAAACCCCTGATCTGATCGCGATGATGGACGACCCTGATGTCGTGATTGTTGATCTGCGAGACATCCGCGAACGCCAGCGGAGCGGCTATATTCCGGGCAGCTTTCATGCGCCACGCGGTATGATCGAATTCTGGATTGATCCCGATAGCCCTTATTTCAAGCCAATTTTCGGCGAGGATAAGAAATTTATTTTCCATTGCGCGTCGGGCTGGCGGTCAGCGATCACCACCGCAACGCTGCAGGATATGGGGTTTGAGGCCACACACCTTCGGGAGGGGTTTTCATCGTGGGAAAAGCACGGCGGTCCGGTCGAATTCCCTGAAAAGAAAGACTAAACAGGATTTCACGCCTGTGATAGGCGTGCTGTACCACGACAAAAGGCATGGCATATGACATCAATTCTGATCCTGAACGGACCCAACCTGAACCTTCTCGGCACGCGGCAGCCAGCGGTTTACGGCTCAACAACATTGGCAGACGTCGAAACTTTGTGCCGGTCCCACTGCGACGCGCTTGGCTTTTCGCTAAGTTTTGAGCAATCGAACCACGAGGGTGTGATGATTGATCATATCCATGCTGCCAAGGGCACCCATGCCGGGATTATTCTGAATGCGGGCGCGTATACCCATACGTCGATCGCATTGATGGATGCGATTTCATCGGTCGAACTGCCTGTGGTCGAAGTCCACCTGAGCAATATTCACGCCCGTGAAACGTTTCGGCACAAGTCCTATATCGCGCCAGTTGCGTTGGGGCAGATATGTGGTTTTGGTGCGCAGGGCTATGTGCTGGCGCTTGATGCTCTTAAGGTGCATTTAGCCAAATAAGAGACTGACAATGAACGAAAAAAGGCGGAAGCGCATCTGCGCCCCCGCCTCTCAATCTCGATATCGGGTCGCTTAGCCTTTTGCGGCTTTTGCAACTTCTGCAGCGAAGTCTTCTTTGACGACTTCGATGCCTTCGCCAACTTCCAAGCGAACGAAACCTGTGATGGTTGCGCCGGCTTCTTTTGCAGCGGCACCGACTGTCAGGTCAGGGTTCACAACGAATGCTTGGTTCAGCAATGTCACTTCGGACATGTACTTTTGCATACGGCCAACGATCATTTTTTCGATCACGGCGTCAGGCTTGCCGGATTCGCGTGCGATATCCATCTGGACCTGCTTTTCCTTCTCGACCACTGCCGGGTCAAGATCGGCTTCGGACAAGGATACAGGGTTCACAGCGGCGATGTGCATCGCGATCTGTTTGCCAAGCGCTTCGTCACCGCCGGTCATTGCGACCAGAACACCGATTTTGCCCATGCCGAGTGCAGCAGCGTTGTGCACATAAGAAACAACAAGGTCGCCATCGATGGACTGCATGCGGCGGACCGACATGTTTTCGCCGATTGTCGCGATTGCGTCTGTGATGACTGTCGAAACGGGCTTGCCGCCCATGTCGGCCGCGTTCAGCGCGTCAATGTCGGAAACGTTAACCGCAACATCTGCAATGCCGGACACCATTTTCTGGAAGTCAGAGTTTTTGCCAACAAAGTCGGTCTCGGAGTTAACTTCGACAGCAACGCCGTGGCCGCCTTGGACTTTAACTGCGACCAGACCTTCTGCAGCGGTACGGCCTGATTTCTTGGCCGCTTTGGCCAGACCTTTGGTCCGCAGCCAGTCAACGGCGGCTTCCATGTCGCCGTCTGTTTCTGTCAGCGCCTTTTTGGCGTCCATCATGCCTGCGCCGGTGGAATCGCGCAGTTCTTTGACCATGGATGCTGTGATTGCCATCGCTTTGGTTCTCCTTGAATTGGGATGATATGAAGGGCAGGTGTTGCCTGCTCTCATGTCTCAAAAATGTAATGGGTATATGACAGGCAGGGGAATGTCCCCTGCCCGCCTGTCAGCACAGTCGCTTAGGATTTTGCCGCTTCAACAGTTTCCTGCTTGGATTCGATATCCAGTGGTGCATCGGCGCTCATTGCGTCGTTGGAAACAGTTTCGGTGGATGCTGCGCCAACTTCAACGCCGCCGTCTACCAAAGCTTCTTCAACAGGCGCTTCTTCCATTGCACCGATGTCAACACCAGCAGCACCCAGCTGAGCGGACATACCGTCAAGCGCTGCACGTGCTGCAAGGTCGCAGTACAGGCCGATGGCGCGTGCCGCGTCGTCGTTGCCTGGAATGATGTAGTCGATGCCGTCTGGCGAACAGTTGGTGTCGACAACCGCAATAACTGGGATGCCCAGTTTGTTGGCTTCGGCGACTGCCAATGCTTCTTTTTTCACGTCGATGACAAAGATCAGGTCAGGACGGCCGCCCATTTCGCGGATACCGCCAAGGGATGCTTCCAGTTTGAACTGGTCACGCTCCATGCCAAGACGCTCTTTCTTGGTCAGGCCGGTAAAGCCGTTTTCGGACTGCTCGTCGATGGACTTCAGACGCTGGATCGACTTGGAAACAGTCTGCCAATTGGTCAATGTACCGCCCAACCAGCGGTGGTTCATGTAATACTGTGCGCATTTTTCAGCGGCATCGGCGATGGGCTGTGCGGCCTGACGCTTTGTACCAACGAAAAGAATGCTGCCGCCTTTGGCGACGGTGTCACGGATGACTTGCAGGGCCTGGTCCAGCATTGGAACAGTCTGTGTAAGGTCCATGATGTGGATGCCGTTGCGCGCGCCATAGATGTATGGACCCATACGTGGGTTCCAACGCTGCGTCTGGTGGCCGAAGTGTACGCCTGCTTCAAGCAGTTGGCGCATGGAGAACTCTGGAAGAGCCATGTCTTTATACCTTTCCGGTTTTGCCTCGTCGGGGGTCTCGATCCCATGCTGGGACCAACCGGCGGACATTCAAGGATTTCTCCCTCAAAGGCCCAACCCCGACTGCGGGTTTAAGTAGCGCGCGTATAGGACGAATTTTTGCCAAGTTCAAGGGGTGTTTCAAGACGGCAGTGTTTCCCGCGACGCGCCATTAATTTCTATATAGTTGGGGCTCACGGCTTCTAGTATAAATTGACGCATGTCAAATATTCCGGCTAATTGGCGCTTATATCAATGTCGTGTTCCGCAGGGTTGCGGATGAAATGACTGGTATCGGAGCGAAAACTTGGACAAAGACACCATGCCCCCCTTTCCCCAAAATGACCTGCCCATGGCGGACCGGATGATCGGGCCATTCGCCAGCAAGGTGCAGAATATCATCGGTGCCAAGGGCATATCGATCAATGATCGGTTGTTGATGCTGCTGTTTGCTGCCTGTGACACTTTGGGAATGGATCATGCGTGCATCACGCAGGTTAAAGGTGAGCAGCTGACGGTCGTTTGCGCAACATCATCGAATGTGTTCCCGCGGACTGTGGCGCTCACGGATATCGCAACGAAAACGACAGGGCATGTCCTCTCTCGAAAGTGCCTGATTGTGGTGAATGACACAGCCGCAACCCCGATTGTAAAGTCGGTCGATCTGACTGGGCAAATCCCCAGTCGCTACATCGGGGTGCCTATATTGTTTGACGGTGGTGTGTGGGGCACAGTCGAGCTGTCAGGCAAGTCACAGGCGGATACCTTTGACGCGGATGAGATCGCAGCGGCCTATGTCTTGGCCGCTGTTCTGGCCTTGCCGCTGGCGTTGCTGACCTGACCCTATTTGCCTGCCAGATCGGTTTGGTGCCCCTGCCGGACAAGGGTTTCACAGGCCAGCGCAAGCGCCTTGCGGTTCACAAATTCTGATACCTTCAGCGGAGGATGGTAACGGGTGATAACCTTGCCATGGTCTTTGGCTGCCAAAGTCGCCAACAGATGCGCCCCAAACGTCATGTCACCCCACCATCCGTAAAACCGATCATCGGATCCGTCGGGGGTGCTATAGGTGACACTGACGGGCTGTATCCAGATCACGTCACGCAATTCTGGTGTGACGAACGCCTGAAAGAGTGTGGTCTTGAACGGCAGTACCTGTTGGCCATCAGTGCTGGTGCCTTCGGGAAAGAACAGCAGCCGGTGATCTTGCAAAAGCCGCTGCTGAAAGATTTCAGTTTGTTCGCGGGCCCGTTTGGGGTTTCGTTCAATGAAAACGGTGCCAGTGGCACGGGCCAGCCAGCCAATTCCGGGCCAGCCGGCAACCTCGGACTTAGCAACGAAGTAGATGCGCTGACTGGCATTTAACGAAAAGATATCCAGCCAACTTGCGTGATTGGCTACTACGGCACCGGGGTGCTGCATGGCGGTGCCGACCTTGCGGCGGCGCAGCCCGATGATCCAAAAGGCGGTGCGGCAAACCGATTGGGTAATATGCGGTGTGACCGGCCTGCCCTGCCCGAACAGGGGCCGCTCGACCAGACGCAACAGCAGTAAAACGAACAATCCGGTAAAAATGACAAACACCAATGCCAACCCGCGCAGAACAACGCGCAGCCAGCCCATCGGGCCGATCCGGTGTGTCGGCAACGTTTCGGCGGCATCCCAACGCGGGTTCATTTCGCCACTCCGCTATAAATCCGGGCCTGCCGATCGCTTAGCTTGGTCGTGTCCATGATCAGGCACACATCGGTGGTGTTAAAATCATGGTCGATAAAGGCACCATCCCCCACGCACCCTCCAAGGCGCAGATATGCTTTGATCAGGCTTGGCACCTGTACCATCGCATGGCGTCGGTCCAGGTCTGTTGCGGGTACGATGTTCATATTCTGATATGCATCCTTGCGGGCCTTCACCCTAAGTTCGGGGGCTGCCAGATGGTTTTGATGGAGCAGCGACAAGGGGTGTGCCAAGGCCGATATATCGGTCCCGTGAAAGCTGGCCACACCAAACAGTATCTCGATCCGGTGTTGTGCGACATAGGACGCCAGCCCGGACCACAGATAATGCATGGCCGCCCCACCACGGTAATCGCGATGCAAGCAGGAGCGGCCCAATTCTAGGATCTGTCGCCCGGATTGTTTCAGCAGCGTCAGATCGTATTCGTTTTCAGAATAGAATCCGCCTGCCTTTTCGGCCGCATTGGCACGCAAAAGACGGTAGACGCCAACCACTTGGTTGGTGCGTTTGCACAGAAGTATCAGGTGATCGACAAAAGCGTCATAGCTATCTTTTTCAAGCTGTTGGTCATGGTCCACCAATGCCCCACGGGCACCCAGCTCAGTCACAAACACGTCATAGCGCAACCGCTGCGCGGCGCAAAGCTCGGATGCAGTTCGGGCCAGCCTGACCTCGAAATTTGCCGCGTTTACAATGGTCATTGGGGTCGTTCCTTGGTCGTGGGGCCACAAGTCCACCGGATATTCGAATAGCCTTTTACCTTGCGCATTGATATTAACTGTTTGCTAACGAAGACCTGTCATCAAAAACCGGAGTCAATCCGACCCGAAAGCTGTCTATGACCATTTTGCCCTCGCTACGAAAGTTTACAGTAAGCTTGCCATCGATGTTACTTTGGACTTGTCCGACACCCCAGTCAGGGTGCTGCGGATGCCGAACCAACATGCCTGGCGTCAATATCGCGTTAAGATCTTCCATGGGCAGTCCTTTAACAGGGTGGGCAAAAAATGCCTAATTCAGAGATCGAATTCGCAGCGCTGATTGGCAGCCGCATTTGCCATGATCTGATATCGCCCATTGGCGCGGTCAACAATGGTTTGGAACTTCTTTCTATGACCGGTGTCGCTGACAGCCCTGAAATGGCGCTGATCGGCGATAGTGTCAGCAATGCCAGCGCGCGCATCCGCTTTTTTCGCGTGGCATTCGGCGGGGCCGAAAATCAGTCAATGGGAACGGCAGAAATTATTGGAATTTTGCGGGATTACTATCGTGACACCCGATGGAATGTTGTTTGGACCCCCAGTGAACCGCAACAACGCGCGGATGTAAGACTGTGTTTCCTTGCGCTGTTATGTCTGGAGACCGGGATGCCTTATGGCGGGGCAATGCGGGTTGAGACATCGGACGACGCATGGGTTTTGACCGGTCAGGCGGAAAAGCTGAACATTGACGCGGATCTATGGGCGGTTCTGGCAACGCCGACACCCGCGATCAAACTACGGCCCGCGCAGGTGCAGTTTGGACTGCTGCCCACCATCGCGCGCTACGCCGGGCAGCAAATTACATCACAAATTATTGAAAACGAGATTACTATTTCGTTCTAGACCGGCCTATCCCCTGACAGTGCCATCCCCTCGAACGAGGTACTTAAAGCTGGTCAATTGTTCTGCACCGACAGGGCCGCGCGCGTGCATTTTACCTGTAGCGATCCCGATCTCGGCACCCATTCCAAACTCTCCGCCATCGGCGAATTGCGTGGATGCGTTGTGCATAAGAATAGCTGAATCCAGACGGGTCATAAATTTGGTTGCCGCTGCATCGTCTTCGGTAATGATACAATCCGTGTGGTTTGAACCGAACTCACGGATATGCGCGATGGCACCGTCGATATCCGGCACGGTTTTGGCGGCGATGATCATATCAAGGTATTCATGACCCCAATCATCTTCGCTCGCAGGAACGGTGCCTTCAATCTCGGACAAGGGGGCTGCGGCGCGAACTTCGACACCGGCATCGATCAAGGCCTTGATCACGCCCTTGCCGATGGTACGGGCAACTTTCTCGTGGATCAGCAGGCATTCGGCAGACCCGCAAATGCCGGTGCGGCGGGTTTTGGCGTTCAACACGACCTTGAGGACTTTCTCTGGATCGGCGTTTTCATCAATATAGATGTGCACAATTCCTTCTAGGTGAGCAAAGACTGGCACGCGGGCCTCGCGCTGGACAAGGCCTACCAGACCCTTGCCGCCACGGGGCACAATCACGTCAATCGTGTCGGTCATGGTCAGCATTTCGCTAACCGCTGCACGGTCACGGGTCGGCACAAGCTGGATCGCATCTTTGGGCAGGCCAGCCGCCTCAAGACCTGTTTGCAAGGCCGTGTGGATGGCGCGCGAGCTATGAAAGCTTTCGGAACCGCCGCGCAAAATCACCGCATTGCCCGCCTTGAGACACAAGGCACCGGCGTCTGCAGTAACATTCGGGCGCGATTCATAGATCACGCCAATCACACCCAAAGGCGTGCGCACGCGCTGAATGTGCAGACCCGAAGGTTGGTCCCATTCGGTCATTACCTCGCCCACAGGATCCTTTTGGGCCGCAATGCTGCGCAGACTGTCGGTGATCGCCTTGATCCGGCCCTCGTCTAGCAAAAGACGGTCCATCATCGCGTCGGACAGGCCTTTTTCACCGCCATAGTCCATGTCCTGAGCGTTCGCAGCCAGAATATCTGCGCGCGCGTCCCAAAGGGCGTTGGCGGCGTTTTCGAGGGCGGCTTGTTTTTGGTCTGCGCTGGCAAAGCCAAGGGTCGCGGCGGCAGCTTTGGCGCGGCGGCCAATGTCTGCCATCAACGCGGGAATGTCGGATGTCTGTGTCATGTCCAAAGTCATAGTCTCAGATCTGCTTCTATTCATTTCGGTTGAAGTACTACCTAGTGCCTTCGGCGAGGATTTAAAACCATTTGGGTCTTAAGACAGTGCCAGATCATCCCGATGGATCAGCGCAGCACGGCCTGGTGACCCCAATAGTGCTTCTATCTCAGTGCTTTGGTGGCCTTTGATTATTTCCGCCTCGCGTGAGGAATAGCGGGTCAGGCCATAGCCGATCGGATGGCCCGCCGGCGTGAGGATCGAAATACTGTCACCGCGTTCAAACGGGCCTTGCACGGCGGTAACACCGGCAGGCAATAGGGATTTACCGCGGGACATGGCCGCAACAGCACCCGCATCCAACGTAACACTGCCGCGCGGTTTCATCGCGGTGATCCAAAGTTTACGTGCGGTTTGTGGGTCGGAGTGCGCGGTAAACCACGTTGCATTTGCGCCGTTTTCCAGCGCGAAAAGGGGCCGCAACGGCGATCCTTCGGAGATCGCCATTGCGCAGCCTGCAGCGGTTGCGGTCTTGGCGGCCATTAGTTTGGTCTTCATGCCGCCCTTGGACAGCCCCGATCCGGCATCACCAGCCTGTGCTTCGATTTCCGGAGTAATGGTGGTGACGGTTTCATAGCGGATCGCATCGGGGTCGTCATGGGGGTTTGCGGAATAGAACCCGTCGACGTCAGAAAGGAGGATCAGCTGATCCGCGCCAACAGTCACCGCGATTTGCGCAGCAAGACGGTCGTTATCGCCAAAGCGGATTTCATCGGTGGCAACGGTATCGTTTTCATTGACGATGGGTACGGCACCAAGCGACAGCAATTGCTCCATCGTGGCGCGGCTGTTCAGGTACCGGCGGCGGTCGGCGCTGTCCTCGAGGGTGACCAACACCTGCGCTGTGGTAATGCCGTGGGGCTCAAGTGCCTCTTCATAAGCGCGGGCAAGGCGGATCTGGCCAACGGCTGCTGCAGCTTGGGACTGTTCCAGTGCTAAAGTGGTTGCAGGCAAGCCTAGCACGCCACGCCCCAACGCGATGGAGCCAGAGGACACAAGCACGACGTCTTTGCCCTGCCCTTTCAACCAAGCGACATCTTGCGCAAGAGAACGCAACCAATCCGCGCGCAGCTTGCCTGTTGCGCGGTCCACCAACAGGGCCGAGCCAATTTTAACAACGATACGTTTGCCGTCACTTAGGGTTGCCAAGGTGCTTCTTCCTCGACCGGGCGGAAGCGCAAACGGTCATCGTCGATCTGGCTGCGCAGGGCGCGCAGCACGTCGGTAACGCCTTCGCGGGCGACACCGGACATCATCATTACTTCGCCACCGCATGCTTTTTCCAATTCGGAACGGGCAGTTGCGCGCTCTTCTTCATCCAGTGCATCAATCTTGTTCAACACTGTCACACGAGGTTTGTCCGCAAGATCGCCGCCGTATTTTTCCAGCTCTGTGATGATTGTCTGGTAATCCTCGGCGATGGTATCGGACGTGCCGTCGATCAGATGCAGCAGGACGGCGCAGCGTTCTACGTGGCCCAAGAACAGATCGCCAAGGCCGCGCCCCTCGGACGCCCCTTCGATCAGGCCGGGGATGTCAGCGACGACGAATTCGGTGTTATCCACACCCACAACACCCAAGTTCGGGTGCAATGTTGTGAACGGATAGTCGGCGATTTTCGGACGCGCGTTGGATGTTGCGGCCAGGAATGTCGACTTGCCCGCGTTTGGCAGGCCCAAAAGCCCAACATCCGCGATCAATTTTAGACGCAGCCAGATTGTGCGTTCAACACCTTCTTGACCGGGGTTGGCGCGACGGGGTGCTTGGTTTGTGGCGGATTTGAAATGCAGGTTGCCCCAGCCGCCATTACCGCCGCGGGCCAGTTCGACGCGCTGGCCCAGTTCGGTCATGTCTGCCAGAACGGTTTCTTGGTCTTCGTCCAGCAATTCGGTGCCGACAGGAACGCGCAGGATAATATCGTCGCCATCCTTGCCGGTGCGCTGTTTGCCCATGCCAGGTTGACCGTTGCGGGCGAAAAAGTGCTGCTGATAGCGGAAATCGATCAACGTGTTCAGACCGTCGACAGCTTCGGCCCAAACCGAACCACCGCCGCCGCCATCACCGCCATCGGGACCACCATATTCGATGTATTTCTCGCGACGGAACGACACACAACCGCCCCCGCCTGCGCCAGAGCGGATATAGACTTTGCACAGGTCGAGAAACTTCATTTCAGGGGCCTTTCCGGGGCGCAGGTGGTTACAGCTTGATGCTATATGTCCACGTAGGTACGCAGGTCTCGCGTGCCAGACAATAGGTTTCGGCAGTGCCAAGATAGCGGAAGCCCGCATTGGTTAGTACCTTGGCCGAGGCGGGGTTATCGCGGAATACAGAGGCGTACATGTTCGTGTTGCCCAACGGATTGGCGTGAACCAACGCTTGCACGGCTTCGGATGCCAGATGGGTATTCCAGAACGCAGGTGCAACCCAATAGCCGACTTCGGATTGGTCGCGGTCCATCTTGACGAGCGATATCACGCCCATTACTTCGGAACCGCCGGTCTTGAGGCCATCCATGACCCAGACATCTTCGGCGCGCACATCTGCGGTTGCACGGGCGATATAGGCCTCTATCACGCCGGGAGGCAGCGGATGGGCAATCGACACAGTATTCAAGGCGACGCGCGGGTCGCTTGCATATAGTTCGATCAACCCCTGATCCGAGCGGCGCACGGGGCGCAGGTCAAACCGTTCCGTTTCGATCACGGGCTGCATCGGTATTTTCAAATTTTCCACCGTCATGTTCCTCCTCCGAACAATACGAATAGGACTGATGCGACCGTCAGGCCAGCCAATGTCCACATTAGGTACTTTTCCCAAATGGTGTCAGCGACAGTCTTGGCAATTGCTGCCCCTGCAAGCGTCCAAAGCGGGTGTAAGATGATCTGACAGCCAAGCAGTACTGCCGCCACTGTCGCAGTCGCAACTAAGGTTGGCGTGCCGGGGGCCACAAACGCGGTAAAGCTGCCTACAATCATCGCCCACGCCTTGGGGTTAAGCGGATGCACAATCAGACCGGCGGCAAATCCGGGGGCGTTTTCGGTCTCGCGCCCCTGCCCTAACCGCAGGTTTGCAACCTTCCACGCGAGCCAGATAATATAGGCCGCCGAGGCGAATTTAAGCAGGATAAACAGCAACGGCGCACGTTCTGCGATCTGCATCAGGCCAAAACCGATTGGCCAAATAATCAACTGTTTGCCAAGGGCCACACCAGCCACAAATGGCAACGCAGCACGAAAGCCGAACCGCGCACCAGTTGCCATCAACGCCATATTGGCGGGACCCGGCGTGCCGATCTGGCTGGCCGCGAAAATTACGAAAGGGGTCAAGGCAAAGCTCATGCCTGGACCTTTGTTCTAGGCTTGGCAGCTTTGCGCGTTTTCGGTGCGTCATAGACTGGTGGCACATGGTCGGGCCTGATCAGCCCCAACAGAATATCATCGTACCAAGCGCCCCCAATATGGGAAGACTGCCGTTCGCGGCCTTCTTCGACAAAGCCGACCTTGCGGTAGCACGCAGTGGCGCGGGTGTTGAAATCAAGCACCCGGACGGACAAACGATGCAAGGCGAGCGGGCCAAAAGCATGGGCGGCGATCAAATGCGTGGCACGGGTGCCCAAGCCTTTGCCCAACATTGTCGGGTCAAGAATTCCGATCGCATAGCTGGCCCGCGCGTCCCACGAATTTACACTGTGCAACCGTAGGGCACCTATCATGCGGCGTTTGTGTTCGATCACCCATGCGAGCGGTTCAATCGCCTGCGCCTCGTACCAATTCTGGGCGTGGTCCTTGGTGATGTCGGGCACATGCTTGGGATCTGCCCCGAACATATGGTGAATTTCTGGGTTATTGCCCAGCTTGTACCGCGCAGTCGCGTCACTGGGCTTGGGCGCGCGCAAACGCACAACACCATCCGAAAGATCGGGGCGCATCGGTACTGTCATGATCGTCCCTCCCTACTAGAATGGCTGCCCGGACTGGTTGTGTTGAATAACAGAAAAAGGACCGACGTTTCCGCCGGTCCCTGAATTTCAACTTCTTAGGTTACGGCTTACTCTGCGGCTTCTGCCACCGGCAGAACCGAAATAAACGTACGGTTTTTCAGGCCCTTGTGGAACTGTACCTTGCCGTCAACCTTAGCAAAGATCGTGTGATCCTTGCCCATGCCAACGCCTTCAGCTGGCCAGAATTTTGTGCCGCGCTGACGCACCAGAATGTTGCCTGGGATAACAGCTTCGCCGCCATACTTTTTAACGCCGAGACGACGTCCAGCGGAGTCGCGACCGTTACGGGATGAACCGCCTGCTTTTTTATGTGCCATTGGTGTCTCTCCTTAGCCTTTTGCCAGTTCTTTGGCCTGTGCGATCCAGTCTTCACGACCCACACGACCTTTGAACGACAGTTTCTCTTCAATCGCTTCAACGTCAGCGTCTGTCCACTTTGCGATTTGTGCAAATGTGGTGATGCCTTCGCCGTGCAGCTTGCCAACGATAACGGGGCCAACGCCAGAGATTTTGCTCAGGTCGTCTGCGCCTTCAGCTGCAGCTGCAGCCTTTTTGGCGGGCTTTGCTTTCGCGGGCTTCTCAGCGGCTGGCGCTGCTGCTTTTGGCGCTGCTGCTTTTTTCTCTGCTTTGGTCTTTTTCGCAGGCTTAGCTGCGTCAAATTTGGCGGCTGCGTTGGATTCGATGGCTGCTACGGCTGCTGCACTTACCGAACCGGTACCGATGGCTGTCTTTGCGCCGGACTTGCCCGCGCCAGATGCCATGATGTCGCCGATCTTAACCAGCGTCAGCTTTTGACGGTGGCCTTTGGTGCGCTTGGAAGAGTGCTTCCGGCGGCGCTTGACGAAGTGGATGACTTTCTCGCCTTTGATCTGGTCAACAACTTCGGCTTGAACGCCTGCATCGTCTACCAGTGGGGAACCGAGAACGGGGCTGTCGCCGCCCAGCATCAGAACTTCGTTGAATTGGACTGTTTCGCCAGCGTCAGCAGCCAAACGTTCTACCCGAAGCATATCGCCGGATTGAACTTTGTACTGCTTGCCGCCTGTCTTGATGACCGCAAACATGCGTATTCCTTTTTCACTTTCGCGTCCTGTGGTCCCCAACTCGGGAGTTTTCGGGCCTTGGCCCACCTCGGACAGCGCACCCCGTTTCGGGATGATCATAAAATAATAAAGGCACCCGAAACGGATACCCTTGGTTAAGAGCTGCCAAATGCACCACCGCCGCCTTTATGTCAAGCGTCGAACAAGGGTTTCTAGGGGCTAAAGCTCCTCTGCGACCATATTCAGCGCGACTGCGCGGCCCAGTGCATAAGAAATCTCGGCGTAGGCTGCGCCATAACCGTCAAACAGCGCACGGTTTAGCGCTATACCCGGTTTGGTTTCGGCAAATGCGATATACTGGTTCAGCTCTGCATCATCCAGCGGGGAATAGGCCATTAGCAGAAAACCATAAAGCCAACCGGTCGTGTCGTCGGTAATGGCGTCTTGTTGTTCGGCCACTTCCGCCAGCATTTCCGCGTCTGTCATGTCGACGGCACCGCCGTCCGCCAACCCCCGCATAAACTGATAGTTCGAATTCATCGCCGCAGTCACGTTGCGGTTGATCATATCGCCGCTGTCGATCAGAGCGGTAATCTGGGCCAAGCGCGGATCGCCAGTTCCTTCAAGCTCGGCAAATTTTGTACGGGTGGCGTCTTCTATATCCTGCCTGCCGATGGCAGCGCGGGCCGCATTCTCAAGGGTGATAATCTGAGCGCCGGTCCCCGACGCGAAAAAGCTAATCGCATCCTCACGCATGTCGTCCTGCAATTCAGCCTCAAGGTAGCCGCGCAACGTTTCTGTCATCCGTTGGGTATTATAGATTGCATCGACCTGCAGCTGCCACCCCGGACCGCCCTGCCCGCCCAGCATTTCCTGGTTCAGATTTTCGGCATATTCCATCCCCTCGGCCTGCAAGATCACGGCGACCTCGTCTAACCTGAGGACATCCATCAACACCTGCGCCCGCGCGTCGGCCCAAACCGGCGCGGCCATCAGCCAAAACAGAGGTGCTGCGAATAACAGACGCATTATAGATCCTGACTGGGCTGCATGCCCGCCAGACGTTGGGCAACGGCTTCATAGCGGTTCGCCATGATCTCGTACTGAACAGCATTCATCAGGGCATAGACCTCTTGCATCTTGGGGTGTTCCAACGCTTGGGCATATTCCTGTACCTCGTCATCCGAAAAAGCCTGATAGGTATAGGCCGACCCTTCCAGCGCGTTCTGCTTGATTGATATGCGCATCTCAGCTTCCTGACTGCGCAGCGCTTCGCGCAGGTCGGGTTCTTCCATTTGCAACCGGATCACACCCGCGCTGGCTGCGGCCATCAAGAACCTGATCTGTACCTCTTGGATGGCCCGGATTGAGCTGTCTTCGACATCGCTTGCCTCGTTTAGCCGCTGCAGCAAGGCCACGCGGGGCGCATTGATACGCTCCAAGCCTTCAATAATCGCCGTACCAGCTTCTGACTTGGCCTCGGAATCTTCTTTCATATGCGATGCGTTTTCAGCAGCAACTAGCCGCTTGCCCAGATTCGTGGCATAAAACGCTGCTGCATGGTCCAACACATCATCACTCAGTGTTTCCGAAAGTATGTCAGACCCCATTTCCAACATCACGTCCGTGTCAAAAACCTCGCGCACCAATCGCGACCATTCGGAGCCGAAAGCAGCGGCATCAATGCCTAGCATTTCGGGTGCCGAGTCCGCTGACAGCCGGATACTTTCCAGCGCCACATCGAATCCGGTCACCTCAAGAAACGCATCAACGCGCTGTCGATCTGCAGCCTGCGCCGGTGCCCCAAGGCTGGTACCCCCGACCACTATCGCCAAGATCGCAAATTGCAAAATTTTTCGAAGCGCCTGCATTACACCGCGTCCTTTTATTATATCTGCCCTCAATCTTAGGACATATCAGCGGCGCAGCAATGAAAATCCCCGTGACCCAGAATTCTGCCCCTGCCCCCCTTGCCACACCGACCAATCGGGACTAAACGAGCGCACCACACCGATGCGGAGAGGTGCCGGAGTGGTCGAACGGGACGGTTTCGAAAACCGTTGAGCCTCTAAAGGGTTCCCAGGGTTCGAATCCCTGTCTCTCCGCCATTACTCCTACTCAGATTTTGCAACGTTCTGGACGTTAGTCTTCATTGCCGCACGTGGCGGCTTAGATCGTGTTACTGTTTATTTTGGCTCTGCCGGAAAGCAGATGGGTTCGGTGACATTTCGGGCGGTTCTTGTACCTTCACTGCAACTTAGGGGGATGCAGCTTGGCCGTTAGAAAGCAAACATCCAGAACGTTCGTCGCAGTAGACGCGTCAAAACCACTCGGATTTCGCCTATCTATTGAGCAGATCAATCACGGCATCAGCACCAGCAGGGCTTGAAATTGCTAAGGCCATCGGCGCGGCACCACCCAAATCTTCGCTGGGTTTTTCAAAGAAGCGCATTACCAGCGCACCGTTGCCGTGGTGAACTCTGTCTGCAACCACGTATGCGCGGGCAAAATCATAAAGTATCTGGCTATTAGCAGCACTTATCGGGCGTTTTTCACTTTTCGCCCGGCGGAACGCTCTTTCTGGAATAAGGTTTAGGGCCGGTTTGGATGCAAAGGTTTTCAAAAGTTTCTCTACGGATTCGGCCGGAAAACCCTCTGCGATTTGGGCGTTCAGAGCATCTAAATCATTGATTTTTTCAGGTAGCCCCAAAAGTTCCGAAACTTGGTCGATCTCTGTCTCGCGTGTAGGTTCGCCATTCATTGCCAATCTCCCTTTGCTTGCGCAACTGACATTGATGTTACTGAATCACAACCGGAAAAATTGGTTTGATCGGGATGCCCCCGCCTGCCGCGTAGGCCGTGTCAAAACCCTCGGTGCAGTGTTCTACCGTCAAGCGAAGGTCAGGAATGAGCTGAAGCAATACCAGCGTTTCCCTTGGGGGCTACTGAACCTGCAGGCCTAGTTGCCCTAAAAGATCAGATGCCTGCCGTTTGGAAATCACTGCGCCCTTGAACCGTTTGGCATCGCCCAACTTTACCCCACCAAGGTCAGCCCCCCGCAAGTCAGCATGTTCAAAGCGGCAATCGGACAGATTTGCATCCCGCAGCGAGCACTCCTCGAAGACAGTTTCTCTGAAGTCACAAGACCGAAGATCTGCGTCGCCGAAATCTATCCGTTTCAATGTCATTTTCCGAAACGATTGATTTGGGAGAAGTGCAAAACCAAACAGGCTATTCTCAAGCTCAAGACTAATTGTTCGGGTCTCGGTTAAGTCCGCGCCGATCATTTTGCATCCAGAAATCTTCGTCGCGGCCATTGTCGCGCCTCGAAAACTTGAGTTGCTGTAATCGCCGCCTTCAAACAATGCTTCGGTAAGCATTGCACTGAGAAAATGGGCACCAGCAGCCCGACACCCTGCAAAAACGGAGCCTTCCAAATTTGCTCCGTTGAAGGATGTGCGTGAAAGGTTGCATTTCTCAAAATGCCAGCCGGGCATTTGGCTTCGAGACAAGTCCAGTTCCTGAAGGTCACAGTTCTTCAGGATGTTTTTTTCCCCTGTCTTGGCGAGGGCATTGATTTCAGCGATGGTCAGCTTTTGATCCGAAACAGTGTTCTGTGGCGCATTTTCCATAGTATTTTGTCTGCCACCTGATCTCATGTCTTGCAAGCGCGAAGCGCTGCCAAGGCAAAGCAGCCAGCTTTCGAATAAGTGCTCTTGCGACGCAAGCCGGGGTCCAAAAAACAGACCGTAGACGATTGCGCTATGAGCGAATGACTGCGCCGAGGGGAGCACCATCACAGCGTTTCATTATCGGTTAAAGGCCCGTTCTTGATTGGCTGCGCCCTGCCACACCTAACTTTGACCCGAACGTCGCAGGGCCGGATTGTGCGCATAGTCGACCTTAGTTTTCTTTTCAGCGAAAGTGCGGTTTCCGGCAAAACCTGTAAAATTCGACAAATGCGAAAACCCTATGTTGACAGGTCGCGGCAAGCCACCCCAAGATGTAGCTGCTTTGGTTCCTGCGATGCGACACGCAGGCTAAGAGGGAAGCCGGTGAGATACCGGCGCTGCCCCCGCAACTGTAAGCGGCAAGTGTTGGCCTTTTACCCACTGGTGCATCTGCATCGGGAAGGATGGCAACGCATCCGATCCGTGAGCCAGGAGACCTGCACAAGCATAATACGATAACCGCGAGCGGAGGGCTTGGGGACGTGTTTATGGTGCGGTCCGATGAGGCTGTACCCGGCGCGCCCCTTTTCCTTTTGCGAGAGAACCAAAGGATATGGGCATAACCATCACTGTTTATTCGAAACCAGCTTGCGTGCAATGCACGGCAACCACCCGCGCTCTGGATATAGGCGGTCTGGACTACCGCGTTATCGACCTGACACAAGACGCGGCCGCGATGAACGATGTGACCGAAATGGGGTATCGTCAGGTTCCGGTCGTGGTGGCGGGCGATGCGCATTGGGCAGGGTTTCGCCCTGATATGATCGGCCAATTAGCATAAACGGGAATGTGCGGGCTGGTCTATTATTCATCTGCGACGGGCAATACCGCCCGGCTGGTTGCAGCTCTGGGGACCTATGCCCTGCGCACTCCGATCCGTTCGTCTGCCCCACTGCCAACCCCTGCCCGTCCGTTTGTGCTGATCAGCCCCACTTTTACTTACGGTGCGAGGCGCGGGGCAGTGCCCAAATAAGTGATCCGCTTATCAAATGTCCCTGTGCACCGCGCGCTGCTGCGTGGGGTGATTTGTGCGGGAAATCGTAACTTCGGCACTAACTTCGCGCTTGCTGGCGATGTGATTGCCGCAAAATGCAACGTGCCGGTGCTCACCCGATTTGAGCTGGGAGGAACAGACTTGGATATCGCGCGCATTCGTGCCGATCCATGGCTATTACATTGGCTACAAGTTTCAGCGCGCAATCGAACAATTGCCGCAGGCTAATCGTGAAACCCTTAAGGATTTCGCATTCGCGTTGATGTTCGATCTATACGAAATCGAGGCCCAATATACCGCCGAGTTATATGACGATCTTGGCCTGACCGAGGACGTGAAAGCGTTTCTGCACTATAATGCGAATAACGCTCTGCAGAATTTGGGTTATGAGGCATTGTTTCCAGCACAAGCTTGCCAGGTGAATCCCGCAATCCTTGCTGCTTTGTCTCCCGACAGCGAAAACCACGACTTCTTTTCGGGTAGCGGTTCATCATATGTCATCGGCAAAGCGGTTGCGACGGAAGACGAAGATTGGGATTTTTAACGACTAGATCCCCATTGCCGTCGCACCATGCTTGGAGCGCAAACCAAGTCCACATCACGCCGAATTGACGGCTCCCATTCTGAATACAACCAGCGGGTAATTCGCTTGGCTTTGAAACTCCGCCTATTTCTTCTCATTTCACTATGTCTGACACATTAGCCGAACAGATGCGGTGCCGCGCCCCCTGACTTTGCAGCCGTCTGCGAACACAACACATTCATCCTTGACAGGATACCATTTGGTTTCATATTAAAGGATACCATATGGTATCAAAGGAGGGCCCCGTGAAAATCTCTCGCGTTCTATCGTTCACACGTAGCGGCCATTCGGTGCACCAGTGACCGACACCATGCAACTGGGATTTCGAGCATTGGCCGACCCCACCCGCCGCAGCATCTTGTTGATGCTTGCGTCCAAAGACATGACGATCGCCGAGGTCGCCACGAACTTTCAAATGACCCGAGCGGCGGTAAAGAAGCATCTCACGATTCTGGACGAAGGCAATCTGATCATTGTCCGGACGCATGGCAGATCACGCCTCAACACCCTGAACCCCAATGGATTAAAGCAAGTCTTCGACTGGTTCGGGTTCTTCGACGCCTTCTGGGACGAACGTCTCAACACCCTTAAATCTGAAATCGAAAAGGATACGCTGTGACCGATACCATCCTCAGAAAATCAATCTATCTCAAAACGACACCGGACAAAGTCTGGGCTTACCTGACTGATCCTGACAAATTGGCGATCTGGTTTCACAAACCTAAAACGCCGCTGGTCAAAGGTGACTATGAAATGTTTGGCACGGAAAGCGGCGACAAACTTATGTGGGGCAAGGTGCTTGTCGCCGAACCGTTCTCGCGGCTTGAATACACATTTACCATCAAACCGATGGGCGACCAAAGCAGCACCGTAAAATGGCGGCTGGAAGAGGTGCCCGGCGGCACTCATCTCTCCCTAGTGCACGAAGGTCTGCCCCAAGGCGCGGAAGCGTTCGACCTCACGCTCGCGCTCGACAAAGGCTGGGACGGCCACTTGGGGCGCATGCGCGACTCCGCTCACGGCAACTAAGGCTTGGGCACACCGGTCTCGACTACAACTTGGTTGAGATCGGCTTTCATATCATCAGTAAATGCCTGCTGCACAGGTCGCGACGAATGCCCGATGATCCCTCACCGATGTTCTTCGGGAACCCAATCTTCTGCTTCGCCATTCCAGAACCGGTTTGGATTGTCCTCGTCCATTCCCCGAATGTGCAGGGTCCGCAGACAGGTTTGCACGAAAACCACCGGCTCTTCATAAGGGTGCGCAGAATAAATCTCGGTGAGAACCTGCGTGACCGTGGTCTCGTCTGACGGCAAAAAGAAGGAAAGCTCCAGGCACGGTACCTCGACGATCGTCTCGGTCGCGATGTTGTGCCCGCTCCCCAGTGATCTGAACTGCTGCCGCCCCGGTTCGGTCCTGAAAGTCACGCTATCATAATCGCCATATTTCAGCGAAACGATCCCCAGCACTGCTTCCACGATCTTCTGGGCATGTGTTTCCGGCACTTGCACGATGATCCGCAGGCCTTCCTCTGGGATAAAGCGTTGATTATCGAGCTTTATCAGTGTCATAGAATTCTCCGGCTGATTTCATCGCCCTGCTACCATACCTCATCCGGACCACGAAAGCAGACGCTTTGTTGTCGACCGAAGTCTCAGGGTTCCCCTACTCAGCAAGCACATCGCTCGAAGGGGCAAAGAAGCGCATGGAATGCCTCTCACCCTCGCTGTTGGCGGTGCTTTTGCCCGCATAGCTGAACTTGGTTCATTATGTGGGGAAGGTCGGAAAAGAGCCTTTATTAGCAGTAATTGATATATCTCATACTCGAGATCCACGGCATCATGAAATATCGAACAACGAAAACATAAATTTCCACCGTCACTAGAAATGGATCAGAACAGCTTATGAAACCACTCATTCTGATCATCTCCTACATTGCTGTTGTCACACTACCATTAATTCTGTCTTGGCTGGTCGGTGGCCCACCGCGCCCATTCCACCAAGAGCTTGCCTCTGGTCTTGGTATTCTCGCGTTTGCCATGATCCTCATGGAATTTGTCCTGTCTGGCCGCTTCAAGACTATCTCAAATGATATCGGCATGGATGTGACGATGCGCTTTCATCAGATGATGGCGAGGATAGCACTGGGTTTTGCGGTCCTTCATCCGTTTCTATACCGAGGCACACCTTCTGGCGGCCAGCGACCCTGGGATACGACCCGCCAACTGATGATCAACACTGATATTTCTGACCTTTCAACAGGCATTGCGGCATATTTGCTTCTTCCTAGTCTGGTACTTCTTTCAATCGGGCGCACCAAACTGGACTTCAAATATGAAACATGGCGCTTGATCCATGGGGTCGGTGCCCTTTTGATAGCCGCGCTTTTGCTGCACCATACGGTATATGCAGGGCGCTACGGATCGCAGCCTGTGATGACCGCTGTGTGGCTGGCAATGACGGCTTTATCGGTTGGGTCGCTCTGCTATGTTTACCTGCTGGTGCCGCTTCTGGACAAAGCCCGCGCGTGGCACGTTACCTCTGTGGTGGAGGTGGCACTGAAGCAATGGGAAGTGACCGTATCACCTGACGGTCATTCAGGCCTTAATTATAATGCGGGGCAATTCGTTTGGCTGAATGTAGGGAATAGCACCTTCTCATTAAGAGAAAACCCGTTCTCCATCTCGTCAGCGCCGGCCGCAGGGCCAGAAATTTCCTTTATGATAAAGGAGCTTGGCGACTTTACCCAAAAAATCGGTCAGATAAAGCTTGGTACGGTCGCATATCTGGATGGCCCGTATGGTAGCCTGTCTGTCGAACGCCGCACCGAACCAGGCGTCGCCTTGATCGCAGGCGGCGTAGGGCTCGCGCCATTGTTGGGGATTCTGAGGCAGATGCGATTAACTGGGGATCCTCGAAAAGTTAAGCTGATCTATGGAAATCGGTCGGTCGATCAGATTGCCTACCGCGATGAACTTGGTCTGGAGGACGTGACCTATGTGTTGTCTGAACAACCAGAAGCTTGGCAGGGCGAGACAGGGTTCATCGATGGACCTCTCTTGGATCGGACTTTTTCGCGCGAGGAATTCACGGAATGGGTTTTTGTCGTGTGTGGGCCGCCGATGATGATGGATATCGTCGAGGACCATTTGATAAAGCGTGATACCCCTTCTCACCGCATTCTGTCAGAGAGATTTAGCTATGATTGATCGATTGAAGCATATGAGTTCACGTCGGCGGGTTTCTATCTCGATATGGCTCGTGAGTGGAATCTTGTGCCTGATACTGTTGGCATTTGTTCTGCGGTAAAAAAAAATGCTGCGATGCGGCCCTGTTGCAATCACCAACAAGGCCTGCGGCTGCATTTCGCATCCTTTTTTTCTTGGCGGCTTTGCCCGCATTGTTGGTCTTCTGCCGTTGAAAACGCTGAACGAATGGCCTGTCTGAGAAAACTGCATCTGGGCGTCAGTTAACCCATTCTGGCAGGAACAGAACAATGTCAGGAAATGCGATCAGCATTGCGACGATCACTAGATCGATGACAACGAACCAGAAAACCCCACGGAAGATCGTGGTAAGCGAGGCCAAATTGCCCACCACGCCTTTGATAACGAACACGTTCATTCCCATCGGTGGTGTGATCATCCCGATTTCGAGTAGCTTTACCAGCACGACCCCGAACCACAGTAGGCTATAGCCTGTTTCTTCGACCAAGGGCATTACGATGGGCAGCGTAAGGAGCATCGCCCCCACGGGTTCCAACATCATGCCAAGCACCAGATAGACAACCACGATGCCGAACATAATCAGCACTGGCGATACACCAAAGGCGAGGATCGACGACGACAGCGCATCGCCAATCCCTGACAGCGCCAGAAAGCGTGTCAGAAGGCTCGCTCCGACTGCGATGATAAGCAGGGCGGCGGTGGTTGTGATTGTCTCGACCAGTGCCATTCGCACGGCTTTGAACGTCAGCGTCCGGTAAAGGGCGGCCACCATCATGGAAAGCAAAGCACCGATGGCACCTGCTTCGGTCGGGGTGAACGCACCGCCAAAGAGTCCCGCAAACACACCGATCACAATCAAAAGAACGGGCCAAGTTTGCCCCAACGCCCTAATTTTTTCCGCCCGTGTGGCTTTGTTACCCTCGACGGGGGGGGCAAGGCTGGGGTTCAGCTTGACCCGTACGATGATGAGCAGCACGTATGCCAGCAGCGTGATCACCCCTACGACAAGACCGCCCAGAAACAACTGGCTGACGGATTCGCGCGCAATAATTCCGTATAGGATCATCAGGATTGACGGGGGGATGAGTGCGCCGATGGTACCGGCGGCGGCGACCGTTCCGGTGGCCAATTCAGCGCTGTACCGATTGCGCATCATTTCCGGCACCGCAATCTTGCCCATCGCGGCAGAACACGCGACCGATGATCCGGTTACCGCCGCAAAACCTGCGCAGCCAAAAACCGATGCGATGGCCAGCCCACCGGGCAAGCCGGAAAGCCAGACCTGCGCGGCACTAAATAAGCCTTGAGTGAGACGCGTATGATAGCAAATAAAACCCATCAGCAGGAACGCAGGGATCGAACTGAGAACCCAGCTGTTGGCAAAGTTATATGGTACGATGCCAAGCGAGCCCCAAGCGATGTTCCAATTGAACATCGACCACAGTCCGCCAAATGACACGGCGATCAGGGAAACCCCGATCGGGACCCGCATCAGGATCAGAAAGAAAAGCGCGCCGACAAACAGTCCGGCAATTTCGAGATCAGACATTGGGCTCTTCTTTCGACAGATAAGGGTCTTCTACGACAAGCCCGCTTAGGCCGCTGTCCTTCCCAGTGATCATGGCGATCACCTTCCAGGTTGAGACAAGTGACATCATGCCAAAGCCGACGGGGAGAAAGAAATAGGTGGGCCATGTAATGACCTTGCCACCCGACTCGATTGAATAGGCACCTGTCACGTATTTCGCGACCGCCTCTTGCCCGGTGCGCACGGCCACGCCAGCGGTGACAAGGGCCGTGATCAGGGTCGCGAGGAACAGCAAGAAGGTCTGCAGCTTGTCGGGAAACTTCTCGACCAGTAGCTCCACCGCGATGTGGCTGTCTCGTTCTTCAACAAGGCCAAGCGGCAAAAATGCGATGGCAACCATGTAAAAGGCGGAGACGTAGAGAATGGTGGAATCCATTGGCTGCTCAAAGACATAGCGCATTATCACATCCGCCGAAACATGGGCCACCATGAGCAAAACGAGTATGCCAGCTATGCCAGAGGCGCCGGTGTTGATCCAGGAAATTACCTTGCCGATGGGTTTCATTAGGGGGCCCTCATTCAACGGTACAAAAGAAAAAGGGGCACCAAAGTATATCGGTGCCCCAAAGCGTTAGTTACTGACCGTAAGTTGCAGGATCGATCTTGGAAATTACCTGATCCCAGTACAGTTGCTGCAGCTGTTCTTTGCTTTCGACGTCCGCAACCAGACCGTACCATTTCTCCAGCAATGCCGGGAAATCAGCCGCGATCTCTGCGGCGCGATCTACGCCGTATGTCTCCTTGAACAGGGCTGAAACCGTTTGCAAATCCTGATCTACAAACTTTTTAACGGCAGCCGTAAGTTCGGGCTCAGGCTGGTAGATGTTGATGCCTTTGTCTTTGGCGTTTTGGATCGCTTTTGCGTCATCGGTGTAGAAACCCCATGTTACGCCGGCAGTTATATTGCTGCCGCCCCATAACATTGTTTTGCGATCTTCGTCGCTCATCGATTTCCAGCGGTCGGCGTTGACATTGGCCGACGCGACGCCTGCAAAGGCACCACCAGGCACACCAAGCGTGATATCCGTGACGACTTCGTGCAGGTTATAGTTGGTCAATTCCGGAGCGCTGAGCATCGCGCAATCAAGGATGCCTTGATCCAGCGCCTCATATACTTCGTTCACAGGAAGGCGGACGCCCTGAGCACCGAAATGTTCAGCGAAACGCACGAACCCTGCACCGCCAGCCCGCAAACGCTTGCCCTGAAGTTCCTCTACGGTGGTGATTTTCACGTCCTTGCACAGCAGATTGTAAAGTGGGGTTACGCCGCCGCCAGTATAGACTTGGTTCTGCGCCTTGAACTCGGCCATGCATTCGGGGCAGTCGTTGAACGTGTATTCCAGCATCGCGCCGGTAAAGGCCAATGGCTCTTTGCCTGTGGGGTTTTCGGCCAGATTAATCAGCAGGTTCATCTCGTGCAGGAACAGGTTGGTGCTGTATTCAGCGGCGAAGTACGGCGTCAAAACAAAACCGACATCAGCCAGACCGTCACGCACGCCTGCGTTTGTTTCAGGCAGGCTCAGCAGTGTCATGGGAAAGCCCGTAACATCGATATTGCCACTTGAACGCTCAGCCACGGCGGCAGCGTATTCATCAATGGCGATCCCAATGGCGGAGGTGTTCGGGTAGCCATATGCAAAGTTCAGGTTCTCTTTGGCTGCCAGCGGTGTTGCGGTGGCCACGGCCATCCCAAGTGCGGCTATGGCCAATGTGTTAGATTTAATCATGCGCATTATATCTGCTCCTCCCGAGCTATTGATCATCAAGAATGTTGGCGTTGTGGCTTTCATTGGACAGGGCAGATTGCAAGGTGTTCCCCCGCGCTGCTTGCCCCATCCCTCCCAAAGACACTTTCGCAAAAAAAACATTCTCGTCAGTATGTTTATACATCAGCGTGACAGCAGGAGTGTCAAGGCACTTTGCTCAAACCCTTCTTGATTTTTGTCGCAGAAGGCTTGCACAGTGGCGCACAGAATTGCCTTGTCGGGGTGATTAACCTGTAAAGCGCATAGTTTGAGACCACGAGACGGAAGCCCCATGAATGCAAGAGACTCAAAATTAACCAAGCGAAAGCTGGATAGCCGGCAGCAGATCATCGAGGCTGCAGCCGTTTGTTTCATGAAATATGGGGTGGAAAAAGCCACCATGGATCACATTGCGCGCGAACTTGGCTCTACCAAGGGGCGGGTCTATCACCACTTCGGGTCCAAGGATGAGATCATTTTCGCAGTCTACCGCCAAGCCATGCAATTTTGCTTCGATGCGGTACTGCCAATCGTCAATCAACCCATGCCTGCGAACGAAAAGCTATTGGCGATGGCGAAGGCGCATGGGCGGGTGATGATGGATACTCTTCCGTTCCAGCGCAGCATTCGTCAGGGCGTAAACAGCTACCTGCACGGGCATGAGGTCAGGGCAGATCGCGAGGTTCTGAACGAACTGATCGCCAGTCGGAACGATTACGAAGACCTATACCGCGCGGTCCTGCAACAGGGCGTGGATGACGGAACTTTGTCTATGCCTGATGTCGCCATCGCAGGGCGCGCTATCATGGGCGCGCTCAACTCCTTGGTAAATTGGTACCGCGTCCGCCCCGAGCAAAGCCGCGAAGACCAAATGCGGATCGCCGACACGCTCGCCGAAACGGTTATCAACGGACTATTGGCCTAAACCATATCCCGCAGCGTCTTTTTGACGATCTTGCCATTCGCATTGCGCGGGAGGGGATCAACACTAAAGGTCACAAAATCGGGCGTTTTATAGTCGGCCAATTGTGAAGCGCAGTACGCCTTGACTGCTGCGGCGTCTAATGCGGGGTTGCTGGTGTGAACGAAAACATGCAGCTTTTCCCCCAGCACCGGGTCTGGCTGGCCGATCGCCGCGCATTCGATAACGTCTTTATGTGCGGTCAGCGTGTTTTCAATCTCGGCGCTGTAGATGTTGTAGCCGCCTCGGATAATCATGTCTTTGCTGCGGTCGTGAAGGCGGACAAATCCATGAACGTCACGTGATCCAATATCGCCGCTTTTCCAGAATCCATCCTGAAATTCTTGCAGGGTCTTTTCGCGATTGTTCCAATAACCGGGCACGACCATCGGTCCTTTTATCCACAATTCGCCATGCTCGTCCGGCCCCGCATCCTGACCTTGCGCATCAACGATCCTGATCTCACCACACGGCACCGCGATGCCAATACTGTCGGATCGGGTGGTACCAAATCCCAGCGGCAAAATGGTCGCGGGCGATGTCAATTCAGTTGCGCCATAGGCATTTACTAGAACTAGATCGGGCAGCTTTTCAGTCAGCTCTCGGATCGTCGATTGCGCCATGGGGGCACCGCCATAGCCGCCGATACGCCAATGCGACAGGTCGTACTCCGTAATCTTGCAGCGCAGCAGAAAGAGATTGTACATCGCTGGAACCATCAGCGTCTGCGTGACCTTTTCGCGCGCGGCAAGGGCCAGAAAATCGTCGGCCTTGAAGGCGCGCATGATCACGCTGCACCCCGCTGTGCGCAGCATCGTGAACAGCGTCGCGACCAATCCGGTTACATGCGAAGCGGGAACCGCCAACAAAGACCGCTCGTCCGCACCAAGCTCCATACACAACTCAAAATGCATTGCGGAATGGATGATATTAAGATGGGTCAGCATCGCGCCCTTGGGGTGCCCCGTTGTACCCGAGGTATAGAGGATGACCGCAGTCTCTTCCTCATCAATGTGCAAAGGAGCTAAAGATACGTCCGATGCGACAAGGGTTCCATATTCCCGCGATCCCGCTGAAGGGCCGCCTACGCTGAACCGGTGTTGCAACACTGGTAAGTCTTCCACCAATGGTAGTTTTCCTGCAATATCTGCGTCATGTACCAGTACGATGGCCCCACAATCGTTCAGAATTTGGTCCAGCTCGGGCGTTTGTTCACGCACATTTATCGGCACGGCAATTGCCCCGATGCGCAGGCTGGCAAGCAAAACGACTAGAAACTCGGGGCCATTCGACAACAACAGCGCCACCCGGTCGCCTTTGGTGATGCCAAGACCAGCGAGGCCAGCGGCCACTGCGCTGATCTGATTATCAAGCTGGCAATACGTCAGACGGGTGTCGTTGCACACCAACGCCTCGCCATCTGGATTGCGATCGACTGCCTCCTGAACCATGATGTTCAAATCCGAAGGTCTATCCGAAAAGCATTTTGTGCCGGTCCTGCCAAAGTGAGACTCGACGGCTATCAGATCCGTTATCTTTGCGGGCCAATTTTGCATAGAACGATCCTCCCAATTCATTTCGCCACACAGTTGCAACCGTGGGCGGCGGATTTCAACGTTAAATAAGGGGAAAGAACAATCGCTGGGGCAAGGAATGTGAAAATTGGAAAACCTTGGTACAGAACGTTAGTCTCTGGTCGACTGGCTAATGACATTCGCAAAGCCCGCTGCCCCTGCATCCCTGGCACCCGGCTCGGTTGCAGTGAAAATCCTCTTTCCACCCCCATCGACTCTATGCCTGCCCCGCAGACTGGCGTTGAACTGGAAATGCATGTTGGATCGCAAATCCAAGCAAAAGGCAGATCACATGGGCAGAGTCCGCAATTACCTCAAAGTTGAGCAAGACCTTGATTCCAATGGCCACCAAAACGGCCCCCATCAGCAGTCCTTTGCGTGGCCAGCCTGCAAGAATGGCCCCAATCAGCCCAAAGCCGCCCGCCGACATGCCAACGTCCAGCGTGTGGTGTGCTGTGGGATGACCAAGGGCGGGAATTGATGCGACCAAGGGCACTACACCGAACAGCACAATCAGCGTGCCAAGGGTATCGATGGACAAAAAGGTCAAGACCGTGCGCAGCGTCGAACTGTGCCATTCAAAATAACCGATAACGGCAGCGGTAAATAGGAACTGCCGAAGGAACATCCCCAAATCATGCGAAAGAAACGTGCCCGTTACAAGCCGCGCCACGTCACCGTCGATAACAGTTCGGTGGCTAATGCCCCACTCCACCAGCGCGGCAGGGCGCAATGCGCCGTCTAGCGTACCCGCCAACCAATTCGCAATGGTCATGGCGACCAGAAACAGGCACGTGAATGGCACGCGCCCAAGCCACATCATTGGGGGGTCACGTGTATACCGAAGGCGGCGATCAAGCCGAAGAGTGCCACAATCAACACCATCAAAAGTGCATCTGCCGTCAAAGCAGAGTCGTCGATTAGCTCAGCTGCCGCGATATTTTTGCGCACATGGCGCATCCGCAAAAATGCGATCAGGATCACCAACGCACCTGCGCCAAGCATCAACATTTCAGACCAGACTGCCGACTTTTCCTGCCCCAGACGCGAGGCCGCCAGACCAAAACCGACAATTGCGACTACGGTTCGAACCCAAGCCAGAAAAGTTCGTTCGTTGGCTGAATGGTCGCCATATCTTTCAATCATCTATCCGCCCTACCCTATTAGACCTTTGATCCCGCCAGAGATAAGCACATTCACTTCATACAAAACCTTTGGGGCCGCTAACCCGCCGGGGCTGGCCAGATAATTCGGCGTCCACGTGGGATCAAACTTTTGCTTGAACGACCGCAGCCCTTCGAAATGATAAAGGTGTTCGCCGTGTTCATAAATAAATCCGCCGATACGGTTCCAAAGCGATGACAACTGCCGGCATTCGATGCCCGAAAAAGGTGCCGACCCGAGAGAGAACCACTGGAACCCTTGCGCGGCTCCCCACAGCATCAACGCGCCAAAAAGCGCGTCCATGGCGAACTTTGGCCCTGCCGGATCATAACGCATCAGATCAAGCGACAGCTCATGCTTGTGCGCCCCCTGAAACAGATTTGCAAAGGCGACGATACGCCCTGTCTCGATGTGGCGAAGCACGGCGTGATCGAAATTTCCCAGATAGGCGTCATTGAAATAACCCAGCGAGAATGCCTTTTCCTCGCCCTGTTTGGATGCCATCCAAGCGTCCGAAATACTGCGAAATTCGGCCAGAACGCCGGGCACCTCTGCCTTGGGGATGATGGCAAATTCATACCCCTCGCGCGTGGCTTTGCTATGGGCATAGCGCACGTCTTTTTTGGCGGGACCGTCCAGTGTGAAGCCTTTAAGGCTGACCCGCGCGACCTCTCCGATCTTGAGGATCGACAGGCCCAGATCCAGATAGGTTGCCAGATATTTCGGCGAAACCGCATAAAAGGCACAGCGCTTGCCAGCCTTGTCGGCCTGTTCGCGCAACTGCCATATCAGCTTGCGACCGGCGGCCTCATCGCCCACTGGTTCGCCCCGCGTGATCAGCGACCCACCCGTATCGCAATAGGCCAGATAGGCGCTATTGTCTTGCGCCACCAAAAACGCCTTGTCGCCCAGCAGGTCCAGCTGTGCCTCGGTATTGTCACTTTGCGCGATTAGCTGGCGCACGACATCCGGAATGGCTTGCTTTTGCGTCACCATAACGCGGCGATTAAGCAGCGAATTCAGCACGATCCCGACAAGGATCAATGCAACGACCACACTGGCCCGCATAAACCGGGAAGCGTCCCCATCCACAGCGAACCGCCACCATATCGCGTCACGGTATTCAACATGGCGATAGTCGAGCAGGCCAATCCAGAAAATCGCCGCCAACAAAGCCAGAATGCTGATAATCCATGTGCCATTCAGGTGGAACACGGATGCTGTATTGGCACGGTAGAACGCAGGCCGGAACGCCCCTAACAGGCCAAGCGTCAGAACCATGCCGATCGCTTCTTCCCAGTCCAGCCCTTTGAAAATCGATGCGACCAGCCCGACGGCCATCAGAACCATCGCGATCGCCCACGCGCGGTGCAGCTTGCGGTATAGACCCCGAGAGATAACGACCAGCAACAATCCTGCCACACTTCCCGCAAGGTGCGAGGCCTCGATGAACGAGAGAGGCAGAATATCACGCAGCACGCCCAAGCGCGAAGCGTCCGATGGTAAGGTGCCAGAGATCAACAAGATGCTGCCAGCCAGCATGGCGACACCTGACGCCGCAATCGGCACCAATGGGCGCAACAGTCGGTAGGCCCACCCTGAGGTTTCCATAATCGCGCTGCGCTGCGTAATGGCCCATGTCACGGCCAGCGCAATTACGGCCACCAGAAAGGGCATCACCGAATAGATCAGCCGATAAAGCAGCAATGCAGCCAGCATATCAGACCGACCGGACGCGCCAAGACCTGCGATTATTGTCGCCTCGAAGACGCCCAGCCCACCGGGGGAATGGCTGAGAATGCCAAGTGCGATCGCGCCCATGTAGATCACAAAGAAGAACAAGAAATTTTGCGACAGATCCGCTGGTGCCAGAAAATACAGCGTCATTGCCGCGCCCATCAGATCGATCGCCGCAACGCCCATCAGCATCAGCGCCAGCTTGAGCCCCGGCAAGGGAACGCTAAACCCGCCGACCCGCATGCTGCGGGGTGCGCGCGACAACCAGACCAGCAAAGTCAAAAGGGCTGCGGTTATACACAGGCCGATCAGGACTTCCATGCCTCCTGTCAGCGGCAACACCGCAGAAAGCCCTGCCGGATGCGCCAACATCAATGCACCCAGAATCAGGGTCAGTCCCAGCCAGAAAGCGACCCAAGAGGTGGCGATAATGCCACCGACACGCGCCAGATCAACGCCAAGCGAGGCATAGATGCGATAGCGCACGGCGGTTCCTGTCAGATAGGAAACCCAAGCAGGTTGGACACTGCCGTCCCTGCCCCGCCCGCAAATGCAGCCATGCGGTCAGGCACTTGGCCCGTTGCCACACTGCGAACAGCTAAGACGTCATAGAAAGACAGCGCAAAGAAGCTGACGGCGGTGGCGCTGACGGCCAACAGGATCGACCGCCAACTACTGGCAGCAAGATCGGTTTTCACATCGCTCCACCGGACCTTGGCAGACAGGTCGTGCAAGACAAAAAGGGTGATACCGACAATCAGCAGCGGCACGACGATTTTTACCGCAGGATGGGCCAGCAGCTGCGATATCCGTCCTGTTGGCTCGGGCTTCGCCGGATCAGCGCTTGTCATCCACCCGCTCCTGCAGAATTTCGATTTGGATCTGCTGCATTTCAGCCAGCTTTTCCCATTGCTGGGCCAGTTGGTGATCCATTTTTTCGTGCAGCTGTCTGATCTCAAGCTCGGCCTTCAGGTTCACGCGGTAATCATTTTCCGCGCGCGCCCGGTCTTTGGTTTCCTGTCGGCGCTGGCTCATCATGATGACGGGTGCCTGAAGCGCGGCAAGGCTTGACAGCAACAGGTTCAACAGGATGAACGGGTACGGATCGAAGGGCCGCGTGGTGAACCACACAGCGTTAATCGTCATCCAGATCGTCAGAATACCCGTAAAGATCAGAATAAACGTCCAGCTTCCACCGAAGGATGCAACCCGGTCCGCCGCGCGTTCGCCGAATGTGCCGCGCACCGCGTCGCCGTCGATCATGTTTTGTGACAAGATTTGCCCTGTTTGCAGGCTCTCGATCACCTGCCGATCCAGATCGCCCAACTCTCCACGTTCGCGTTCGAGCAGACGTTCGACATAGGCACCGCGATAGACCGACAGATCATCACGACAAATGTACTTTCCCGCCCCCCAGTCGGGATGATCCAGCGATATCAACTCGGACACGCCCGGCCTAACAGACACCCAAGGGCGCATTTTGGCGTGGCCAAGCTTTCGGTTGCAAATAATGCAGGGTTCAGCGGCGTTTTTTACATTCATTCCTAGATCTTACTCGCCAAGGTGCGCGAGACCAACAACAACGATATACCAGCGCTGAGAAAGTTCAGGCCCACCGGAAACCCGAATACCCATTCTGCGGTTGCTGGCCATTGCATCAAGATGATCAACCCCAGGATGAACGGACATACACCGCTAACCTCAATCCCTTGCCAAGTGACCCACTGGCCGTTCATCCCAAACCACAACAGGATCGAAAGCGACGGATGATAGGAATTTGCGTCTGTCCATATTAGTTATCCTTTGGTTGGTTTTGGTCTTTTTGGTGGTTCAGTTTCCTAAAATGCGAGGCAGCCTCAGACCGTTTTCGCGCGCGCACTTTATGGCATCGGGATATCCCGCGTCGGCATGACGCCAGACACCGGAAGCCGGATCGTTCCACAATACGCGTTCGATGCGTTTGGCAGCCTCGGGGGTGCCGTCGGCGCAGATCACAACGCCCGAATGTTGGCTAAAGCCCATGCCGACGCCGCCACCGTGGTGGATGGATACCCAAGTTGCCCCCGACGCGGTGTTCACCAGCGCGTTCAACAGCGGCCAGTCGGACACCGCATCAGAGCCGTCCCTCATCGCTTCGGTTTCGCGGTTGGGCGACGCGACGGAGCCGGCGTCGAGGTGGTCACGACCGATCACAACGGGGGCTTTGAGTTCGCCACTGGCGACCATTTCGTTAAACGCAAGACCAGCGCGATGGCGATCGCCAAGCCCGATCCATGCGATACGTGCGGGCAGGCCTTGGAACGAAATTCGCTCGCGGGCCATATCAAGCCAGTTGTGCAAGTGTTTGTTGTCAGGGAATAATTCTTTCATCTTCTGGTCGGTTTTGTAGATATCTTCTGGGTCACCTGACAACGCCACCCAACGGAACGGACCGATGCCGCGACAAAAGAGCGGGCGGATATAGGCAGGCACAAAACCGGGGAAGGCAAAGGCGTCCTCCAGCCCTTCTTCCAGCGCCATTTGGCGGATGTTGTTGCCGTAATCCACCGTTGGTACGCCTGCGTTGTGGAAGTCGACCATCGACGCCACCTGCACTTTCATGCTGGCACGTGCAGCTCTTTCAACTTCTTTTGGGGCGGATTGCTGCTTTTCTTTCCACTCGGCCATGCTCCAACCCTGCGGCAGGTAGCCGTGTGTCGGATCATGGGCCGAGGTCTGATCAGTAACGATATGGGGACGCACGCCGCGTTTGAACAGCTCAGGGAAAACATCTGCGGCATTGCCCAGCAAGCCGACAGACTTGGCCTCTCCGGCAGCGGTCCACTTGTCGATCAGTGCCAGTGCATCATCAAGATTATCTGTCTTTTCATCAACGTAGCGTGTGCGCAGGCGAAAATCGATGCTGTCGGGGTTACATTCAACTGCCAGACAACAGGCACCTGCCATGACGGCTGCCAAAGGTTGTGCGCCGCCCATGCCACCAAGGCCCCCGGTCAGAATCCATTTGCCGGTCAGATCACCATTGTAATGCTGACGCCCGGCCTCAACGAAGGTTTCATAGGTGCCCTGCACGATGCCCTGGCTGCCGATGTAAATCCATGACCCCGCGGTCATCTGGCCATACATCGCCAGTCCCTTTTTATCGAGTTCGTTGAAGTGGTCCCAATTGGCCCAATGCGGCACAAGGTTGGAGTTGGCGATTAGCACGCGCGGTGCGTCGGAGTGGGTTTTGACAATCGCAATAGGCTTGCCTGATTGCACCACCAGCGTTTCGTCGTCTTCCAGTTCCTTCAGGCTGGCGACGATGCAGTCGAAATCTTCCCAAGTGCGCGCTGCACGTCCGATGCCGCCGTAGACAACGAGTTCATGCGGGTTTTCGGCCACGTCAGGATGCAGATTGTTCATCAACATACGCAAGGGGGCTTCGGTCATCCAACTTTTGGCGTTCAGCTCCGGCCCTGTGGGGGGATAGACATCGCGGGTATTTTTGCGGGGATCGTTCATGACGGCCTCCATTCTGTCAGGGTTTCAAGGATGGCTTTGAGGGGAACCCGCAGGGTGTTTGCGCGGTCTGTCGCATAGTCCCAAGGCGGTGCTTCAACCATGTAGGTAGATTGCGCGAGTTCCATTTGGATCGCGTGAAAGCCGTCGTTCGGACGCCCGTAATGGCGCGTGGTCCAGCCGCCTTTAAAGCGGCCATTGGTGATGGAGGTGAACCTCGGGGTTTGTGCGCAAATCCCGGCGACACGGGCCTTGATCTCGGGCGCGCAGGTTGTACCAAGGTTTGTGCCGATGTTGAAATCAGGAAGCGTGCCATCAAACAGATATGGAATGTGGCTGCGAATAGAGTGGCAATCGTAAAGGATCGCAAAGCCATTCAACGCGTGGACCCTGTCCAACTCGCCCTGCAAGGCAGCATGGTAAGGCGCATGATAGGTGGCGCGGCGGCGTTTTATCTCGGCGGCGTCAGGTTCTTGGCCATCTTGATAGATGCCCTGCCCGTCAAAATCGGTAAGCGGGCACAGGCCGGTGGTATTCTGACCCGGGTAAAGACTAGTGCCAGCCGGGTCGCGGTTCACGTCAATCACATAGCGGTGGATGGGCGTGCGCACGGTGGTAATGCCGTCGATCAGACCGTCATAGAGTTTGTGGATGTGCCAGTCGGTGTCGGCCATCGCGCGACCGGTCCTGTTGAGCCGCACAAGACAGTCGGGCGGAATGTCAGTGCCGGTATGTGGCAGGCCCAAAATCAGCGGACTGTTACCTTGATGGATGTGTATTGCCGTCATAGCGCGAATTCCACGCCACTGGCCTGTGCCAGTGCATCGCAGGTCACAAGCTGCGCTGCGGCCAAGATGTCGTCCGCCATATATCGATCCTCTGCCAGCGTCGCGACCTTTGTTCGAAAGACTTCGATCGCCCTCTGCAATGCCGGTGATGTTCGCAGGGGCGCGCGGGCCTGCACGCCTTGGGCGGCGCACATTGCCTCAATCCCAAGAATAACCGCAAGGTTATCGGTCATTCGGGCAAGGCGGCGCGCACCATGGGCGGCCATGCTCACGTGATCCTCTTGATTGGCCGAGGTCGGTGTGGAATCAATACTACAAGGATGGGCGAGGTGTTTGTTTTCGCTCATCAGCGCTGCCGTTGTGACTTCGGCGATCATAAAACCAGAGTTGAGTCCGGGCGCGGGCGACAAGAACGCGGGCAGATCAAAGGACAACGTCGGATCAACCATCAAGGCCACGCGGCGCTGAGCAATGGAGCCTATCTCGGAGATCGCCATAGCAATCTGGTCGGCGGCGAAGGCCACCGGCTCGGCGTGAAAATTTCCCCCAGAGATGATGTCGCCAGTGTCAGTGAGGACGAGCGGGTTGTCGGTCACTGCATTTGCCTCGATCTCAAGCGTCCGTGCGGCAAAGCGGATCAAATCAACTGCAGCACCGGTAACTTGGGGTTGGCAACGGATACTATAAGGGTCCTGGACACGGGTGTCGCCCTCGCGGTGGCTTTCGCGGATTTCGCTGCCGTCCAGAAGCGACAACATTGCATCGGCCACGTCGATCTGTCCTTGATGGCCGCGCAAACTGTGGATTTCTGGGCGCAAAGGTGCGGTGGAGCCCATTATTGCGTCGGTGGATAACGCCGACGTGACAAGGCAAGCGCGCACCAACCGCCAAGTGTCAAAAAGTGCAGCCAGCGCACAAGCGGTCGAGAATTGCGTGCCGTTAAGCAGGGCGAGCCCCTCTTTGGCTTGCAAAATAACCGGCGCTAGCCCTGCGGCTTTAAGGGCATTGGCACCTGACATGCGGTCGCCGCCTATCCGGGCCTCTCCTTCGCCAATCATCACGGCCGCCATATGAGCGAGGGGTGCGAGATCCCCAGAGGCCCCGACCGATCCCTGAACCGGGATAACGGGCATTACGTCTGCAGCGATCATCGCTTCGAGTTGTGTGCAGATTTCCGGTCGCACGCCGGATGCTCCACGGCCCAGCGACAGCAACTTTAGGACCATCATCAGCCGGGTCGTCGCGGTTTCAAGCGGGTCGCCAACGCCACAGCAGTGGGACAACACAAGGTTACGCTGCAATTGCTCCGTGTCCTGTGGTGGGATTTTCACCGAGGCGAGTTTTCCAAAGCCTGTATTGATGCCGTAAATCGCTGCACTGCCTTTGGATGCGATGGCCACAAGGTCGGCAGATTTTTGAATGGCAGGCAGCGCGTCCGCTGCCAGCACGACCGGCCCCCTTCCCCGCCATATCTGTTCCAGCAGTGCCAACCCGATTTTGGCCGGCGTCAAGATAATGCTCATAGGGCACCCCCGAATATGCGCTTGTAGAGCGGATTAATACCGATTCCGTAGGATAGCTCAGCAGCGCTTTGCACGTCCCAGATGGCAAGATCGGCCCGCATTCCTGCTGCGATTTTCCCACGGTCCGCTAGACCAAGTGCGCGTGCCGCATTCCGGGTGGTGCCCGCCAGCGCCTCTGCGGGGGTCATGCGGAACAAGGTGCAGGCCATGTTCATCGCCAACAACAAGGACCCAAGCGGCGATGAGCCCGGATTCCAGTCCGTGGCAACGGCCATGGGCACACCGTGCTTGCGTAAAGCGGCGATTGGCGGCGATTTTTCCTCGCGGATGGCATAGAATGCGCCCGGCAATATCACCGCAACCGTGCCGGATTTAGCCAGAGCCGCGGCGTCTGCCTCCGTTGCGTATTCAACGTGATCGGCGGACAAAGCACCAAATTCGGCGGCCAAAGCTGTACCGCCGCTATGGCTCAGTTGTTCGGCATGCAATTTTAGTGGCAGACCAAGCTGTTTTGCCACCTCAAATACACGTCGTATCTGGGGCACATCAAAGGCGATGCCCTCGCAGAAGCCATCCACCGCATCCACCAGACCCTCGGCATGGGCAGAACGCAGCGCTGGAATACAGATGTCATCAATGTAGGTATCGGGCGGCATATCGGCAGGCACGGCGTGGGCCCCCAGAAAACTGGTCACCACGTTGATCGGGCGGGCCTGCCCCACCGCTCGCGCCACACGCAGCATTTTCAATTCGGTGTCACGGTCCAGCCCGTAACCGGATTTAATCTCAACCGTAGCAACCCCTTCGGCAATCAGTGCATCAGCCCGACGCAACGCCGCGTCGCGCAAGACATCTTCGCTGCTGTCGCGGGTTGCCTTCACAGTGGACACGATACCGCCGCCCGCGCGCGCTACTTCCTCGTAGCTGGCCCCCTCAAGACGCATTTCGAATTCTTTAGCGCGGTTGCCGCCATGGACGATATGCGTATGGCAATCAATCAGGGCCGGGGTCACAAGCCGCCCGTCGAAGCCGTGTCTTTCGATGTTGGAATACACTGACGGCAGGTCAGTCATCGCTCCGACCCATGCAATTTTGTCGGCCTCAATTACCAAACCAGCGTTCTCGACCAGGCCGTATCCGGGGCCGTCATCCGACATCGTCACCGCTTTGAGGTCTGTAAGGAGGATCGGTTTGGTCATAGAAGGTCCTTGATTAAGGGCGTACTTATAATCAATATGTAGCTGCATATTTAAGTCAAGGAAATCCTGCCGTGGAAAAAATTATAGCCAAGCAAGCGCTTACGAAGAACGGCTGGGAAAATGACGTCGAGATCGGCATAGAAGGTGGGCGGGTCGCCTATATTCGACCAGCCCCACTCGGGGCAACAGACGGCGTAACATCGACGGTTGGGATGGCGTTGCCTGCGCCATTGAATTTACACAGTCATGCCTTTCAGCGGGCCATGTCGGGTCTGACAGAGGCGCGCGGCCCTGACCCAAGCGACAGTTTTTGGACTTGGCGGCGGCTGATGTACAAGTTCCTTGATCAGCTAACCCCCGATCAGATCGAAGCGATTGCCGCGCAAGTGTTCCTTGAGATGTTAGAGGCAGGATATGCTGGCGTGGCCGAGTTTCATTACCTGCACCACGATGCTGGCGGCGTGCCCTACTCAAACTTGGCCGAGTTGTCAGAAAGGATTGTCGCAGCGGCGATGCAGGCGGGGATTGGCCTGACGTTGTTGCCTGTGCTCTATCAGTTTGGCGGATTGGACGCTCGCCCCTTGGCCGGTGGGCAGCTCCGTTTTGGCAACGGAACGGAGCGATTTACTCGCCTGCACGAGAGTGCAAGTCTTGCGGTTGCGGCAGGTCCGCAAGATTTTACCATCGGCGCGGCCCCGCATTCCCTACGTGCCGTGAACAGGGCGGGACTGGATCGCTGCATTGCCCTTGCCGCACGTGGGCCAATCCACATGCATCTGGCCGAGCAGGTTGCCGAAGTGGACGAAGTCCACGCGGCCTTGAACGCGCGGCCAACGGAATGGTTGCTAGACAACTATAACGTCGATCCGCGCTGGTGTCTGATCCACTGCACGCAAATGAACCCGCAAGAGACCCGCGCGCTGGCGCACACTGGCGCAGTTGCAGGGCTGTGTCCAATCACCGAGGCCAACCTCGGCGACGGGATTTTCAATGGCACGGACTATCTGGACCATGGTGGGGTCCTGGGGTTTGGATCGGATTCCAATGTCCACATTGCCCTGTTTGAGGAACTCAAGACGCTCGAGTACTCGCAGCGCCTGCGCGACAAAAGCCGCGCAACAGTCGCTACGGCGCAACGCTCGACCGGGCGGGTCTTGTTCGATGCCGCTGCAACAGGTGGCGCACAGGCGGGCGGGCGCGACAGCGGCGTGCTTGCACCAGGCAAAGTGGCCGATATTCTGGGGCTTGATATGGATAATGAATGGGGTGCCAACCGCCTAGGAAACGTGGCGTTGGATACACTGGTTTTCGGTGGCAACGGGCAACGCTGCATCACAGACGTCTGGAGCGCGGGGCGTCACATGGTTAAACAGGGTCGCCACGTTGAACGAGACCGGATAACAAAAGCCTTCATCGCTGTGATGGCCGATCTGGAGCAGAATATTTGACACAAGAACCGCGCCTGTCTTGGAAAGAGGTCCGTGACCAGATTCGGTCAGTCATCCTTGATCGTACCTATGCGCCAGGGGACAAGCTGCCGCGCGACGCGGATCTTGCTGAAAAACTTGGCTGTGCGCGCTCGACCGTTCAGCGGGCGATGCGTGATCTGTCTGACGCTGGATTGGTTGAGCGAAAGCGCAAAGGTGGCACCCATGTAAGAACTGATCCAGTCACACGGGCAACGCTGGATATCCCAATCACCCGACGTGAAGTCGAAAAGCGTGGAAGTGTCTATGGCTATCAGCTGATTGATCAAAGTGTTGGCGACGTCCCGCACGAGGTTGCAAGAAAGTTTGAACAAGCCGAGACGACGGAAATGATGCGGGTGCAGGCGCTGCATCTCGCCGATCACAAGCCGCATATCTTTGAAGATCGCTGGATATGTATTGACACAGTTCCCGAGATCATTGACGTTGACCTTTCGCGCGAAAGCGCCAACGAATGGTTGGTCCACAACAAGCCATATACGCGTTTTGATCTTAGGTTTTACGCGATTTCCGCCGATGCGGTGACCGCCGAAATTCTCAATACCGAGAGGGGGAGCGCGTTGCTGGTAATCGAGCGCACAACTTGGATTGGGACAGCGCCAATCACTTTGGTCAAGGCATATACAGCGCCAGGGTATGAGCTCCTAGCTTCGAGTTAGGGGATTGAGGGTCATACTGGTCGGCGTCGACCAACAAGATCGAATTTCTACTTGGCGTGCTTGCCGCGGTCACCTGAGATCAGTCTCCCTTAGTCCTAGGATATGATGACAGAGGGCTGACGATCTATAATTTGCCTGCGTTTCGCTATGGTTTTGCAGGAATGGTAGCGTTAGTGCATTGCCTTGATTTCATACCTCGACGCGGCATTCGCCTGTCCCAAATCGCGGTGTTTTCGTTTATTCTTGGGCCAGTCTATATCCTCACCGCATTTTCCAGTAGCCTCTATGCGACTGCCCCCCATGGAGGTTACTTTTGACCGGCCTGTTGCGG
>RCMY010000247.1_pt1 | contig 50756 bp, 46 predicted proteins | sample 2041341 | NCBI WGS metagenome assembly RCMY01 (sample SAMN09708234, study PRJNA481090) | Marine sediment metagenome, whole genome shotgun sequencing project.
CGGCGACCGCCGCGACCACGCCCGTCGCCCGATCACCCCAGAGCACCAGTGCTTCCTTGGTCCCGAAGTAGCGGTACACCGTCGATGGCGACACTCCCGCTGCTGCGGCGATCTCTTCGACCGTCACGTTGGAGAAGCCGGCGAGCTGCATCATCGACATGGCGGTGCGTTGCACATCAGCCATGGCTGCTCGTCGGTTCCGGTCCCGCAGTCCGCTCATCTGCGCAGACTAGTCAGTCGCCGATCGGCCTCGAGGCGATCCGCTGCTCGCGGTCAACAGCACTGCGACTGGTGTCTTGCAAGTCACTGTCACTCGACGAGAAGCCGAACCACGCCCGCATTTCCGTCGACTTCGACGAGTGCGCCATCGGGAATCGAGGTGGTGGCTCCCGTCACGGACACCACACAGGGAATGCCGAGTTCTCGACTCACGATGACGGCATGGCTCATCACCGCACCGACATCGACGATGACGGCTTCGGCGGCGAGGAACAGCGGCGTCCATGACGGATCGGTGATCGGCGCGACCAGGACGTTGCCAGGACCGAGACCTCTCGGATCTGCGGCGTCGAGCACGATGCGGGCACGACCGCGGGCCACCCCAGGACAGCCGGGAATCCCCTGGAGGACATCACCCGCCACCGACCCCGGCCCGACGGAGCCGGCTGGTTGCCAGTCGTCGAGTGGGGGCACGGCGGCCTCGACGATGAATGGAGCAACGAGGTTGGAGAGCCGACCGTGCAGCACGGCACGTTCAGCGATCAGGTCGAGGTGCGGACCGGGCTCGGCGAGGTAGGAGGTGAACTCCTCGACGTTGAGCAGGCAGCTCTGCCAACGCTCGGCGACACCGCCCCGTTCGGCAGCCCGTTCGTGCAGTCGGCGCTGGACTCGCCGCACGGCATGGATCGCTGCGATGACGGTGGTCTTGGAGCGCTCGCGGGCCTGGGAGAACACCATCGTTGCCGCCAACGCCTTGTCGAACTGGAAACGGTCGATGCGGTGCAGTTCGGAGCGCACTGCCGCGACCGCTGCGTCGCGTTCGGTCACGAGCTGATGATGATGCGATTCCGGCGACCGGTCGTCTGCGACCGGTCGCATGGCATCGATGGCCGTCTTGGCCATCTCGGGCCGGAACTCCCACGGGTCTGAACCGAGGTCCCATTCGTTCGGCCCGCGCGAGCCGTGACGGGCGATGAACTTCTCGAACTCCGCAGCGGCACCAGCGTCGTCGGGGGCGAGCCGTGACAACGCCCACATCGCCTCGGCGGGTGCGGCCGACTCGACGTCGCCGATGCCACCGAGGATGGACACCAGAAGGTCCTCCTTGCCGGCTTTGGCAACGAGGTCGGTGAGTGCACCCGAGACGAGCGCATCGGAGAACGTGTTCTCGATGTGGCGAGCGAACAGCGACTGGAAGAACGGGCGGAACGACTTGCAGTACGCGAGCAGCGCCTCGTCCGAGGCATCTGCAGCCGGAGCCTTGGCGGCGAACCGTTCCATCTTGACCTTGTCGGCGCGGAGCGCTGGGAGGTCCTTGGTGTTGAGCAATCGGAGCACCGTGGCCGCCAACTTGAGGCTGGCGCGACGGTTCTTGTCACCGTCATGGGCGACGTAGTCCGGTGCGTCGGATCCACCGAAGAAGGTCTGGTCGATCGTTGCGACATCACCGCCCGGTGCTCGCACACCGAGCATGCGCACGTAACTCGCGTTGATGTAGCAGTAGCCACCGAACACGCTGAGGATCGTCATCGGCTCGTCGTCGGCGAAGTCACCGTCGGCAACGAGGCCCATCCGGACGAACGCTTCGCGCCAGCCGTCTTCAGCGGCTTGGCCGATCAGGCCCCAGGTGAACGGGAGCACCACCTCGGGGAACACCTCGCCGACGTTGCCGCGGGTGTACAGCGGCCACTTGACGCTGGGCGCATTGTCCGTCTCCCAGATCTTGCTCATCACCGACCGGCTTTCGCTGTCACGGCGACGTCTTCCCACTCGGGCGGGAACTTCACGCCGAGCAGCGCACTCTCCACCAGTCGGCGGGGCGCATTGCTCAGGGCGTGGTAACCGCCGTAGCGCCTGGGCAGCCGAACGAACCGGTGCTCTGACTCGACTGCGTCGACGGTCGCACCGACGATCTTGTCGACCGAGAGCTTCGGCAGAAAGCCGAGTCGTCGAAACCGCTTGAGTCCAGCCGCCGCGAACGGTTTGCCGTCGATGCGCTCCCACATCTCGGTGAGCACGGGGCCCGGGCTGACGACGGTCAAGCCGATGGGAGTCGCTTTCAGCTCGATGCGGAGCGTCTCGGTGAAGTTCGTCAACCCGGCCTTGGAGCCGGAGTAGGCAGCGAGACCCGGGAACGGGATCGCCCCGGTGATCGAGGCCATCTGGACGATGTGCCCACTCCCCTGGGCCAGCATGTGTGGCAGCACGTCGCGCGTCAGCAGAAGCGGAGCTTCGAAGTTGAGACGAGCGAGGGCCCGAAGGTCGTTGCGATCAGCCGTGGCGAAGCTCGTGCTCTTCTCGATGCCGGCGTTGTTCACGAAGACGTCGATGTGGCCGAGGAGGTCGAGACAGCGCGACACGAAAGAATCGACCTCGGCCTCGACGCCGAGGTCGGCGACGATGTGGTCGCCGACGATCCGGTCCGCCACGGCACGGAGCTTGGCTTCGGAGCGAGCAGCCACCAGGACTCTGGCGCCTCGTTCGGCGAACTCGTTGGCGAGTCCGGCGCCGATTCCGGCCGACCCTCCCGTGATCACGACGTGCTTGCCATCGAGGTCCATGCATGCGCTCCGATTCGTGAGGTGGTCAGGCCTGAACGGTTGCGAGGTCGACCGGGATGTTGCGCGGCCCGCGGATCTGTCCGTTGGTCCAGGTGGTCTGCTTGGTCGCGTCGATCGAGTAGGTCGGGAACGCGCTTACCCACTCGTGGAACGCGATCTTCATCTCGAGACGTGCGAGGTTCGAGCCGAGGCACCGGTGGATGCCGAGCCCGAATGCCACATGCCGATTCTGTTCGCGATCGATCTGGAACTCTTCTGGCCGGTCGAATGCCGCTGGGTCGTGATTCGCTGCGGGAAAGGTCACCAGGACCTGCTCACCCTTGCGAATCGGACAGCCGGCGACCTCGGTGTCTCCGATCACCTTGCGACCCATCGTCACCGGGGCGTAGAACCGCAGGACCTCCTCGGAGAAGGTGAGCCAGATCATGTCGTCGGGATCATCGACCGCTGCGGCGAGACGTGTGAGGTCCTCGGGATGCGTGGCGAGGTGCCACAAGCCCGAGCCGATCGCGCTCCACGTCGTGTCGATCCCGGCGAGCAGCAGGAGCAGCAGGTAGCCGAGCTTGAGTTCGTGGTCCACCGGTTGGCCGTCGATCTCGGCATTCGTGACAAGCGATGCGAGGTCGTCTTCGGGTGCGATCGCTCGGCGTTCCAGCAGCTCGGCGAAATAGGCTCTCATTTCGGCAGTGACTTGCTCCCGGACGCGATTGTCGCGTGGCGCGATCTGGAAGTTGCGGTAGATCCAGTCTCGGAACAGTTCGGCGTCGCTGTCCGGCACACCGATCATCTGGGCGATGCCGTGCACCGGGATGTGTTGGGAGTACTGCGCTGCAGCGTCCGCGGTCGATGCACCGTTCGACCGGATCTCGTCGATGAGACCACGCGTGTAGTCACGCAACTCGGGTTCCATCTGGGCGATCCGTTTCGGACTGAACGACGGCAGGAGCAGTCGCCGGTGGCCGTGGTGATCCGGCGGGTCGGACGTGATCGGCGGGGCAGGCCGACGGATGGCATCGGGCTGCGCCACCGAGACGAACTCGGAGGAGAAGTTGACGGTGTCGTTCGCGATGGCCGACACCGCTTCCATCGTCACGGGCATGAAGGCGCGCCCATACCGTTCGGTCATGGCGACGGGGCACTGTTCACGGACGCTGTTCCAGATCTCGATGGCGTTCTCGCCCCACGAATCGTCGAGCCAGTCCCAGTCGTTCACCCAGTCGGTGACCGGCGGCGCTTCGACGGTGTCGATTCCGTACAGTGCCGGACCTGTCGTGTCCGTCGACGTGTGATCTGCGTCGTCTGTCATCGATCCCCCGATCGGTGTCGTTTCCCCTGCCGGACCGTACCCCACCGGCGATGTGGACCAGCAGGCGGAGAGCTCAGTCGCGATCGCTCGTCACGAGCCGTTCGCCGGGTCGTAGTTGCGCTGCACGGCGAAGCCCACCGTTGCGCCCTGCGCATGGTTGCGTGCGAACGGACGACCACCGACGAGCAGCCCGCGTTCGGCGATCTCGCCGAGATCGACCATCGTCCGCTGTTCGACGTCTGTGGGCACACTGGCCAGTGCGACGAGTTCATCGGCCAACGCAGTGAGCTCGCCCGTCTCGACGACGATCGCATGTGAGTCCAGCATCGAACGGAAACTTCGGGCGACCGCACCGACCTCCTCCGGCGCCTCGGTTCGAAAGTCGACATCGAGTTCTCCGGTGCGGCCCACGTGATCAGCCGATGCAGCGAGACTTTCGAGGGGCCGAGCGAGTCGGCGTGCACCCAGCCAGCCGGGGCTCCGGACAAGAGGATGACCGGGACGAGGACGGCGATCAGCCGCTGACGAACGCTGCGCAACATCGACTCGGCTTCTGCGAGGCTGCGCGCGACGAAGATCGCATCACCGTCGTCGACCAGGGCTGCCCGCTCGGACCGCGCGTCTTGGACAGCCTCTCCGTCGATCACACGCACGAGCACATCACCACCCGACACGTCGTCGGCCAGCGCGAGCACCGGTGGAGGGATCAGTGGACGCGACACCGGACGCTCGCCGACATCCACCTCTGGCCGTGAAGGTGGCTGTGACGCAGCGCCGCCTGGCGGTCCGCCGAAGCCGGGGGTCGATGTCCATCAAGAGACGCTCGACACGCTCGGCCCGCTCGACCAGTGCGTTCTCGACGGCTGCTGCATCGTGAAGCCCTGCCCACGAACGGTGTGGATCTGACGCATCGCACCCCTCGGGCTTCGGTCTTGGCACGGAGGTAGCTGACATAGACGTCGAGCGACCGCGATGTGGTCGGAACTCCCGACCCCCAGATCTCGGCGTAGATCGTCGATCGAGACAACACCTGTCCGGCGTGGAGCATCAGCACCCGGAGGAGATCGAATTCCGTGGTGGTGAGGTCGAGGTCCGAGTCGCCCCGGGTCGCGACGCTGCGGACCGGGTCGAGCGCGAGATCGTCGAGTCGCAACGGAACACCAGCGTCGCCGGGACGGACCCGACGCAGCAACGCTCGAATGCGGGCCAACAGTTCTGCCTGGTCGAATGGCTTCGGGAGATAGTCGTCGGCTCCGGCGTCGAGGCCGTCGACTGCGGTCAGCACGTCGTGCCCCTCGCACGCCATCGCCATCTGCAGGGCGTCACGAATGGCCCGATCGTCGTCGACGACGAGGATGGTCGTGCTCCGCTCGACGACGCAAGTGTGCCGCGACACCGACCGATCACCCGTGAGTAGACCAAGCGAACCTGCCCTTGTTGCACTGCTGGAGAGTGCGACTTCCGACACATCGCCGGTATCGTCACATCGTCGGCGAGATCTTTTCAGTCGACCCGCTCGCTGCGGATCAGGTCTCCGGGGGGTGACCTGATCCGCGCAGCACCCTCTTCACCTGATCGGCGACCACCGATGTGAACTCTGTCGCTGTATCTCTCATCTGCGGATAAGCCATGCCAAAGTGCCCCGATGCGCCGAATCATCAGCCTGATCGCTCTGTCCGCCCTCGCCCTCACGGCGTGTGGAGGAAGCGACGAGACAGCCGAGACGACCCCTGCCCCGAACGAGACCGAGGCAACTGCCGAGACCACTGCAACTCCTGACACCGCAGCACCTGCCGAGACCGCTGCGCCGGCCGACGTAGCAGCGGCGCCCGCCGAGACCGGACCCGCTGACACCGCAGCGCCATCCGGTGCGGTGGCGGTGACGATGGTCGAATGGGCGGTCGAAGCACCCATCGAGATCGCTGCCGGAACGGTCACGTTCGACGTGACCAACGGCGGAAGCTTCCCGCACCACTTCGCTATCGCACGCGGCGACAGCTACGAGGACTTGCCGATGAGCGTGGGAGGAGCCATCGACGAAGTTGGACTCGGCGACGACTACCTCGGTAAGACCGCCAACCTGCAGAGCGACCAGACCGAGACGATCGAGTTCGATCTCGAGCCAGGAATCTACGTCTTCTTCTGCAACATCGCCGGAAGCGTGAGCCACGCTGCGCAGGGCCAGGTGCTCTCCGTCACGGCGTCCTGACGGCTCGCCCTCCACCGAGAGTCACGGATGGGATCGGGCCCCTTTCGTGACTATCCCTTGGCTCGACCGGTGATGCCGAACAGTTTCCCGGCGACCTTGCGGATCTGGATCTCGTCGGAGCCTTCGGTGATCCGGTAGCGCCGGTGGTGGCGGTAGATGTGCTCGAACGGCATGGCGCGGTTATACCCCATCCCGCCACAGGTCTGCATCGCCTGATCGGCGGCGTCGCAGGCGAAACGGTTGGCCCGGTAGTTACACATTGCGACCTTGTCGGTGATCTCCATGTGGTCGATGCCGGTGTCGAGTTGCCAGGCGGTCTTCCAGATCAGCGCGCGCAGCATCTCGGCTTCGGTGGCCAGTTCGGCGAGCGGAAACTGGATCGCCTGATTGGCGGAGAGCGTCTTGCCGAACACGGTCCGGTTGTTGGCGTAGGCAACGGCGGTGTCGATGCAGTGCAGCCCGGCGCCGAGTGATGACGCCGCCTGGCGGATCCGGTTCTCGTGGACGAACAGCTGGGCGGTCATCAGCCCGAGCCCTTCGTCGCCGAGGATGGTGTCGTCGTGCACGCGCACTTCGTTCAACTTCACGTGGGCGTGGTCAGTCGGCATGTTGAAGGTCCACATGAATTCTTCGATCTGGAATCCGGGCGAATCAGTCGGCACGATGAAACAGGTGATGCCGCGACCGTCGCCGGGGTTGCCGGACGTGCGAGCGAAGATGTAGTCGTGAGTGGCGTGGTGCAGGCCGGTGTTCCAGAACTTCTCACCGGTGATCACCCACTCGTCACCGTCTCGCGTGGCCGTCGTCTCCATCCACGTGGCGTCGGAACCGTGGAGTGGCTCGGTCAGCCCGAAGCCGATGCGAGCGGTGCCGTTCAGCATCTTGGGAATCCACTCGGCCTGCTGCTCGGGTGATCCGTACTTCTCCATCATCAGGACGGTGACGAGGTTGCCGACGATCGAGCTCTCGTTCTGCAGGTCGTTGTGCAGACCGAGGCCCTTGCGGGCGAGGTGCTCGCGGACGATCGCCATCTCGAGGCTGCCGAGGTCCTTGCCGCCGAAGCGCTCGGGAAGCTGCTGGCGGTAGAAGCCTGCTTCGTCAGCTGCGACGCGCATGCGCCGGAGCAGGCCTTCCCATTCGGCGTTCGGCAGGCCGTCGCGTTCCCAGTCGGTCCGGCTGTCCTCCCGACGCTTGTCGAAGAAGCGGATGTTGTCGTCTTCGTCCTCCATCGGCTTGATCACGTCCACGATGAACTGATCGAGTTCGTCGAGGAGTTGCTGTGTCGATGCCGGAATGTCGAAGTCCATCAGCCGAACGTAGTGAACCGACGTTGCCCCACTCGGACCCGGCACATCGTCTGGTGGCCGACTGGGTGCCTGGCACCACGTCGTCCGGCGCCAGGACGTCGTCACGCACTGTTCACGTCTGCCCGATTTGCCAGGGCGATGATGCGGCGCTCACTCGCCGCACGGGCCGATGCCGATCGGCTCGATCATGGTGCTGCCGGCGGTCTCATCGTTGATCGTGTGGAGATCCGAGCCGAAGAAGTACACCCCTTCGTCGGCCAGCAGCGCGGCCTCCACCTGTTCCAGATGGCGCGGCTCCACATTGCGCAACACGACAAAACGATCGACCGCGGCAGTCACCTCGGCGAGATCAGCAGCGCAGGCCTCGGCTGGATCGAGATCGTTGTACGAACCCTCCGCCCACGGCGCACGCAATTGATCCTCCGAGCGACCGACCACCGTCGGGAAGCTCTCGCACTCGACGACAGCTGCCGTGACGACCTGGTGCGCAGCATCGACGATGCGTTCATCGACGGCAGGCTCGTCGGCGCGTCGGAAGTTCCATGCGATCCGCTGAGCAACGTGTTCCAGGAGAACCGCCACGTCCGATTCGATCGACGCTGGAACGCCACTCGCATCGACGTACCAGTCGTGCCAGAACTGCAGCGCCATGGCGCTGCTGTTGATCCAGGCGATACGGGCCGTTGCGGCGGCCTCGCAGAAACTGACGTCGGCTGGCGGCGCTCCACCCTCGAGATCGAATCCACCGATGGTCGAGAAGTCGATCTCGACGCTCACATCGGTGAACTCCTCCATCGTGATGCGACGAAGGGCCGCATTCTCCTGGACGAACTCGAACACCGGGGCCGCTGTTGCGGATGGGTCCACGTCTTCACCCGCTGCGTTCGGCGTTTCGGCCTGCCCACACCCCGCGATTGCGAGCGCAGCGAGGCCAAACGCGACGACAGCGCGTACCGATCGGTCCATGTAGAGCCATCGGCAGGCGGACACGATCACTGGAGTCACAGATCTGTCAGCCGGTCCAGCCCCGTCGAAAATCGGTCAGACATGAAGCCGACCGCCACCCTGGGCCACGAGCACTGGCTGGGCGGGGCGTTCAGGCGGCGTTGCCCGGCAGACGACCAGGGTCGAGGTCGTCGGCTCGGGGGAAGGCCCCGCGCAGGATCAGCGGCGCCTTGAACGGCCGCCACGTACCAGTCGGCTGCGCGAGACGGTCAGCGATCGCATAGATCACCGACGTGTTGAAGCCGAGGCCGCAGTGGCTGCCGAGTACTCGAATGTTCTCGGTGATCGGTGTCTTGCGGATCAGCGAGGCCTGCCAGTTCACGACCCCGTCGGTGCGTGAGTAGATCGACGTCGCCGGCACTTCGAGCGGTGGCCGAAAGGCGGCACGTACGTCGTGCTTGAACGTCGGAGCGTGCAGGTGACGCAGCCGCTTCCAGATCTGTTCGGCACCAGAGGAGTCGTCTTCGATCATCTGGATCGGTGTGCCGAGCGTGATCACCTGGCGGACCATGTGCGGAGCAGCCCGGGCGAGTTCTCGGGCATAGATGCCACCGAGACTCCACCCGATCAACGCAACCGGTTCCTGTGCCTGCGCATACACCCGTTCCAGAAGTGCGCCGAGACCGTCGAGGGTCTCTTGCGTCGGGCCGAGGTTCTGACCGAGCCGCCACCCGTGCACGTGGTAGCCAAGGTCACGGAGCAGCCGTCGCAGCGGCCGAGTCGAGCCGTCGCCGGCGGTGAACCCGGGAAGCACGATCACGTGATGGCCGTCGCCCTTCGGCAGCCGTCGCAGCAGCGGAAGCGCAGCGGTCATCACCGCTCGCTCGTTGAAGGCACGCACCTCGAGCGCAGCCATCCATGCCGGCGGTGCGGTGATCGATGTCTTGCCACCACTCACGTTGTCAGAGTTTCGTGGCGGGGGCTTCCGGCGACTCTGGTGCGGGCAACGCCACAGCAGCCGGGGTGGACGACGCCGACGGTTGGTCTGGCGACTCCATGCCCTTGCGCAGTTCGCGCTGCGCCTCACCGAGGTTCTTGGCGAGCTTCGGAAGCTGACTGCCGCCGAACAGGACGAGCATCAGAACGAGAATCACGAGGCCTTCTGGACCACCGAACATGTTGACTCCTTGGATTTGTGGTTGTCATCGATGACAACACCCCGACGTTAGACCCGTGGACCCTTCGTCGCTCCGCGCGCGACGTCGAATTCTTGGTGCTGCTACTTGCCTGCCGGTTTCCTGCCTGCCGACTTCTTCTTGGGCGCTGCCTTCTTCGCTGCTGCCTTCTTCGCTGCGGGCTTCTTCGCTGCGGCCTTCTTGGTGGCGGCCTTCTGCTTCGGCGCAAGCTTCTTCGGTGATGCCGAGGGGCGCTTCGTCACAGCTCGCTTCACCGCCACCCGATCCTGCACCGCAGCGTCACTCGAGGCGACCGGGTCGACACCGTCGCCGCCCTGGCGCATGGCCGGTGGGGGCTGTGGCACCGCCCACTCCGCACCCGTTGCTTCGAACAATCGCTCGACTTCGGCGATGTGGAGGTCGACGAGGTGCCAGAGATCGGGGACGAGTTCGCGATCGGAGATGAGGCCGAAGTCCATCCGATCGTCGTAGGAGTGGACGGTGATGTTGAGACCGACTCCATCGGAGATGGTCGACACCGGAATGTACGCGTCGAGTTTTGCGCCGGCGAAGTACAACGGTTCGCGAGGGCCCGGAACGTTCGAGATGACGACGTTGATCGGACTGTTGACCCGGTCGGCGAGCTTCAGGCGTGACACGAGACGGACGGCGGACGCGGCAACGATCGGCGACGTGTAGTCGGTGGCCTGACCGAGCGCTTCGGCCGGCATCAGATCGAACTGGTGCTTGCCGACGTTCATGGCCTCGCGACAGAGCGCGACACGCTCGATCGGGTCGGCGCAGTTGGTCGGCAGGTCCGCGACGATCGCCGACACCCGGTTGGTCCACGGGTCTTCTTCGTCGCCGGTCCGGATCGACACCGGCACCATTGCTCGCAGTGGGTCGTCGGGAAGCGCATCCTTCTCGAGGAGGTACTCGCGCAGGGCCCCGGTACAGATCGCCATGACGACGTCGTTGAGCGTCCCGCCGGTTGCGTCCTTGAGCCGCTTCAGATTCTCGAGCGACGTCGATCGCATCGCGAACCGACGGTGCGGAGTGACCGACGCATTCCACGGCGTGGGCGGCGCCGAGGTGATCGGAAACGACACTCGTTCCTCTGAGCGGTCACTCGTCGGGTCGGCACGGCGGGCGATGGACCCGAGCGTCGAGCGAGCTTGGGACGCCAGACCGCTGACGCTGGTGATGCCCGCGGCGTCGGCGAGGTCACGGACGACGTTCAGCGACAGACGCGCCTGGCGAATCGGATTGATGGCGAGGTTCTTCGCTGCACGCTGCAGCATGTCGCCGCGGCTCGGCGGTTCTTCGCCCACCCATTCACGGTGCGCCAACGGGTAGACGGCATCGGGCGAGTCGTCGGTGAACATCTTGAGCATGATGACGCCCGACGCCCCGTCGATCGTGGCGTGGTGCGTCTTCTGGAGCAGCGCCCAACGACCGTCGGCCAGGCCTTCGATGACGTAGGCCTCCCACAGCGGACGGGAGCGATCCATCCGACGACCGACGATGCGGGCGACCTGTTCGGCGAGTTGGTCGGCTGCGCCGGGTGGGGCGAGGCCGATGTGGCGGACGTGGAAGTCGATGTCGAAGTCGTTGTCCTCGACCCAGTACGGCCGATCGAGTTCGAACGGCACCTCGACGACCTTGCGGCGCAGCGGCTCGAGGTGACCGACCATGATCTCGAGTCGGTTGCGGACCTCGGTGAACGGGTCGAAGTCCTCCGACGGGCGTTCGTAAATGCTCAGGCCATTGACGTGCCCGTAGGTGTTGGCGGTCTCCATCAGCAGGAAGCTGACGTCGAGCCCGGTGAGCTGCTTCATGTCGTGTCCCCTCGAAACCTCAATAGTTTTGGCGCGTGTTCTGCAGAGCAGCATCGTCGGCAGGTGTGACGAATGTCAAACCCGTCAGTACCGAGGCAGCGGCGGAGCAGGCCTGGCAACATGGCGTGGTGGCTCGCAACGGACTCCGACTCGGCATCGATCTCGACGGCGTGGTGGCTGACTTCAACGCAGGGTGGACAGCGATCCACAACGCCGAGTTCGGTGGCGAACTCACCGCTGACCTGGTGACGATGTGGGACGGCCTGCACCGAATCGGCGGCTTCGCGGACATGGATGCGTTCTGGGAATGGGCACGCGGCAACGAGCATCGACCGTCGATCTTCCGCCACCTCGATCTGCTCCCCGGCGCACCGGACACGCTGCGCCGGCTCGACGACGACGGTCACCGCATCGTGATCGTGTCGACCAAGCCGGATTGGGCGGTCCACGAGACGATGCACTGGCTCGCCGACAACGAGATCCCGACCCGCGAGGTGCACCTCACGTTCGAAAAGTCCGAGGTCGACTGCGACGTCTACCTCGACGATGCACCGCACGTCCTGCACGAATTGGTGCAGCATCGACCCGACTCGGTCGTCTGCCGCTTCGTCCGGCCCTGGAACGAGCCGGTGCCGGGCGCCGTCGATGTGCACGACTGGACCGCATTTCACGCGATCGTCACCGCAGAGACATCTCGTCGCGTGACGGAGACATCTGATTGACCTAGCCTCGGGCACGTCCTGCAGCGACGTGTCATCGACGGCGTGTCGCGATCAGGGGGAGAAACCCATCCGACGAGCATCGACACCGGTCGGTGCCCGCTCCATCTCAACCAATCCGAAAGACGTGAACATGAAACGATCAAGAACCACGCGTTCGTTCCTCGCACTCGCAGCAAGCGCCTCACTGGTGCTCGCCGCGTGCGGCAGTGACGCCGATGATGCAGCCAGCGATGTCGCAGACACCGCAGGCGAAGCCATCGAAGACGCCGCCGACGACGCAGCCGACGTCGCAGACACCGCAGGCGAAGCCATCGAAGACGCCGCCGACGACGCAGCCGACGTCGTGGACACCGCAGGCGAAGCCATCGAGGACGCCGCCGACGATCTCGACCGTGCCGACTGGCCGGAGAGCATCATCTTCACGCTCACCCCGAGCCAGGAGACCGGCGGCCTCATCGAGACCGCGCAGCCGCTCGCCGACCTGCTCTCCGCAGAACTCGGCATCGGCGTCGAGGCACTCGTGCCGTCGGACTACGCCGGCGTCATCGTCGCACTCCAGTCCGGTCAGGCGCAGGTCGCCGGTGGACTCGGACCGTCCCAGATGGTGCAGGCCGCCGACACCGCCGGTGCCAACCTGATCCTCCAGGCTGTCCGCTTCGGCGATTCCCAGTACGTGACCCAGTGGTTCACGAACAACCCCGACGAGTTCTGCGATGACACCCCGGTCGCCGACGAAGACGGCTTGCTGTTCTGCAACGGCGTCGACGAGGCCACTGGCCCGTCCGACGGCCCGATCGGCGCCGACAAGCTCTCGCTCGTCGCCGGCAAGACCGTGTCGTTCGTCGACCAGGGCTCGACTTCGGGCTACCTGATCCCGTCGCTCGGCCTCCTCGATGCCGGCGTCGACCCGCTCGACGACATCGAGTCGTTGTTCGCCGGCGGTCACGACTCCTCGGTCCAAGCCGTCTACGACGGTGATGCCGAAGTCGGCGTGTCGTTCAACGACGCACGCGGTGGCGTCGCCGAGACCGTCCCGGACGTCGGTGAAAAGGTCGTCGTGTTCGGCTGGTCCTCGCCGATCCCGAACGACGGTTTCGCCGTTTCAGGCGACCTGCCAGAGAGCCTGCAGCAGGCCATCGCCGACGCGTTCATCGCGATCGCTGCGACCGAAGACGGCGCTGCGCTCCTGGACGAGCTGTACGAGATCGACGGTCTCGTTCCGGTTCCGGACGGCTCCTACGACATCATCCGCAACCTCGAGACCGAACTGGCTGACCTGCTCAGCTGATTCACCCGAGACGCGAAGACGTACTGCTGAGCCGGGTCTCGTTCGCACAGCGAACGGGGCCCGGCCCGCGTTCAGCGTCTAGCTTCGGCGCAAGCCGACAGCGCACAGAGAAGATCGCCGTACAGATCATCGACACACAGCGGGGAACACCGACCACATGATCCGATTCGACAACGCCAGCGTCACCTACCCCGGGGGCGTCGCTGCGATGCGCAACCTCGATCTCGAGATCACCGACGGTGAGTTCGTCGTGATCGTCGGCCTGTCGGGTGCGGGCAAGTCCACGCTGATCCGTGCAGTCAACGGGCTGGTGCCGCTCACCAGCGGGGGGCTGGACGTGAACGGCCACGACGTCCCGAACCTCGACCGCAAGGGCCGCCGCGCACTGCGTTCCGAAGTCGGGATGATCTTCCAGGGCTTCAACCTGGTCGATCGCACCACGGTCCTCAACAACGTGCTGATGGGCCGACTCCACCAGGTCCCGACCTGGCGAACGCTCATCGGCCGATACCCGCAGGCCGACATCGACATCGCTGCCCGGGCACTGAACCGTGTCGAGATCCTCGACCGGGCCTACGTCCGAGCCACCAACCTGTCCGGCGGCCAACGCCAGCGAGTCGGCATCGCCCGGGCACTCGCTCAAGAACCGAAGATCATCCTCGCCGACGAGCCGGTCGCATCGCTCGACCCACCGACGAGCCACGTCGTGATGAAGTATCTCCAGCAGATCAGCCGAGAACTCGGCATCACGACGATCGTCAACCTCCACTTCCTCGACCTGGCCACCGCGTACGCCGACCGCATCATCGGTCTGCGTGACGGTGAACTCGTCTTCGACGGACCCGGATCGGCAGCCGACGAGAACACCTTCCGCGACATCTACGGCCGGAGCCTGACCGCCGACGACACCATGGCCAAGCAGGCCGCCCTGTGAGTTCGGACGCCACCGACGTGTCCGACGCACCAGTCCCCAAACACGTCGACCTCCCCGACCGTCCGCCGCCGTCGCCGCTCGTCATCGGGCTGGCGATCGGCGGGCTGATCTTCACGATCCTCACGGCTCGTCGAATCGGATTCTCAGTCGACGGCCTGATCGAGAACTTCCAGCGACCCAACCCGGTGTTCGAGGGACTGCTCCACACCGCGTGGGGCGAGATGCTCTCAGACCGATCCCGAAGCGCCTTCATCGAGACGCTCCAGATGGCGACGCTCGCCACCGTGGTCGGCGTCGCCGTGTCATTGCCGATGGCCCTCTGGTCGACCGAGATCGGCAACCCCTACCCGGTCCCCCGGATCATCCTCCGTTCGATCAACAACGTGATCCGGTCCATCCCGGACCTCGTGTGGGCTGGTCTGTTCGTCCTCGGTGTCGGCATCGGCGCCCTGTCGGGGGTGCTGGCACTGTTCTTCTTCTCGCTCGCCGTCATGGTCAAGCTCACCGCCGACACCCTCGACGGCATCGACATGGGCCCGATCGAAGCAGCCAATGCGTCCGGGGCGACGCATACCCAGATGCTGCGGACCGCCGTGATCCCACAGATCCTGCCAGCGTTCAGTTCCTACGCGTTGTACGACTACGAACTGAACCTGCGTGCATCGGCGGTGCTCGGCCTCGTCGGTGCAGGCGGTATCGGCGAGCGAATCAACTTCTTCCGCAACAAGGGCTACTGGGACCAACTCTGGGGCCTCGTCGTCATGTTCTTCATCGTCGTGTTCGTCGTCGAACGCATCTCGGTGAGTATCCGGCGGCGTCTCGTATGAGTGCTCCCGTTGCGTTGCCCTCCAAGTCGCGCGACACGTTCAAGCTGGGTCTGACGACGCTCTTGGTCGTCCTCTTCGGGTGGTCGGCGATCTCGATCGAATTGAAGTGGTCGCGTCTGCTCGGCGCGCCGGTCGACATGTACCGCTTGGCCAAGGTCATGTTCGGCGACCTGCCCTGGGGCGATCTCGACAAGCTGGTCGGGCTGATGTGGGACTCGATCGCGATCGCCTGGATCGGCACCCTCATCGCTGCGATCTTCGCGATCCCGATGTCGTTCCTGGCCGCCGAGAATCTCGTCGGTCGTCCAATCGCCTGGGTCACCCGTCAGATCTTCAACATCTTGCGCGCCGTGCCCGAAGTGATTCTCGCGCTGTTGTTCATCCCAGTGTTTGGGCTCAGCCCGATGGCCGGCGTCATGGCGATCGGCGTCGGCTCGATCGGCAGCCTCGGCAAGCTCTTCTACGAGATCATCGAGAACATCAAGCCCGGCCCGATCGAGGCGACCGACGCCGTCGGTGCGTCCGCAATCCAACGTCTCCGGTGGGGCGTGATCCCCCAGGTGGCGCCGGAGTTGACGTCGTTCCTGATGTATCGCTTCGAGGTCAACATCCGCGCGTCGTCGGTGCTCGGCATCGTCGGTGCCGGCGGGATCGGCGGCACGCTCGCCGATTCGTTCCGGTTCAAGGAGTACGGACAGGCCGGCCTGGCCCTGATCGTGGTCATCGTCGGCACGATCGCCGTCGACACGGTGTCGGGCGCGATCCGTCGTCGCATCGTCGCCGGACCGAAGCAGTCCATGGTGGACGATCACGACCCGACCGAGTCGCTGTCCGCCGGGGCGCTCATCCTGGCCAGAGAACCATGAGTGCGTCCGAGTTCAGCCGTCCCGAGTTCATCTTCGGCGTCGATCTCGACGGCGTGGTCGGCGACTACACGTTCCGGTTCCGCGAGATCGTCGCCGAGCTGCGTGGTGTCCAACCCGAGACGATGCCGCTCGACCGCTCGTGGGACTTCGACGAGTGGGGTCTGTCGCCTGACGAGTTCGAGCACTATCACCGCGTCGCTGTCACGGAGCACGACATGTTCGCGACCATGCCAGTGATCGACGGTGCCGCCGAGGCACTGTGGCGGTTGAGCGACGCCGGTGTGTGGATCCGCATCATCACGCACCGGCTGTACGTGCACTGGGGGCACGCCAAGGCGATTGCCGACACGGCGACCTGGCTCGACACGCACCGCATCCCGTACCGCGACCTCTGCTTCCTCGGCAAGAAGCCACAGGTCGAGGCGAACGCCTACATCGACGACGCGCCGCACAACATCGAGCAGTTGCGCTCCGCAGGCAACACGGTGATCGCATTCGAACAGCCTTACAACCGCGACATCGATGGTCTGCGCGCAGCGAACTGGGGTGAAGTCGAATCGATCGTGATTGATCTCGCCGCCAACCACGTCGGGCAGTTCGAAGCGCAGCTCCCCGGCATCGACGCCGGCTCCGACCGTCTCGACCGCCGCCGATAGTTGCGCATGGGGTCAGACCCCTTTCGCAACTCTCTGCCGATGTCCCTTCGACGACTTGGTGCCGGCAACCACCTCGTCCGCAATGATGAAGCGATGACGGGTCTGGCAGCAGCAACCGCGGTGACGAAGATCGACGACGGCCGGTTCGCTGCCGAACTGTCGCCCGGCTGGGAGATCTGGGGCCCACAGGGCGGGTACCTCGCATCGGTCGCGCTCCGTGCTGCCGGGGCCGCCATGGAACGCGCTCGACCAGCGTCGATCAATGTTCACTTCGTCGGCGCCGGGAGCAGCGGACCGGTCGAGATCGCCGTCGACACGAACCGCGCCACAAAGGTCGGCACATCGGTGTCGCTGCGCGTCACCCAGCAGTCGGATCGTGGGGAACGTGTGATCCTGACCGGCTCCGTATGGGGAGTGGATGACGGCCTACCCGGTCTCGACCACCAGATGAGCGCCATTCCTGTCAGCCCGCTCTCCCCCGACGGCTTGATGAGTGTTCAAGAACGGTTCGCTGGGACCGAGGTCCCGGCGCCGCACCCGTTCTGGCAGAACATCGAGCAACGGCCGCTGCACTGGATCGACGACTGGGACAATCGTGTCGCAGGCGAACCGCACCAGCAGAACTGGTACCGCTTCGTCGACGGCGAAACGTTCGACGATCCGTGGCTCGATGCCTGCCGGCCGCTGGTCGTCCTCGACGTCGACTCATGGGGTGCGACGACTCGCGCACACGACGGCGCGCTCGATCACTTCGCACCCACGATCGAGCTCGCCGTGCGCTTCATCGGCGATGCCCGTCAGCACCCATGGTTGTTCAGCGATGCGGTCTCGCCTGTCGCGTCGAACGGGTTGGTCGCTCACTCAGGAACGATCTGGACCCCCGCCGAACGACTGGTCGCCACCGGCGGAAGCACGCTGCTCTGCCGTCCGGCGGCTCGCCGACCAGACGGTCGCTGAGCTCGTCTGTCCGACGGCGCGTCACGAACGTGCCTGACCCCGAGGTGACTCAGTTGGCGAAGTGGACGCCGGTGAAGCGCTGGCGGAAGGCGGACGCGGCGGGTGCGAGATCCGATGGTGTGTCGGTGGCGATCGCTTCGGTGATCAGCTCGGCGAGCTCGCCCATGTCGGCCGCGGTCATTCCGGATCGGACGATCTCGTTCGTGCCGACGCGAAGGCCGTTCATCACATCGCCGACCCCATCGGGAAGCCCGATGCCGCTCGTGAGGAGGTTGGCGGCGCGTAGGTGCTTGGCGAGCCGATGACCGTCGGCGGCACGAATCGCGAACGCCTGCGACGCCGAGGGCAGCGCATCGACACCGAGGGCGACGAGCGATTCCTGTAGCGCCGCGGACGCAGCCACCATCTCCTTCGCGTAGGCCGCGCCGTGGCGTTGTGTGTCGACGAGCGCAATGGCGAGTGATGCGACCTTGCCGACGTCGAAGTTCGCCGTCAGCCCCGGGAACGCGATCGCATCGACGCGCTCGGCGATGGCGGCGTCGCTGGTCACCAGCAACCCGGACGGCGGTCCGCCCAGGCTCTTGTAGGTGCTGCAGGTCATCACGTGCGCGCCCTCGGCCAGCGGATTCGGCCAGGCCCCTCCGGCGATGACTCCGGACAGGTGTGCGGCGTCGAACAGGACGACTGCTCCGACCTCGTCGGCGATCGACCGGACCTCGGCGACCGGATGGTGGGTGAGGTTGAGGCTCGATCCGATCGTGATCATCTTCGGCCGGACCTCGTGGGCCAGCGCCCGCAGCGCGTCGATGTCGACGGTGTATCGCTCGGCGTCGATCGGCGCTTCGTGGATGTCGAGGCCGTACAGGCCCGCCGCCCCCGCGTCGTTGTGGGTCACGTGACCACCGATCGAGCCCGGCGGCACGATGATCGAGTCGCCCGGTGCGCAACACGCCATGAACGTGTAGAGATTGGCGAGCGCACCCGAGCCGACGCGAACCTCGGCGAAGTCGGCCGCGAAGACGTCGCAGGCGAGTTGCGCGGCGATGACTTCGATCTGCTCGACGGCTTCGAGCCCCATCTCGTATTTGTCACCCGGATATCCGAGGGACGGCCGGCTACCCAGCCCGGCCCCCAGCGCTGCTTCGGCACGTGGGTTCATCACGTTTGCGGCGGGGTTGAGCTGGACGCACTCGTGGGCGTAGATCGTGGTGTTCTGCGCGATCAGCGCGTCGATGCTCGCCAGCACTTCTTCTGCGCCCGCCGCGCCCGTCGCCTCAGCGATCGACTGGACGTAGGACTCTTGATCGGCAGGTACCCAGGAACGTTCTCGCACCGCCGAAATCTAGCGAGAGGGCTCGGCGCGAGTCACCTCCCCAGCGACGTCGACCACAGCAGGAGGCGGTACCGTTGCATTCATGACGAGCAACGTGGCTGATCAAGATCACGACCACGATCCGCAACACGATCACGACTCGGATCACGAACACGAGCACAGCCATTCCCATGGCCAGGGCCACGGCTTCATGGTCCATCGCCACCGCGATGTCACCGGTGGCACGATCCGCGCCGCTGTGTTCGGCGTCAGTGACGGCCTCGTCTCCAATGTCGCGTTGATCCTCGGTGTGGCCGCAGCAGCGTCGACTCGTGAGAGTGTCCTCGTGGCCGGCGTCGCCGGGCTGCTCGCCGGGTCTGCGTCGATGGCAGCTGGTGAGTACGTGTCGATGAAGGCGCAGGCCGAACTGGTCGAACGCGAACTCGAAATCGAACGACGGTCGATCGCCAAGCAGCCGGAGATGGAGGCGCGCGAGCTCGCTGCCATCTATCGCCAGCGCGGCGCCGACGCCGAGACAGCACGCAAGATGGCCGACCAGGTCCATGCCGACCCAGCGGTCGCGCTCGATGTGCACGCCCGCGAGGAACTCGGTGTCGACCCCGACGAGACGGGCGACCCGACCGGCGCCGCGATCAGCTCCTTCATCGCGTTCGCACTCGGCGCATTGGTTCCCCTGTTCCCGTGGTTCTTCGCCGAGGGCAGCGGCGCAGTCATCGCATCGGCCATCCTCGGCCTCGTCTCCACTGCAGCCGTCGGCATCGTCCTGGCCCGCTTCACCGAGCGTTCGATGTTCCGGACCGCTGTCCGCCAAGTCGGTTGGGCCACCGTCGCCTGTGCGGTCACGTGGGTCATCGGTTCCTGGCTCGGCGGCGTGGTCTGACCGACGTGCAACGATGCTGATTCACTTGATCCACTCATGAGCAGCTCCACCACGATTCCCGTCGATTTCGTCGACCGCCACGAACGGGCGCAACAGTGGGCCGACCGCATCCACTCCCTCATCGGCACGCCCCCGACTGACGGCAACGAGATCACCGTGCTGCGCAACGGGGTCGAGATCTTCCCTGCGATGTTGGGCGCCATCGATGCTGCGACCGAGTCGGTCGACATGGTCACGTTCGTCTACTGGAGCGGGCACATGGCTGACCGGTTCGCGCAAGCCCTGTCCGGCGCAGCCAGCCGCGGGTGCCGTGTTCGCGTGATGATCGATGCTCTCGGGGGACGCAAGCTCGACCCCGACGTGATCAGCACGATGAGCGACGCCGGCTGCGACGTGCGGTGGTATCGCCCACTGACCGACGACAAGGTCCCGCAACTCAACGGCGCGAACAATCGCACTCACCGCAAGCTCCTGATCTGCGACCGGGCCATCGGGTTCATCGGTGGCGTGGGCATCGCCGACGAATGGGACGGTGACGCCCGCAACGAGAACGAGTGGCGCGACACCCACCTTGCGGTCCGCGGACCGGCGGTCGCCGGACTGCAAGGAGCGTTCATCGACAACTGGGCGGATCACAACCGGAGCGGCCTCGACCCGCTCGGTGAGCCCGTCATCGATCTCTCCCCGGTCGGCGATTCGACATGCATGATCATCCGTGCGGCGGCCGAGACCGGTTCGAGCGACATGTGGCGCTTGATGATGACGATGATCGCCTGCGCCGAGACACGCGTCCGGATCGCGTCGGCGTACTTCAACCCGGGCGAACAGCTCGCTGACGCTCTGGTCGCAGCAGTCGAGCGCGGCGTCGAGGTGCAGATCATGCTGCCGGGAACCCACGCCGACAAGCGGTTCATCCAGATCGCCGGTGAAGCGACCTACGAGCGTCTGCTGCAGGCCGGTGTCTCCATCCGCACGTACGAGGTGTCGATGATGCACGCCAAGGTGATGACCGTCGATCGGTGCATCGCCTCGGTTGGTTCGGCCAACTTCAACCAACGCTCGCTGCGCCACGACGACGAGGCGAACATCGTGCTGTTCGATCCGGACATCGTCGACATCTTGGATGCACACCTGGACCAGGACCACGAGCAGACGATCCTGCTCGATCCGGAGCGATGGAGTGAACGCGGGCTGCTACAGCGAGTTGTCGAGCGGGTCAGCGAAACCGTTCAGCACTGGCTCTGACGAGCAGCTGACCAGGGCGCGAATCAGGGAACCAGCGCGCGCCGCCAACTGGTGCGTCAGGACAAGTAGCGTCGTCTGCTGTGACGTTCCCCCGCGCGCCATTTCATCGACGAACCGCGTCCCGCTTCGTCGCGGTCGTGCTCGCCACGGTGCTCGGAATGGCGACGATCGGCCCAGCCGAACCGGCGGGTGCCGACCATGGAACCGAAGCCGCCAAACAGGCGGCGCGGGAGATCCAAGCAGCGCGCGACCGTGCGAACGCCGCCGCACAGGCCGTCTTCGACGCCGAATCTGCCATCGACACGCTCACCCTCGAGATCGCCCAGACCGAGAAGGACCTGGCTGCCGTCGAGGCCGAGTCGAACGGGATGCGCGAGTCGCTCGAGGAGTCGGCGATCCGCCGGTTCACGCAATCTGGCGGCTCGGAGTTCATCCTCCTCGGTGACTTCGACGATGCCAACGACGGCCTCACCGCCGAGGTGCTCGCAGCAGTCACCCAGGACACCGCCACGGTCGAACTCGACGACTTCGACGAAGTGATCAAGGAAGTCGACGCCGCCCGCAAGAATCTCGAACGCCAGCGCGCTGATCAGGACGCTGCGCAGAAGAACTACACCGAACTGGAGAAGGTTGCCGAACAGGAGATCGTGCGGCTCGGGGAGATCGAGGAGCAGCGTCAGATCGACGAGGCCATCGAACACGAACTCCAGCGCCAGCGCGAAGAACGCGCCCGTCAGGCAGCCGCAGTGGCAGCGGCCGAGGCCGCCGAGGAGCAGCGCGCCGCCGACCAGCGTGCCGCCCAGCAACGCGCTGCGGCGAGCGCTGCGAGCACGAACAGTTCGAGCAGCAGTTCGAGCAGCAGTTCGAGCAGTAGCAGCGGATCCGGTGGCGGCAGCAGTTCGAGCGGCAACTCCAACAGCACGCCGGCCGCAGCGCCGGCACCCGCTCCGGCGCCCGCTCCCGCCAGGACCGGTATGGTCTGCCCGATCCAGGGCAACTACGCCTTCGCCGACACGTGGGGCGCCCCTCGCTCGGGCGGCCGGAGCCATCAGGGCGTCGACATGATCTCTCCGTCGGGAACGCCGCTGGTGGCCGCCGAGGCGGGCACGGTGCGCTTCTCGAGCAACCGACTCGGCGGCAACGCTGCCTGGGTGACCGGGAACAGCGGGACGAAGTACTACTACGCCCACCTGAGCAGCTTCGTCGGGGGCAATCGTTCGGTGTCGCAGGGCGAACAGATCGGCCGCAACGGGCAGACCGGCAATGCCGGTACCCCGCACCTGCACTTCCAGGTGCACCCCGGTGGCGGGCAGGCAGTCAACCCGTACCCGTACGTCGCCGCCGTCTGCTGACGTACGCATGGTGCCAGGCACACCACGTACAGACGTACGCATGGTGCCAGGCACACCACGTACAGGCACGCCACGCAGTGTCTTTCAACCCGTCGACGGCGCCGTCAGTACGCCGTCGACGTCGCCGGACTGGCAAGCTCGACGTCCATGTCGCTGCATTCTGACGATCATCACGCTGCGATCATCGAGGGCGTCGATCGGGTGTGCGCCGACTTCGACGACGACTACTGGTCGATCAAGGACCGTGACCACGAGTTCCCGTGGGAGTTCTACGACGCGATGGCTGCCGGCGGCTGGGTCGGGATCGCGATTCCCGAGGAGTACGGCGGCGGCGGGCAGGGCATCACCGAGGGCGCTCTCGTCCTGAACCGCGTTGCGGCGTCTGGCGCAGCGATGAACGGTTCCACCGCGCTGCACCTCACGATGTTCGGTCTGGCACCGGTGATCAAGTTCGGCAGCGACCGACTCAAGGACACGTTCCTGCCGCGCGCCGCCGCCGGTGACCTCCACGTCGCCTTCGGCGTCACCGAGCCCGACGCCGGCACCGACACGAGCCGCATAGCGACTCGAGCCGTCGACGACGGCATGGGCGGATTCATCGTGTCGGGACGCAAGATCTGGACGTCGAAAGCGCTCGAGTCAGAGGTCTGCCTTCTCCTTGCCCGCACCGATGGCGCGCCGGGCGACGGCTTCGGCGGGCTCTCACTGTTCCTCGTCGACCTCGACCCGGCCCACTGCGACATCGCGCCGATCCCCAAGCTCGGCCGCAACGCCGTGGCGTCGTGCGAGGTCGCCTACGACGAGTTGCCGGTCGAGGGCTGGCGCCTGGTCGGTGAACGTGGACGCGGGTTCCAGCACATCCTGCACGGCTTGAACGCCGAACGAATCCTGCTCGCCTCGATGGCCTGCGGCATCGGCCAGGTCGCAGTCCGGCGAGCCGTCGGCTACGCCCAGGAACGCGAGGTGTTCGGCCGCCCCATCGGCAAGAACCAGGCGATCGCTCACCCGCTCGCCAAGGCCCACATGGAACTGGAAGCCGCGTCCACGATGACGCTGCTCGCCGCCGCCCGATACGACGCAGGCCTGGAATGTGGCGAACAGGCCAACACGGCCAAGTACCTCGCTGCCGAGGCGTCGTACTTCGCTGCAGACCAGGCGCTCCAGACCCACGGCGGGCTCGGCTACGCGACGGAGTATCACGTCGAGCGGTACTGGCGCGAGGCTCGGCTGCAGCGGCTTGCGCCCGTCAGCCAGGAGATGACGCTGAACTACATCGCGCAGCACGTGCTCGGGTTGCCCAAGTCGTACTGACGCCCGACGCACCGCGGCCGTTCTGTCATGACTCGGCGACACCACACGAGCCCACAATGACCGTACAATTACGGGCATGATCACGACACGAACGACGCTCGCTGCCCTCACGTTTGCAGCATTGACGCTGGGTGCGTGCGGCGGCAGCGACGATGCTCTCCCATCACCCGACGCGTCGACCGAGTCGCAACCGGAGGCTGTCTCGCCCGCTGGCGGACTGGGTCTCGTGTCACCGACCGCTGCTGCCGAGACGATCACCGACGCCCAGGACGACCTGGTCATCCTGGACGTGCGTACACCGGAAGAATTCGCCGAGGGCCACATCGACGGCGCCATCCTGATCGACTTCTACCGGGACGACTTCGCCGACGAACTCGCCAAGCTCGACCCGGACGTGCCGTACGTCCTCTACTGCCGCTCCGGCAACCGCAGTGGCGAGACGATCGGCATCATGGACAACCTCGGCTTCACCCAGGTCGACGAGGTCGAAGGCGGCGTTCTCGGATGGCAGGACGCCGGACTTCCCCTCGTCACGGAGTGACCGAGTGACCGCGTGACCCACAGTCCGGGCACGGTGCGCTGGCGATCGCGTTCTTCTACGTGAAGGCATCGTGGGAAGAGCGGCGACTGACCGAGCGCTTCGTCGGCTACTCCGACTACGCCGAGGCAACGCCACGCTTCATCCCGTCGCTCCGTCGTCGCACCCGGTGACGCCCGTCTGAGGAGCGTTCGAGGCGCAACGCCCCAAACAGTGCCCACGAGCACGGCGACGAGTTCTACGATCTCATGATGAGCTTCTTCGTGCGCACTGGGTCCGACGCCTCGCCTCGCCGCCTCGGGAGCGACGGCGAGAGACTCGGTCATGGTTCGGCCTTCTGGACGTGACCGCGTGCCCGTCAGGGCACCGGTGCTCGCCGCCGCTCTCGCTGCGGTGAGGTCACCGCGGTTCATCGTTCGACTGGTGCTGCTGGCCGCCGTCGCGATCTTCCTGGTTCGTCCGCTGGTTCCGCGGGTGATCGGCGCCGCCGAGCAACTCGACGTGGTGAACCCCTGGCTCACGGCGGTCGGCTTCGCTCTCCAGGTCGCCGCACTGTGGTGCTACTCGGTCATGACGCACGTCGCGCTCGCGGACGAGGGACGCAAGATCGGCATGGGACGTCTCTTCCGCATCCAACTGGTCACCCGTGCCGTGAGTTCGACCGTTCCCGGCGGCGCAGCAGCGGGACCTGCAGTCGGCTACCGGCTCCTGGCTGCAGCGGGAATCTCCGGCCGCAACGCCAGCGCAGCGCTGGCCTCCGGTTCCGCCGCTTCGGCTTTCGTCCTCAACCTGCTCCTGTGGGTCGCGTTGGTTGTGTCCGTTCCGCTGTACGGGTTCAACGCCTGGTACGCCGCGGCGGCTCTCCTGGGAATCGTGCTGATGCTGACCGTCGCGTACGGCTTCGTGGCGATCATCGACGGGAGTCCGATCGTCGAGCGCCCTGTGCGCTTCGTCGCCCGACGCATCGGAACGAACGCTGACGACGTGACTGCTTCGATCCGATCGTTCGGTGAACAGGTCGAGTCGCTTCTGAACGACCGTCCGTTGGTCGTCAGGCTGTCCTCGTGGGCCGCTGCGAACTGGCTGCTCGACGCACTCTCACTCTGGGTGTTCCTCAGAGCGTTCGATGTCTCGATGAGTCCCGTCGGGCTGATGGTCGCCTTCGGCGTCGCGAACGTGATCGCTGTCGTGCCGATCAGCCCCGGTGGCGTCGGGATCGTCGAGTGGGCGTACATCCCGATGCTCGTGACGTTCGGCGCCACGTTCGAACAAGCCACCATCGCCGTGGTCAGCTACCGGGTCGCGCAGTTCCTGTTCCCGATCGCACTCGGATCGGTGGCGTCGGCGACGCTCACGCTCGAGGCGTGGATCGCCCGTCGCCGCGCCACCATGTCCTTGTGAATCACTGAGGCCTGCGCCGCTGTCGGTCAGGTGGCGACGGGCTGCACTTCCATCCAGGCGCCGTAGCCGCCGATGATGTCCGAGACGTCGGTGAAGCCTGCTTCGCGGAGCACGCTCGCGGCGACCGACGAGCGGTAGCCGCCGGCGCAGTAGACGACGGTCGGCGCCGTTGCGTCGAGTTCGTCCACCCGTCCGGGGAGTTGGCCGACCGGGATGCTGACCGCACCGTCGATCACGCCGTGCTCGAGTTCACCCGGGTTCCGGATGTCGACGAGCTGCAGACCGTCGATCGATGGTCGCCGCACATCGAACTCGCGCGCGGTGAGGCGCGACGCCTTCTCGACTCGGTCGGGATGGTCGACCATCACCATGGTCGGGTGCTGCAGGAAGCCCACGACCCGGTCGAAGCCGATCCGTGCCAGACGGTTCTTGGCCTCGGTCTCGAAGCCGTCGTCGACGACGAGCACGATGTCGACGTCGTGAGGCACGACGGAACCGGCGAACTCGGCGTATCGGCCGTTGAGGCCGACGTTGATCGAGCCGGCGAGATGTCCGCGAGCGAACTCCTCCGGGTCACGACCATCGATCATCATGGCGCCGTCGGCGACGAGTTGATCGAACCGATCGAGGTCGAGGGCGTCGGGTGAGACGGTCTCGTCGAGGAGCGGCCGATCCTTCCGGTTGAGGATCGCATCATAGACGAAGTAGCTCGGTGCCGGAGGCTGCCCCTCGGTCACGAGGTCGAAGAACGACTGCTTGCTGTCGGCCAGCAGCGCGTAGTTGGACGTGCGCTGGTCACCGATCGTCGACCACGTGTCGGTCGACAGGTTCTTGCCACAGGCACTGCCGGCGCCGTGCGCGGGGTACACACGAGTGGCATCGGGCAGCGTGAGGAGCTGGTCGTGGAGGCTGTCGTACAGCTTGTCCGCGAGTTCCTCCCGGGTGAAGCCGATGGACGACAGCAGATCTGGCCGGCCGACGTCGCCGATGAACAGCGTGTCACCGGTCAACACGCCGTACGGCTCTGCATCGGTCGGCTTCTCCCAGACGACGATGCTGATCGACTCGGGGGTGTGACCCGGCGTGTGCCGGATCTCGAGGACGACCTCGCCGAGCTCGATGCGCTCGCCGTCGGCGAGTTTGCGTGATTCGAACTCGGTCTCGGCGACGTCGGAGAAGGCGATCGCCGCTCCGGTCGCGTCGGCGAGTTCGAGGTGGCCCGAGAGGAAGTCGGCGTGGAAGTGGGTCTCGATGATCAGTTCGATCGTGAGCCCGGCGTCGGCGGCATCGCGGACGTACTCGTCGATGTCGCGTCGCGGGTCGACCACGACTGCTCGACCGGTGGTCTCGTCACCGATCAGATACGACGCCTGCGAGAGGCAATCGAGGTAGTACTGCGTGAACTTCATTGCTGACCTGCTTTCCCATGGGTGATCATGCCACCGTCGAGGTTGACGACGTCGACAAATCCTGCGGCGACGAGGAACTCGCCTGCCTGCGTACTGCGATTTCCACTTCGACAGAGCAGCACCACTCGGCGCTGCGGATCGAGTTCGCGGACTCGTTCCGCCAGCTCTTCGACCGGAATGTTGAGTGCCCCGTCGAGCCCGCCTGCTGCGACCTCTTCGGGCCGGCGGACATCGATGAACTGGGTCGTCTCGTCGACGACCGATGCGTAGTCGGAGACGGGATGATGACGGAGGGCGCTCATGACCCGGCCCGCAATTCGGCGAGGACGCTGTCGATGTCGCAGCCGCGACCGCGGTTGTACGGCAGTTTGCCGAGGGCATTGCCCATCGCGCAGGTGTTGGACACCGCTGAGAAGGTGAGCCCTGCCGCAACGCCTCCCGCCAGCCACTTGGCCTTGGGGACGACCAGCGAGGCGAGGATGCCGACGAGCGAGATCGAACCAGCGACGAAACGGACCTGGCGGTCCATTGCCCACGTGGAACTGTCGGAGCGGACGACTTCGCCGTCGGCCGCGAGCCAGGAATCGAGCCCACCGTCGAGCAGGTGGAGACGCTGCTTGCCGGCGTCGGTGAGCTTGCCGTGGGCCTGACCGGCGCGAGCGCCGGACTTGCAGACGAGCACGACCGGGTGTTCCAGGTCGGCGAGGTCACGGGTGTGCTCGGCAAGCGTGTCGAGCGGGACGTTGTACGACCCGGGGATGTGCACGCCGTCGAATTCTCCGCCGGAGCGGACATCGAGGATCCGGATCGCCGGGTCTTCGAGGATCAGTTGGCGGAGCTGCGACGCGCTGATCACGTCGGTGCCGGGAAGTGCAGTCCCGGTCGTCGATGTGGCCGATGTGGTTGATGTGGTGGTGGTGGTGGCGGTCATGTGATGTTGGTCCTTCGTGTCGGGGGGTGTGTTGCGGGCAGGGGAAAGTGGGTGGGTCAGGCGGCGAGGACGGTCGACACCGCGGTGTAGACCGCAACGACGCCGAGCATGATGGCGAAGCTGCGAGTGAGACGGTCGGCATCGATGCCGTTGGCGACTCGGGAACCGACGATGACGCCGATGGTCACGGTCAGCAGGAACGGTGCGACCACCGCCCAGTCGAAGCCGAGATCGCCGGCACGCTGGGCGAGTGCCACGGCGGCGTTGATGACGATCACGACGAGCGAGGTGCCGATGGCTTCCTTCGCTGGGAACTTGAGCAGGAGGGCCAGAGCGGGGACGACGGCGAATCCGCCGCCGACGCCGAAGAGTCCGGTGAGCAGCCCGACCAGCGTCGCTGCGACGGCGAGCTTCGCGACGGCGCTCGGCGTCCATTCGAACGTCGGTCGCTGAGGTGATGCGTCTGCGTCGAGTGCTGCGGCGGGTTCGGTGGCGATGGCGGAGTTGGGAGTCGCTGTGAGTTGGTGAGCGGCGATCGCCGAGGGGATGGCGTCCGAGGTCTCGGGCGCTGCGGTTTCGGTCGACCCACTCGCCTGCCGGGCATCGACGCTGCGGTACATGCGGACGGCGACGAACGCGATCAGGACGGCGAAGGCGAGGAGCAGGACGTTCTCGTCGAGCGACCGGTTGAGCAATGTTCCGACGCGTGAACCAACGATGCCCGCCGCACCGAAGGCGATGCCGGCGCCGAGGCGAACGTTCCCGTTGCGGACGTGGCTGATCACGCCGAAGACGGAGGCGACGCCGACGACGAGGAGTGACGCCGTCGTGGCGTCCTGCGCTTGCAGACCGGCCACGAAGACCAGGATCGGCACAGCGAGCGTCGAGCCGCCACCACCGAGCGCACCAAGCGACAGCCCCACGAGGAGACCGAGCGCGATCGCAATGATTTCTCCCATCAGCGGCAGACCTTTCGAATGAGCATGATATGACCGTACCAAATGTACGTACATTTGACAACCCGTGCCGCCATGCGAGCCGAGTCGGCTGTGTAGAGTCCGGTTGTACGGACGAAGTCGGCTCTCGAAGGCCGAGGGAACAGAGGCGCCAGCGTGAAACTCGATCGGGAAAGTCCCATGCCACTCTGGGCACAGCTCGAGTCGGCACTCAGGGTGCGACTCGACGCCGGCGAGTTCGACGATCGATTCCCCACCGACAACGAGTTGGTCGGCGAGTACGAGGTCAGTCGCCACACGGTGCGCGAGGCGATCCGCCATCTCAATGCCTCGGGAATCCTTCGCCGCGAGCGAGGGCGCGGGACGGTCGTCAATCGCAGCGAGTTCGTGCAACCGCTCGGCGCGCTGTACAGCCTGTTCGATTCGATCGAGTCATCGGGCGCTGTCCAACGCAGTCAGGTGATCGAACTGCGCGAAGATCGGAATCCGGTCATCGCCGAGCAACTGGGGCTGGAGTCCGACGCTCCGTTGCTCTTTCTGGAGCGACTCCGGTTCGCCGACGACGAGCCACTGGCCATCGACTGCGCCTGGCTCCCGATGTCGATCGCCGCACCACTGCTCGACAGCGACTTCGAACGTACGGCGTTGTACGACGAACTCGAACGCCGCTGCAGCATTCGGCCGGAGTCCGGGTGGGAACGGATCGCACCGCTGCTCCCCTCCCCCGAAGAACGCAAGCTCCTCGCGATGCGGCGCGGTGAGGCAGCGTTCTTCCTCGAACGATTGAGCACGTCGGGCGGCGTCCCCCTCGAATGGCGGACGACCATGGTCCGCGGGGATCGCTACCGGTTCGTGTCTCGCTTCGAGGCCGGCGTCGCTCCTGCGCTCGTCGCCGCTGCTCGCGACTGACCAGCACGTCACGCTCGGTCAGGGGCTGTTCAGGGACGAGTCAGGATGACGGCTTCGTCGGGTTGCAGGACACCGTCGAAGGCGACGCCGCTGCGGTGCGAGCCCTCGACGATGTCGCCCACGAGATCGACGGGGACGGCGATGTCGCCGAAGTTGACGACGATGTCGAACTCGTTTGCGCCGAGCGTCCGGGTCCATCCGACGACAGGCCCTCCCAGTTCCAGGCGCCGCTGGTCGCCGCGACGCAGGGCGGGCTCGTTGCGGCGCAGGTGGAGCAGCCGTCGGTAGAGCGCGAGTGTCGAAGCACCGATGACTCCATCGGGCGAACGCAGCCCTGCGTCGGCGACGAATGGCAACCACGTCGACTCACCCCACCCGAACGGTGCATCTTCGGTCCACGGAATCGGTGCCCTGCATCCGTCTCTGCCGCCCGGATCGACGACTGCGTCCGGCGGAATCGTCGCGTCGGGGAGGCAGAGTTCCTCACCGGCGTAGAGGTACGGGGTCGCACGCTGAGTCAGCAGCATGACCGCCGCGCTCCGGGCGCGTCCATCGGAGCCGTAGCGCTGGCGGTGGCGTCGCCGATCGTGATTGGACAGCGTCCAGGTCGGCCAGGAGTCGAACTCCACGGAGTCACCCTGGATGGCATCGATGACCTCGCCGAAACGGTCGGCGTCCCACCGGGCATGCGTCGCCCGGAAGTCGAAGGCCAAGTGCAGTTCGGCACCTTCACCGTCGGGGCCGACGACGCCGAGGTACGACGCTGTCTGGCCGGGCCGGTACAGGCACACCTCGCCGACCATCATCGGCTTGTGGTCGTAGGCGTCGAGCACCTTGCGGATGCCGCGCAGCATGCGATGGGTGGCCGGCTCGTCGATCGTCGTGAGTGCCTTGCCGGGCCCGTCGGGAAGGTCGGCGAGACCCGGATCCTTCCCGATCAGGTTGATCACGTCGGCACGGAAGCCGTCGACGCCACGATCGAGCCAGAAGCGCAGCGTGTCGTGCATCGCTTCCTCGACGTCGGGATGATGCCAGTTCAGGTCGGGCTGTTCGGGCAGGAACAGGTGGAGGTAGTACTGGCCGGACGCCTCGTCGAGGGTCCAGGCCGGCATGTCGCCGAACTCGGCTCGCCAGTTGTTGGGTGGCCCACCGTCGGGCGCAGGGTCGCGCCAGACGTACCACTTGCGCTTCGGCGAGTCACGCGAGGTCAGCGACTCGACAAACCACGGATGGTCGATCGAGGTGTGGTTCGGCACCCAGTCCAGGGTGATGCGCAGCCCGTGATCGTGGCACTCGGCGATCAGTCGGTCCATGTCGGCGAGGCTGCCGAACACCGGGTCGATGTCGCAGTAGTCGGACACGTCGTAGCCGAAGTCGTGCATCGGCGAGGTGAAGACCGGCGACAGCCAGATCGCATCGACACCCAGCTCGGCGATGTAGGGGACCCTGTCGATGATGCCGGCGAGATCTCCGACCCCGTCACCGTTGCCGTCGGCGAACGAGCGCGGGTAGATCTGATAGAAGACCGCCTCCTGCCACCACGGGGGCGGCATCGGCTTCGCACTGGGTTCGGACATTCAGCGTCTCCTGGATCGGACGGAGTGGGTATCGACACCCTGTGTCGGCGTCACACCAGTCTGCCCGAGCGTCGACGAGGAGCCTGCGTCAGGTCAGGAACGGGATGAGCGCCAGGTAGCCGATGACCAGGGCGATTCCTTCACGTCGGGTGACGACATGGCTCGTTCTCATGGCGAGGCCGGCAACGACCGCTGTGACCACCGCTGCTGTCGCCGCAACGACCGTGAGCGACGGCGAACTCACCCCTGAACCGCCGATCACGCCGATGAGTCCACCGACGGCAAGAGCATTGAAGAGGTTCGACCCGAGCAGGTTGCCGACGATGAGGTCCGTTTCGCCTCGCCGTGCGGATTGGACGACCGTCACGAGTTCGGGCAACGACGTTCCCACCGCCACCATCGTCGCTCCGATGAACCCCTCGGACAGGTCCGCGATCTGCGCGATCCGGAGCGCACCCCAGAGCAGCAGTTGCGCCGCGCCGATCGTCCCTGCGAGGCCGACCACGGTGCGAACCACCTCGAGACCCAGACGGTGGTTCGGCCCCGCGTCGGCGAACTCTGCTGCCTCGGCACCGAGTTCATCATCGGCGTCCGGACTCCGAGTGACGAGAAACAGCACGACGACCATCGCGATGAGCAGGCCGACCCCTTCGAGCCGAGTGATCCCTCCGCCCTGGACCGCGATCCCGAACAGGAGCACGGCGACCACGACCAGCACCGCCTCACGTTTGACCGTCCGCGAAGCAACGCGGAGCGGCACCATGATCGCGCCGACGCCGAGCAGCAACGAGAGGTTCGCGATGTTGGAGCCGACGACATTGCCGACAGCGACCTCGCCCGCCCCTCGGGCAGCGGCGAGACCGGAGACGAGCATCTCGGGCGCGCTCGTTCCGAAGCCGACGATGACGACGCCGACGACGAAGGACGGGACCTGCCGCAACAGTGCGACCCGGGCCGCCCCGACCACGAACTGGTCGGCTGCGAAGGCGAGTACGACAACACCGAACACCACGGCAGCGATGCCGATCAACATGGGACGTTCACGTCGGTCAAGCTACGGCCGTGCCCCGGATTCGAGACGAGAACACGCGCCGCGCGTTCGGCTGATTTCCAGGCGGCTCCGAGGGCTCGAGCGACGGTCGGAAGAGACCGTGTAGCGGTGGTGCGAATACAGTCGAACCATGACGTTGTCCGACCGCATCCTGATGGGCCCCGGCCCGTGCAACCCGTACCCGGAAGCCGTGCAGGCATTGGGTAAGCCGATGCTCGGCCACCTCGACCCCGAGTTCATCGCACTCCTCGACGAGACGAACGAGCGGTTGCGGACGGTCTTCGCGACCTCGAATGCCTTGACCTTCCCTGTCTCGGGCACTGGCTCGGCGGGCATGGAAGCCGCGATCGTCAACTTCGTCGGTCCGGGCGACACCGTCGTCGTCGGCGTGAACGGCGTGTTCGGCGGGCGCATGGTCGATGTGGTCAGCCGCACTGGCGCCGAGGCGGTTGCGGTCGATCACGAGTGGGGCCAGCCGATCGACGTGCAGCGGATGCTGGACGCACATCCGAGCCCGGCGATGTACGCGATGGTCCATGCCGAGACCTCCACCGGCGTCGAGAGCGACATCGCCGCGATGGGTGCCCGGAAGGGTGATTCGCTGCTCCTCGCCGACTGCGTCACGTCGCTCGGCGGAGTGGACCTGCGAATCGACGAGTGGAACGTCGACATCGCCTACAGCGGGACGCAGAAGTGCCTCGGCGTCGCACCCGGCCTGGCCCCGCTCACCGTGTCCGATCGTGCCATCGAGCGGATCTTGCCGAAGCCGCAGTCCTGGTACCTCGACCTCAACATGATTGCTGCCTACGTCACCGGATCCGGCGCCCGCGCCTACCACCACACCGCCCCGATCTCGATGGTCATGTCGCTCCACGCCGGCCTCGGAGCCGTGCTCGACGAAGGCCTCGACAACGTCCGGGCCCGTCACCAGGCCGTCGGCGACGCCGTCAAGGCGGGCATGCAGCAGCTCGGCTTCGAGTTGTTCGCAGCCGAGGGGCACCGCCTCGCTCCACTCAGTTCGATCTCGATTCCCGAAGGTCGGCTCGGAGCCCTGTCCGAGGCCGAGGTCCGGTCACGGCTGCTGGCCGAGTACGGCATCGAGATCGGCGGCGGGCTCGGCCCGGTCGCCGGCAAGGTCTGGCGAATCGGCTCGATGGGCCACACCGCCCGTCAGCGCAACGTCACCACGCTGCTCGCTGCGCTCGCCGACATCATCGACTGATCCCGCTTCGTTCGGCGCGGCGAGTCTCGCTACGCCGACGCTGCATCACGAACCACGGCGGCAACGAACCGTCTCCTTCGTGACGCGTGGTCGCCGTAGTGACGAGACAGATGTCATGCAGGCGACGGCGCTGACATTCGTAGGTTGGAGGGGAAGGAAATCCCCCACAACCAGGAGTTACGACATGTCCACCTCATTGATCAACACCGAGGTCAAGCCGTTCACGGCGACCGCATTCCACAACGGCGAATTCGTCGACGTGTCAGACGCCGACATGCGCGGCAAGTGGTCCGTGGTGTTCTTCTACCCGGCCGACTTCACGTTCGTCTGCCCGACCGAACTCGGCGATCTCGCCGACAACTACAGCCAGTTCCAGAGCCTCGGCGTCGAGGTCTACGCCGTGTCGACCGACAAGCACTTCACGCACAAGGCCTGGCACGACTCCAGCGAGACCATCAACAAGATCACGTACCCGATGATCGGCGACCCGACCGGCACGATCACCCGCAACTTCGAAGTGATGATCGAGGACGACGGCCTCGCCGAGCGCGGCACGTTCGTCATCGACCCCGACGGCAAGATCCAGATCATCGAGATCAACGCCGGCAACATCGGCCGTTCCGCTTCTGAGCTGCTGCGCAAGATCATGGCCGCCCAGTACGTGCGTGCGAACCCGAACGAAGTCTGCCCGGCCAAGTGGGAAGAGGGCCAGGACACGCTTGCCCCGTCGCTCGACCTCGTCGGCAAGATCTGATCAGGAGTCTGTGAACCGATGATTCTCGACGCTCAACTCACCGAGGCGCTGCGCGCCCATCTTCCCAAGATCGTCCAGCCCATCGAGCTGGTGGCTTCGCTCGACGACGCTGCGCCAGGTGCGGCGACGAGTGCGAAGATCACCGAGCTCCTCGGTGAGTTGGACGTCTTGTCGGACAACATCACGATCCGGCTCGATGGCGACGACGAGCGCACGCCATCGTTCCGCATCGCCCGCATCGCCGACCCCGACGTGTTCGTCACGTTCGGCGGCGTCCCGCTCGGACACGAGTTCACCTCGCTCGTGCTCGCGCTCCTGCAGGTCGGCGGGCACCCCTCGACCGCAGACCCGGCCCTCCTGGACCAGATCCGGAACATCGAGGGAACCCACCGGTTCGAGACGTTCTTCTCGCTCAGCTGCCAGAACTGCCCCGACGTGGTCCAGGCGCTCAATCTGATGAGCATTCTGAACCCGAACATCGAACACGTCGCCATCGACGGTGGCGCGTTCCAGGACGAGGTCGAGGCCCGCGAGGTCATGGCCGTCCCCACCGTCTTCCGCAACGGCGAGCGCTTCGGGCAGGGCCGGATGACCCTCGAAGAACTGGTCGGCATGATCGATGCCGGCAGCGCCGACCGCGCCGTCGAGAAAATCGACGAGATGGACCCGGTCGACGTGCTGATCGTCGGCGGCGGCCCGGCAGGCGCGTCCGCAGCGGTCTACGCCGCCCGCAAAGGTCTGCGCACCGCCATCGTCGCCGAGCGCTTCGGTGGCCAACTCCTCGACACGATGGGCATCGAGAACCTGATCTCGACCCCGTACACCGAAGGCCCGAAGCTCGCTGCAGAACTCGAAGACAACGTCCGCAAGCACGACGTCGACATCATCACCGCCCAGCGCGCCGAACGACTGCACGTCGCTGAGCAGGTCGGTGGCCGACACACCCTGGAACTCCAGAGTGGCGCCTCGATCGAGTCCCGCTCGGTGATCATCGCCACCGGCGCCCGCTGGCGCAAGATGGACGTCCCGGGCGAAATCGAATACGCCAACCGTGGCGTCGCCTACTGCCCGCACTGCGACGGCCCGCTCTACAAGGGCAAGCGCACCGCCGTCATCGGTGGCGGCAACTCCGGTGTCGAAGCAGCGATCGACCTCGCCGGCATCGTCAGCCATGTCACGCTGCTCGAGTTCGCCGACACCATGCGTGCCGACGACGTGTTGCAGAACAAGCTGCGCAGCCTGCCCAACGTCGCGATCATCACCAGCGCGATGACCACCGAGGTGCTCGGCGACAGCAAGAAGGTCACCGCACTCACCTACCGCGACCGCACCGACGAGACCGATCACACCGTCGAACTCGACGGCATCTTCGTCCAGATCGGGCTGCTGCCGAACACCGAGTGGCTCGAGGGCACCGTGGAGCTCACGGCGCACAACGAGATCGTGATCGACGAGCGCGGCACCACCTCGGCGCCGGGCGTGTTCGCCGCCGGCGACTGCACGACCGTCCCGTTCAAGCAGATCGTCGTCTCGATGGGCGCTGGCTCGACGGCGATGCTGTCGGTGTTCGATCACTTGATCCGCACCTCGGACAACGACACCGCCAACGTCTGACCGCGAACGTTCAGCGTCAGTCGAGGCCGAGCGGGAACGTCGAGAGCGGCTCCGGTCCGTGCTCGGTGATGACGACCTGCTCTTCGAGCTTGACCGACTCGGTCCCTCCGGGCGGCGCGGCGAGTGCTTCGACGCACAGGACCATGCCGACCTCGACGACGCCGTCGTAGGACGCGTCGGCGTGATCCCGGTTGAGGATCAGCGGGTACTCGTTGCACAACCCGATCCCGTGTGCGACGGCAGCATTGGTCACCGAGTGGATGTCGGTCGGCGGGCGGTGCGAACGCTGGGTGATCTCCGCGAACGAGGCCCCCGGCTGGAGCAGCCTGGTGTTCGCCTGCAGTTGCGTGAACGCTTCGTCCCACAGTCGTTGCTGCTGGCTCGTCGGCCGCCGGTCTCCGGCGACCCAGGTGCGCGAGATGTCGACCGAGTAGCCGCCGATGCCGATCAGGTCGGTGTCGAACGCGACGAGGTCGCCGTCGTCGATGACCTTGGCCGAGCACTCCTGATACCAGGGGTTGGTCCGTCCCCCGGACGTCAGGAGACGGGTCTCGAGCCATTCGCCACCGGTCGCGATGTTGCTGAAGTGCAGGTGCGCCCACACCTCCTGCTCGGTCATGCCGGGCCGCATGTTCGCCCGCATCTCCGCCACACCCGTTTCGCACGCATCGACGGCGAGCGCCATGGCCACGAGTTCCTCGTCGGTCTTGATCATTCGAGCCCGGTTGGCGATCCGCTGGCCGTCATGGATGCGGACGCCGCGATCGGCGAGCGCCTGCGCTCCCACGGGGTCGACCCGGTCGATCGCGAGATCACTCCCGTCGGCACCCAGCAGCGCAACGAGTTCGTCGGCCCAGCGCGCTGCGAATTCCGCGACGCGGTTGCCGCTGACGAAGTCGTACCAGCTCTCCGCGATGCGGACTTCGGCGACGTTGTCGTGTCCGTCGGACAGGTGTTCACAGCCCTTGAACTCGAAGAGGACGACCGGTCCGGCGGCCGGGACGAAGGTGTAGCGGCACGGATTGTGCAGCGAGTACACCTGCATGTTCGACGTGCCCGTCGCATACCGGATGTTCGTGGGGTCGTAGAAGAGGCCCGCATCACATCCGGCAGCGGCAATCGACTCGCGGAGCCGAGCGAGGCGCCCGGCTTCCAGCGCGGTTGCGCCGGCGTCGGTGACGCTGGCGCTGGCGCTGGTGCTGGTGCTGGTGCTGGTGTCGAGTGCCGTCACAGGATCAACCCATCGTTGGTTGCCAGCTGTTGCTGCTCGGCGAGCAGATGGGCCTCGGTCACCCGGCCGTAGACCGCTCGGGTCCGGTCGACCGGTCCGATGACGCCGGGACGATCGGCGTAGGACAGGACGAGCACGTGGCGAGCCGTGTCGCCACCGACCTCACTCACCTGGTGCAGCGAGTAGCGACCGAGGAACAGCTGCAGGTCTCCCGGGACACACGAGATCGCCCGCGGCGGCTGCTCGGACGTGCCGCGCAACGCCCGGCCGAGGCCGTCGAGGTTCTCGTCGCCGGGCGACCGGAGATCCTGGTGGTATTCGAACACGCCACCGGACTCGGGGGCCTGGGTCATGATCGTCACGACGAACTCGTTGGTGTCGTAGTGCCATGGGTAGCGGCCACCGGGCGGCAGGATCGTGGCGACGAGGCCGGCCAGCGGGTCGGCGTACTCGAAGACGCGATCGTGATCGACCGCCGCAGCGACGAACTGCTTGAACAGTCCGGAGACGTACAGCCGGTGGGCCGCCGCATAGGGCGGGATCATGTCGCGGGTGACGTGTCCGGCGAACCACTCGAGCTGCATGCGGCGAGGGTCGTCCTCCTCGAGCGTTGCCTCCAGGTCGGCTCGGGCATACACGCTGCCCCGCTGGGTGCGCAGCGGGACGTGTTCGGCAGCCGCGGCGATGTCCTTCCGGCTCTGCGCGAGTGCGTCGGCGTCGAGGAAGCCGGGCAGTGTCACACAGCCTTCGACGGCGAGCTGCGCCCGCACCTGATCGAGCAGGGCCAGCCAGCCGGGTGAACCGGGGGCATCGAGCGGGTAGCGCTCGAGGTCGACCAGGCCGCTGAGCAGCCCGATCTCGGGGTCTGCCAGTGTCGTCATGGGAATCGTGGGAATCATGTCCGCCTCTTTCTCGTTCGTTGCGTCGAACCGCGTCAGCGGCTCAGGACCCAGTCAGCCAGAGACACGTCCATCAGTCCAACGAATGTTTCGAGCCTGTCGACATGAGAGATACTCATGTAGTTTGTTTCGATGGCACTGCAGCTCGATCTGCGCCACTACGAGACGATCGTGGCGATCGTGGAACTCGGCACGATGACCGCTGCGGCGCGCGAACTCCACATGACGCAGTCCGCGCTCAGCCACCGGCTGGCCGAGGCTGAACAGCGGCTCGGCCAGCAACTGTTCGACCGCGGCCGGCAGCGCCGCCTGACACCGACCCGAGCCGGCCTCGCCCTCCATCAGAGCGCCCAGCGAGCGCTCGCCGACCTCGAACGCACCGAGGAGATCGTCCTCGCCGACCGCCGTGGCGTCACCTCCGTGGTCCGGATCGCTGTCGGCAGCTACGACTGCTACCACTGGTATCCCGACTTCGTCGAGGCCTCCACCCGACGCAATCCCGACATCGAGATCGACCTCGTCGCCGGCGGCGATGCTCCGGGTGAGGCACTCGCGGCCGGCAACGTCGACGTGGTGCTGGCTCCCGGGGAACCGCAGGGCGCTGTCGAGATGACGCCGCTGCTCGTCGACGAACTCGTCCTGGTCGTGGCTCCGGACCACGCGCTCGCCGACCGGGGGCACATCGATGCACACGACCTCTTCGATCAGACGTACCTGACGTACAACCCGGCGCCGACGCCGGGCTTCGAATACGACCGGTTCATCCGTCCGGGCACCGACTACCCCCGTGTCGTCCGTGTCGTTCCCCAGACCAGCGCGATCGTCGAACTCGTCTCCGCCGGTGCCGGCGTCAGCATCCTGAGCCGCTGGGCACTGTCACCGTCGATCGAAGCGGGCCGCATCGTCGCGATCCCCTGCGGGCCAGCCGGGTTGCCCCTGGAGTGGTCCGTCGTGACCCGCCGAGGCGGCCCGAGCGATTCGCCGACTCGACGCGTGACCGAGCATCTCGCCGACCTGTTCTCCAAGGACGCCATCGCGTCGTGACCCCGACTCAACGAGTGGTCGTTGCAGCGACCACGGCGCGATGGACGAAGTCGAGCTTGTCGACCACTGCCGGAGACAGAATGAACGGATAGAGGTCTGACTGCCCGATCGAGCGGGACATCGCGTTCAGGCCGAGCGTGAGCCCGAGCCACGACCGCATCATCTCGGTGATCGCTACCGGCTCGGTCGAGCTCCATGCCGACCTGCCGACCGAGCGGGCGGGCTCGCCGACGGAGAGTCCGATCGCCTCGGCAGTCTCCAGACCGGCGTCGATGTGGAGATAGTGGGCAAAGGTCTCGGCCCAGTCCTCCCAAGGGTGCATCGTCGCGTACTGGCTGACATGGGTGATCGACCAGTCGGTCTCAGCATTGTCGTAGTGCTGCTTCAGCGCCTCCTCGTACGACACGCGCTCGTCACCGAACAGGGCGCGGAATGCGTCGATGTCACCGTCGCGCTCGACGATGGTCGGCCAGTAGTAGTGCCCGATCTCGTGACGGAGATGCCCGAGGACCGTGCGGTACGGCTCACCGAGCTGTTGACGGACGAACTCCCTGTGGGCATCGTCGGACTCGGAGAGGTCCAGGGTGATGACCCCACCATCGTGTCCCGTGATCACGTTGCGCCGCCGAGACGACAGGAACTCGAATGCGACGCCGCCGTCTTCGTCGTCCGCTCGGTCGATCACCGGCAAACCGAGCCGGTTCAGTTGGTGAAGCAGTCGCCGTTTGGCCGACTCGGCGTCGGCGAAGGCGGGGAGCGATTCGGTCTCGGCGTCGTTCGGCCGGACCGAGGTGAGGCGGCAACTCGAACACATCTTGTGCGTGTCGTCGACCGGAAGCACCCAGTTGCAGCGCGCCACGAGACGGTTCGAGCAATGTCGAAAGACCCCGGACTGCCCGTCGCTGCGGGCCAACCCTGCCTCGACCGGCTTCAGTGCTGTCAGGAGCTGCTCGTCGGCAAGGTATCCGAGCGTCGATCCACAGCCAAGGCAGGTCGAGTTGTCGAAGAACAGCAACTGGTCACACACGGCACATCGGAACTGCTGCATGGACGGAACCTAACGGCGCATCGATCGACACGTCGCCGCACTGATGGTTTCGACACGCACACCGCCAATAAACGAACGAAAGAGCGTCCAACAGGCTGCGATCACTGGAAGACTGAGGGGATGGAGGATGTGCGTTGGCCGGCGATCATGCGCAGCTCGATGGACGGCATCATGGTGCTGCGATCCGTCCGAGACGCCTCGGGAACCATCATCGATTTCGAATGCACCGAGATCAACGCTGCAGCTGCGGTGATCATCGGACCCCTCGCTGCTGACGTCGCCGGACGACGCGTTCGCGAGATGTGGCCCGACGTCGGCGACCTGTTCGACCGGTACGCGCTGCTCGCCGATGAGCGCGGCCACTTCGTCCACGAATGGCGAGTGGACACCAGCACCGGCGTCGGCGTCGAACGCTGGTTCGCGTTGAGTGCGCAGGGCCTCGACGAACCGGGCGACGGCGTCATCGTCGTCTTCCGGGAGACGACCGAACACCGGCGGTTCACCGGGGTGCTCTCCGAGCTGCAGGACCAACATCGAATGCTCGAACAGCAGGCGCTCCATGATCCACTCACCGGGCTCGCCAACCGACTGTTGCTCGACAGCCAGCTCGATCACCGGGTCAATCGACTCGAGCGCCTCGAGTCATCCGTGGCCGTACTGTTCATCGACCTGGACGGCTTCAAGGAGGTCAACGACACCCACGGCCACCAGCTCGGAGACGATGTGCTCGTCCAGATCGCCGGCCGGCTCCAGCAGGTCGCGCGCCCCTACGACACGGTGAGTCGCATCGGCGGCGACGAGTTCGTCATCGTCTGCGAGGACCTGGACTCCGAAGACGATGTCATGCGCATCGCACACCGCTACGTCGACGCGTGTGGCGAGCCGATCGAGACGAACGGTATCGAGGTTCGCATCACGGCGAGCGTCGGCGTCGCGACGGCGGACAGCGGCAAGGAGCGCAGTAGCGATCTGATCGCCGAAGCGGATGCGGCCATGTACCGCGCCAAGGCTGCCGGTGGCGGGCGCGTGGAGTTCGCGGACGCTGGAGCAGGGCTGCGTACCGCCCGCCGGTTCGAGGCAGAACGGCGCCTCGGGCAGGCCATGGCCGATGGTGACTTCGAATTGCAGTTCGAGCCGATCGTGCGCGGCATCGACCGCGCCGTCGTCGCCGCCGAGGTGCAACTGCACTGGCCGGGCGAGCCCGAGGGCGCTGAGGACCAGTGCTCGGTCGCCGACGAGACACTGGCCGACATGCTCGACGACCCTGCCACACCGCTCGCCACGATCATCGAGGTCGGATATCACTGCCTTCGACGTTCGGTCGAACAGGCCCGTCTGTGGCAGGCCGAGCCGGCAAATCCTCCGATCTTCCTCGTGGTCAACATCCACGTCGCGCTGCTCGCTGAACTCGACTTCGTCGACCGCGTCATCGCGTTGCTCGATCAGGAAGGCGTCAGCAGGGAGCGGCTCTGTCTCGGCGTGCCCGAGGTCTACTTCGCCGCCGAGTCCGACTCCGACTCCAACCGGGCCGTCGACACGCTCAGCCGCCTCGCCGCCGCCGGCATCCTGCTCGAACGCTGCGGTGTGGGTTCGGGCAGCACGCCGTCGCAGTACATCCGCCGATACCCGATCCGATACGCGAAGCTCGACCGACGGCTGGTCGAGTCCGTCGTCGTGGACAACTCAATCCTCACGGTGATCCACGAGCTCGCCGAGGCGCGCGATGCAGGTGTCATCTCGCCGGGTGTGGCGAGCGAAGAACACTTCGACGCGCTCCTGCGACTCGGTACCGAACTCTTCCAGGGGCCGCTCGTCTCCGAGCCCTTGACGGCGCACGAGTTCGAGGCGTTCACTCGACGACGGTGAGGGCGGCCATCAGTGCGTCGGGGCCCTGACGGCCACGACCGTTGTCACCCGCCGGTCTGTTGCGGGTAGCGCCGGAGATCCAGCGTGCGCGGGTATTCACGCGGTACGGCCGCGGCGATGCGGTCGAGTTCGGCGACGTCGATGACGCCGGCGGTGTGTCCGCGAGTCGAGAACCTCGAGTGCCGTCGTGCTTCTGCCTCGGCAGCGTTGACCGGGAAGGTGTCGTACGAGCGGCCGCCCGGGTGGGAGATCTCGTAGGTACAACCACCGATCGACTTCTCGCTCCACCGGTCGACCAGGTCGAAGACGAGCGGCCCCTGGGCGTTGATCGTCGGATGCAACGCCGACCAGGGCGCCCAGGCCTTGAAGCGCACACCGGCAACCGAGGTGCCCGACGTCGTCGTGGTCTGCAGCGGCACGGGAATGCCGTTGCAGGTGAGGATGTGGCGGGCCTCGTTGAAGCCCTCGACGAGGACCTGCAGTCGTTCGATCGACGAGTCCACGTAGCGCGCCGTGCCGGAGCCCGCGACCTCTTCACCGAGGACGTGCCACGGCTCGATCGCGCCACGGATCTCGATGCGAACATCGTCGAGGCGGAACTCGCCGACGAGGGGGAAGCGGAACTCGAGGAACGGTTCGAGCCAGGAGGTGTCGAAGTCGATGCCGTGAGATCTCAGGTCTGCGACGACGTCGTGGATGTCGGCACGGACGTACCACGGCAGCAGGAACCGGTCGTAGAGGTCGGTACCCCATCGCACCAGGCGACCAGAATACGGCTGGTTCCAGAACCTCGCGACGAGGGAGCGGACCAGGAGTGATTGGACGAGCGCCATCTGCGGATGCGGGGGCATCTCGAAGGCACGGAGTTCCAGGATGCCCAGACGCCCGCGGTCACTGTCCGGGCTGAACATCTTGTCGATGCAGAACTCGGAGCGATGCGTGTTGCCGGTGAGGTCGACGAGGAGGTGCCGGAGCAGCCGGTCGACCATCCACGACGGCGCGTTTCCCCCCAGGCGTTCGAGTTCTGCGAAGGCGATCTCGAGTTCGTAGATGGTGTCGATGCTGCCTTCGTCGACACGTGGCGCCTGGCTGGTCGGTCCGATGAACTGGCCGGAGAACAGATAGGACATCGACGGGTGGTGCTGCCAGAAGGTGACCATGCTCTGCAGCAGGTCGGGGCGCCGCAGCAGCGGGCTGTCGGCTGGTGTGGCCCCGCCGAGCGTGACATGGTTGCCGCCGCCGGTACCGGTGTGGGAACCGTCGAGTGTGAACTTCTCGGTGCCCAGTCGTGTCAGTCGGGCTGCTTCGTAGATGGTCTCGACGACGTTGCGCAGCTCGGGCCACGACGAACTCGGCTGCACGTTCACCTCGATCACGCCCGGGTCGGGGGTGACGATCAGCGTGTTCAGCCGAGGGTCGCGCGGGAGCGAGTAGCCCTCGATCACGACGGCGCGCTCCTGCTCGACGGCGACTGCTTCGATCACTGCGAGCAACTCGACGGCATCATCGGCACTCTCGAGTGGCGGCAGGAAGACGCACACGTTGCCGTTGCGCACCTCGACAGCGACGGCAGTCGGAGCCGTCTGGTTCACGGCGACCGTCGAGGCTGCGTGTGGCGTCGTACCGTGGGCGGGGAGGTCGGAGCGCACTTCGAACGGGGAACGCTGGAAGTCGATCGGCTGCTCCGACCACGTCAACGAGTCGAGCGGTAGGCGGAGCCCGAGTGGTGAGTCGCCGGCGATGAGGTAGAGGCGGCCACGACGCAGTCGCCACTGGCTCGTCCGCCATTCGCCTCTGCGCCCGGTTCCGCTGCGGGCCGCATCGGAGATCGCTGTTGCGGGGTGGAGTGGCAGAACGAACCCCGTGGGTGTGCCAGCGGTGCCTCGGAGACGGTCGACGATTGCTGCACGGACGTCGGGGTCCGCCACGTTGTCGTCTTCTCCGACGGTCGCCGGGCGGGACTCGCCCGGGGCCGGTAGCTCGCCGACGGGCAGGCGGGCCTCGCGCCAGGCGAGGTCGATCGGGTCCTCGTACGCGGGGATCACCCTGTCGGCGTCGAGACCGAAGCGTTGCGCCACGCTCTCGGAGAACCGGCGAGCATCGTCGACCGTTGCGGTCCCGGCGTCGGCGGGAACGGCGAGCAGGTCGCGGCGCTCCCACAGCGGTTGGCCGTCGCGGCGCCAGACGATGCCGAGTTGCCAGCGCGGCAACGGCTCACCCGGGTACCACTTGCCCTGGCCATGCTGGAGTACCCCACCGTTGGCGAACTCGTCGTGCAGACGCAGCGCCAGTTCATGGGAGAGCCGACGCTTGGCGACACCGTCGGCGTCGGTGTTCCACTCGGCGCCCTCCATGTCGTCGATCGACACGAACGTCGGCTCGCCGCCCATCGTCAGCCGGACATCGCCGGCGTCGAGTCGGCCGTCGACGTAGGTCCCGAGCGCATCGATCTTGGTCCACTGCTGCGGGGTGTACGGCAGCGTGACGCGCGGGTCCTCGCGGATGCGATGCACCACGTTCGAGAAGTCGAACTCCACTTCGGCGGGCCCGGTGCTGCCGGTGATCGGTGCAGCCGACGTCGGGTGCGGTGTGCAGGCGAGTGGGATGTGGCCTTCGCCGGCGAACAGACCGGACGTCGGGTCGAGCCCGATCCAACCGGCGCCCGGTACGAACACCTCGGCCCAGGCGTGCAGGTCCGTGAAGTCCTCGGCAGGCCCGTCGGCACCGGTCAGTGACTTCTGGTCGGAGGTCAGCTGCACGAGGTAGCCGGACACGAACCGGGCGGCGAGGCCGAGGCGGCGGAGCGCGTCGACGAGCAGCCAGCCAGTGTCGCGGCACGAGCCGATGCCGCGTTCCAGCGTCGTCTCGGGCGACTGGACGCCGGGCTCCATGCGGATCGAGTAGGCGATGTCGTTGTAGAGGCGTTGGTTGATGCTGACGAGGAAGTCGGCGATGGCGATGCCGCCGTCGGATGCCTTCTCGGGCACCTGGACGCCTGACATCCACTTCTGTTGCAACGGTCCCGGCGCGCCGGTCGGGTTGAGGTACGGCTCGAGATCCTTGGCGAGTTGCGCTTCGTATTCGAACGGGAACGACTTCGCTGACTCCTCGACGAAGAAATCGAAGGGGTTGATGACGGTGAGGTCGGCGATCAGATCGACGGTGACGTCGAGAGTGTTGGCGGGTTCGGGGAACACATAGCGAGCCATGAAGTTGCCGAACGGGTCCTGCTGCCAGTTGACGAAGTGCTCACTCGGCTCGACATTCAAGCTGTAGGCGAGGATCGGCGTCCGACAGTGCGGTGCGGGTCGCAGGCGCATCACATGCGGGTGGATCTCGACGGGCCGATCGAAGCGATAGGTGGTCCGATGCTCGATACCGATGTGTATTCCCATTCGAAACGTCCTACCCGATCGTGGTGTGCTCGATCAATTCGCCGCCGGGTGTGTGGACGATACCGGAGCCTGGTTTCGGCAGTACCGCGCCGAGGTACCTTCCGCCCGTGGCAATCCGTGTTCCCCGAGAACTGACCGAAAGCGATCCAGAGATCCTTGCCCTGGCTGCCGGTCTCGTCTGTCTCACTGACGACGAGCCAGGCATCGGTCGGGCACCCCTGCCGTCACCGGCGGAGGGCTTCACGTACCACGATGCGTTCGGGGAGCCGGTCAGTTCGGCGACCGCCGCTCGTCTCGCTGCGCTCGCCATCCCGCCAGCGTGGGACGACGTCTGGATTTCACCCGACCCGGACAGCTACCTACAGGCGTCCGGCCACGACGACGCCCGGCGCAAGCAGTACCGGTACCACGAGCAGTATCGGGCGTTCGCCGACGACCGCAAGTTCGAGCGGTTGCGGTACTTCGGACGTGCAGTCGTCGTCATTCGCAAGGCCGTCGCTGCTGCTGTCGAACGTCCGACGGGCGACCGGGATCGAGCGGTTGGCGCTGCGGTCCGCCTCATCGACGAGCATCTGCTTCGGGTCGGCAATCGCCGGTCGGCAGAGCACGGCCACTTCGGTGCGACCACGCTGACGGTCGAACACATCGACGACAGTGGCCACGTGCAGCTCGACTACGTGGCCAAGAGCGGCAAGGAACGCAGCATCATCGTGGAGGACGACCTCGCCGACCTGCTCGTCCAACTCGCGAAGGGCGCCGACGACGAGCTGTTCTGGTTCGCTGACCCCAGCTCTGATTCTGGCAGCTCTGACTCGGGCGGCGACATGCGTCGGGCCACTGCCAGCGACGTCAACGGATTCATCGCCGAGCACGCCGGCGAGGCATTCTCGGCGCGCGACTTTCGCACGTGGGGTGGCAGCTGCGTCGCATTCGAAGCCCTCGCGCTGGGCAGCGAACTGCTCGAGGCCGTGGACCAGGCGGCCGACGAGTTGGGCAACACCCGTGCGGTGGCTCGCAGTTCCTACATCCACCCGATGATCCTCGATGCCGAGGACGAAACGGTGAGAGCGGCGTGGAACTCGTCACGCTCGTCGAAGTGGCTGGACCGTTCCGAGAGCGCATTCATCAAGTTCCTCGGGAGTCGAACATGAGTACACCGTTGGAGGACTATGCCGTCGTCGGCGACATGGCGACCCTTGCCGTCGTGAGCCGCGCCGGCAGCGTGGACTGGCTGTGCTGGCCCCGCTTCGACTCGCCGTCGATCTTCGGTGCGCTGCTCGACGACGACGGCGGCGCCTGGAGCATCGAGTCAGCGGACGCCGAGCACTCCGCCGGCAGTCGGCAGGTGTACCTGTCCGGCACGAACGTGCTGCTGACCCGCTTCCACGGCGATGCCGGAGTGTTCGAGATCGAGGATTTCATGGCGGTCACCGATGCCGCACCCGATGCAGATGATCCGTCCCAGCACCTGATCCGAGCGATCACCTGCCGTCGAGGCGACGTCTCCATCACCAGCCGCATGCGCTTGCGTCCCGACTATGGCCGCGCCACCGCAGCTGTCGAGCAGCACGGCGCAGAGAACGACGGACGAATCAGCATCAGTGCCCCTGGCGTCGACCTCGTTGCGTCGGGAACCGTCGACTGGCAACAGGACGGCACCGACCTGGTCTGCTCAGTGTCGCTCACCGAGGGCGAGACGGCGTTCCTCGTCCTCGGGTCGACCGCCCTCGATGCTGCGGCGTGCGACGAGCACCAGAGGACGACGCTCGACTTCTGGCGGCGATGGTCGACCAAGAGTTCGTACTCCGGACGCTGGCGTGAGCAGGTCGAGCGTTCGGCGCTGATCCTCAAGCTGCTGACCCACGGCGAATCGGGTGGGATCATCGCAGCAGGGACGACCAGCCTTCCCGAGATCAAGGGTGGCGAACGCAACTGGGACTACCGGTACGTGTGGATTCGCGATGCCGCATTCACGGTGTACGCCTTCATCGCTCTCGGCTACCTCGACGAGGCCGATGCCTTCACCGACTGGCTCACCGATCGGCTGGAGGGCTGCGACGACCGCCTCACCGACAACGGTCAGCCCCCGCTCGCTCCGTTGTACGACCTCGACGGAAACAGCGATCTGACCGAGAGCGAACTCGACCATTGGAGCGGCTACGCCGACAGCACACCCGTGCGGATCGGGAACGCAGCGAGCGACCAGATGCAGCTCGACATCTACGGCGAACTGATCGACGCGCTCTACCTCGCTGACAAGCACGGCGACGGCGTGAGCCTGGGGACCTGGTCGCACATCGTCTCGATCATCGACTGGCTCGGTGGCCACTGGCAGGAACCCGACGACGGCATCTGGGAGGCCCGCAGCGGACCGCAACGCCACACTGCATCGCTGCTGTTGGCCTGGGTCGCCGTCGAGCGGGCCATCCGAATGGCCAACCATCGTGGACGGCCGGGTCCCCTCGAACAGTGGCGCGCACTGCGCGACGAAATGCACCGGACCCTTGTCGACCGGGGGTTCAACACCGACCTCGGCGCCTTCACCCAGGTGCTCGACGGTGACACCGTCGACGCGTCGCTGCTGCTCGCTCCCCTCGTGAAGTTCGTCTCCCCCACCGACCCCTCCTGGCTCTCCACGCTCGACCTGATCACCGAACGATTGGCCCACGGCCCACTCGTCGACCGGTACGACGCCGGAAGCACCGACGACGGTCTCGACGGTGAAGAGGGGTCGTTCACGATCTGCTCGTTCTGGTACGTCGAGGCACTGGCCCGGTCAGGACGAGTCGACGAAGCGCGCATGCTGTTCGATCGCCTGCTGTCGTTCAGCAGCCCGACCGGCATCTTCAGCGAAGAGATCGGGCCCGATGGACGACTCCTCGGCAACTTCCCACAGGCCTTCACCCACCTGGCACTCATCAGTGCCGCGACCTACCTCGATCGCGTGATTGACGACTGACCGTCTCGGCCGATGTGTCGGCCTCCGATGTCTGGATCGACTGCTTCCGGGGTATCGCTGTCTCCATGTCCGATTCCGTTGACTCAGCCGACACCGTCTCGAAGCACTCCATTGCCGTCATCGGCGGAGGCTCGGCGGCTGAAGCGCTCACCCGAGAACTGGACGGCACCGGTCACGACATCGTCGTGTTCGAGCCCGAGTATGTCGGCGGCGAGTGTCCCTTCCTTGCGTGCATGCCGAGCAAGTCGATGCTCCACGACCGGACGACGGGGCGTAGCTGGGTCGAGGCGGTGCAGCGTCGCGACGAGATCGTCGATCACCTCGACGACGCCGAACACGCAGAGCAACTCGACGAACTCGGCGTCACGTTGGTCCGCTCGCGAGCGCAGATCGTCGGCGCCGGCGTCGTCGAGTCCGAGGGTGTCAGCTACGAGGTCGACCACATCGTGATCGCCACGGGCGCAGCACCGAACTTCCCCGACATCGACGGCCTCGACGCCGACCACGACCGGGTCTGGACCAGCCGCGACGCCCTGACCGCCACCGAGCAGCCGCAGTCGGTCGTGGTGATCGGCGGCGGCGTGATCGGCAGCGAACTCGCCTTCATGTTCGCCGGCTTCGGCACCTCGGCGACCACACTCGACACGAGCGAGCGCCCGGCCGACGACCTGCACCCGCGCACCAGTGCTGTGATCGAGTCGGTGCTGACCGGTGCGGGTGTCGACGTCGTGAGCGGCGTCGAGATCGAGCGGGTCGAGCTCACCGAGGGCGCAGCGACCGTGCACCTCGCCGACGGGTCATCGCACACCGCAGAGCGCGTCCTCGTCGCCGTCGGTCGGGCCCCCGCACTCGATGGACTCGGGCTCGAATCGCTCGGCATCGACCCGGCTGATGTCGACGTGGACAACAGGGGGCGACTGCAGGGCGTGGAGAGCAAGGTCTGGCTCGCGGGCGATGCAGCCGGCAAGGAGCAGTACACGCACATCGCCAATCACCACGCCGCCGTACTCGCCGATCAGATCGCCGGATCTGGCGATCGGCGCTACGACGACATCGTCGTGCCTGCCTGCATCTTCCTCGACCCACCCGCCATCGTGGTCGGCCCGACGTGGGCGGGCCTGCAGGATGACGACGACATCGTCTGGGCCGAGATCGAACTCGACACGCCCCGGAGCACGACCGACGAGCACGGTGAGGGCTTCCTTGCAGTCGCCGCCCGCCGGTCGACCGGCTGCCTCGTCGCAGCGAACGGCATCGGCGCCCGGTTCGACGAGATCATCCACGCCATCGTGATCGCCATCGACGGCGAGGTCCCGGTCGCCCGGCTCACGCAGACCATCCAGCCGTTCCCGACCGTCGGCGAGATCCTGACCCAGGCCTTCGACTCCCTGGCCGATCAGCTCGACGAATAGTCCCGGTCAGGCGACCTTCGGATGTACTTGATCGGCACTTCGGGGGCACCAGGTCAAGGCAAATCACTGAGGTTCGAACGCGCCGAGCCATCCAACGAGGTGTTGATAGCCAACGGTGGTGGTGTCGAACGTTTCAACGCCGAGCACACCCCCGGTCGAGTCGATTGCGGCGGCGACATGGAAGTCGAGGTGGGTGTCGACACCGCCGGTGACCGTGATTGTTCTGTTCTCTAGAATGGTCATTGCCATCCCTTTCAGTAGTAGTGAAATGGTTGGCACGCACCTGCCGGGACGGCGACATCACTGCGAGACCTGCGTCAACAGTTCTCGAGTCACAGTCGATGCCCGACCAGTGGGTGCCGTTCCCGAACACGGCCGACCAGTCATTTCGAAGACAACCCGAAAGCGTCAGCCGGTTCGCGAGTCAGACCAGGTCGGGAACGACCCCGAGCCTGCGGGAAGCCTGGCACGTTCCGCAGCACATCGCTTCGGGTTTCGGCGGTTCAGGTCAGCTCCTCGCGTCGCGCGATCGCCGGCGCCGGATCGTCGTCGGGGTAGAACTCGATCCGATCGATACGACCATCGCGGACGGTGACGACGCAGTACGAA